>Ga0065711_1002044_pt1 | contig 38428 bp, 26 predicted proteins | sample Hoacrofraction12_FD_59098 | JGI IMG/M metagenome (GOLD analysis project Ga0065711, IMG submission 59098) | Hoatzin crop microbial communities from Cojedes, Venezuela - Epithelial fraction 12 v2 (version 2) | ecosystem: Host-associated > Birds > Digestive system > Esophagus > Crop | place...
TTTAAAACTGGCTGAACGTTTTTATCCTTTTTTTTTTTTTTTTTTGGTATACCAGCACTCAGGATGTTTCCCAAGCATGGTTCTGATTTCTCATGTCTCTTCTGTACCGTGGCTTATTTTGTAAAGTCTATTCTTATCCCATGCTCTAACTTCATTAAGAATTTATGCTTGAAAATGTAAAATTCATCATCTTAGCCTGTTCATTACATTAGCATTCCCCTTGCTCCCAGAATAACTCTTCTTAGCCAACATCCTACAAAATAAGCTTTTTGTCTCAGAAAAGCTGTTGTAAATGCAAGGGCTTTATGCTATCCCCAACATTTCAGCTGAGCCTAAGTGTGTTGACCAAGAAACGGGGAAACAAGCTGCGGAGTGCAAAGTCCGGCACTGAAGATTCAGGTTGGTGCGAACAGCCTGAATGATACCTGGAAACGAATCAGATGCCGGAGCTCGTTTTGGAGTTCAGGCTTGATTTTGTCTTCTGAGTAATCTGCTGTCAAACGGGTGAAAGCACCCCCTGCTAGCAGGTTGCCACGTGTCGCCCCAAGGCGGGAGGCCCCACGCTGATCCTCGGCATGGTGTCTGCACAGGTTGCTGCCGAGAGACGGGCGTTAGAAGTTTGTGGTCTTGTGTAGGTGTGGGGAACCCTTTTTGCTTTTGTGAGCTAGTAGTTGTGATCTGAGTATCACAGAATCATAGAAGTAACACAAAGCCCTCTAATTCACTGACTCAAATGCAGCTCTGTTCCCTCTCTTTGCTGTTTGCTTTGTTCCTTTTACCTTAATGTCTTGTGTGTTGTCTTGGTTTAGTTTGAACCATCCACTGGTAGTTGTTCTTCAGTCGTCAGTCCCTGCGAAGACACAAAGCGTGACAGCCTTTGCTGCTGCTTTTTCTCTTAATTTCTCCTTTAAGCTCTGCATTATAGTTTCCCTGTAAAACAGAGGTTAATAACACCTGCTTTTTCAAATCTGCTTCGCTGCAGCAGTCTTGTTGGAATTGGTTGTGGACAATGTCTGTCGAGGACTGTGTGTTACAGTTCTTTGTAACTCCCTGTTTTGGGAGGATTTAGCAATAGCCCAGTCTTGTTACTCAGTGCAGGGAGCCAGAGGCGGAAGAATTCTGCAAAGAACTGAAGCTGATGAAGTGCTGTACTTCTTCATGGAGCGGCTGATGCAGGTTGGAGTGGCAAGAGAAGAGGTTAAGATATGTTCCTGTTTGCAAATGCTGTTGCACAGTGAATTCATTCACATTGTTAATGTGTTATTTTTCAAATAACACTTCTCATTTTTTATGACATTTGAATCACACATTGCAGCTACATTTCATTANATNAAATAACTAATGTTTGAAGCACACATAAAGAACACAGGACTAGGGAAAGAATGGGAGTTCTAGTGACTTTGAGGATAATTGACCTTTCCATGGCATCTGAGCACAATCATCAGTTTGGTGAGCTTGAAATAACGTTAAGCTTATGTTATATTGAAGTTGCCAAACATAGCTTACTGGTGTTATTTGGGAAGAATAGTGGTGCATGGAATATTGGCATGCTAAGAAGTGATATTTTTGTAAATGGAAATATGAAAAAAGAATCTTTCTTACTAAATATTAATAGGATCTTGGGCTCAATTAGCTTTGTGCTTTAGCAGTGCTTGCTTCTTATCACTATTTGGTAGTGTTTTCATTTAGAAAATAGCAATTGTGATGGTAGAGCTGTAGTTAACATCCTCTATCTAAGTGAGTACAATTTTGTGAGAGCTGTTTTAGGACTATGATATCAGAGCAGTTGCTTATGCTTAAGCTGTGCAATGATATTGTAGTGAGTTAGATAGCATTTCAGGCTCTCCACTATGATGGCAACCCTTGTTAATTCAGTAACTGTGCTGGATTAAAGTTACATGAGAAGATGGCAGTTTTTATTCACGTCTATGAGCGTGCAGTGCCTCGTAGTTGGTTCAGTAAATGTTTCTTATCCTTTGAATCATTAACTAGTGCAGTTGCTAGGATGTTCCTTGCATGGCAAATGCACACCAGAGGGAAGTTTGGTTGTTCTTCACCCCTGAAAAACTTGGCCATGAGGTCTTAATCTCAGATAAATGTGTCTTTGGGAGTGCTTTTACACAGAGGTAGCAACTGAAATCAGCGTGGACCACTGTAGTAGAAGAGTATGGCTCTTTAGTTATGTGTTGAGTTGGTGATTTCTGGAGGTGGGGTGACTTCTGCCAGAAAAGGAAGAAATCTAAGATTGTATAACCTAGCAAATAACAATGACAAATGAATCTTAAAGATACAGTCAATTTAATTTTTTCTGTCAAACTGTTACTTACATGTCTTGACATTGCAGTCTGCCCAAAGACAGTCTGTTCTTCCTTTGCGTAGGTCACTGTTCAAATAATAATGATGCCCCAAATAGCTCAACACACATCTTCCATGTAGGTTTGATTTTTTTTTTTTAAAGAAGTCCTTCTTTTTTTGGAAGCATATAGGAAGAACTTTGTTCCTTTCTGTGTATTGAAAGACCAAAGTTTTCTGCTGGAGTTTTTGCACGTTACACAGTTTTAAATACATTGTTAGTGATATAAAACAGATATTTCTTAAGTTCATGTGCATTAACTTATGCTTAGTTGTAGTAGAATAATTTTCTGTGCTTGTTGGGTATACCATTTAAAGTTTAAAATAAAATTGATATTCTCTTTATAGAGAAAGAATATATCTTTTGTGACTCCTCCAAACAATTTTGCTTTCCATTGTAAATTTTACTTTACCCTAAGGTGACTCAGGAAAGTTATCCTCATTTGAAAACTATTGGACTGTTACAGGGTTCGTCCTGGTTGAAATATATTTAAAAAATATAGTCAAGAATATTTTGTGGGAACTTTTCTTGTTATATAGTTAGCTTAAAATGTAGTCAGTCAGAAGAGTTTTGACCTTTGGGATGCTCTTTTTCAAAATTACCACAATGATCTCCATGTTACCACTTCAAACTTGACAAGGAGTTCAGCGTACTTTTAAAACAACAGGTTTTATTTAAAAGAAGATGGTCTTATATCAAGTGAAAAATGTAGCTGCTATGAAAGTAGTCCAGAAAGTAGTGGGTTTCATGTGGACTGTTTGCCTAATTGCATTCTCATTTAATGTCGGGCTTAATTAATGTCCTACTTCGGTAATGGTAAAGACAAGAAATTGGGGAATTCCTTGACATTGGCTATTTATAACTGTCCAGTGGATGCGATGTCGTTAGGAGGGCCTGGGAAACTACACATTTGGTCAGCAGAGAAATACTCCATCATCACAGGAGCTGCCAAAAAGTTCTGCAGGTGGCCTTTTCCGAGGACAAGTTGGGTGCGAAGTGGAGAAAGTACATTAAGGATATTGATGGAGACTGAGTATCCCGAAAGGTGAGTGGAAGAAAGAGGTTTCTTCAGGCTTGGAATAGCTCAGGATAGGGAATTCACAAAAACATATTAACATTTTTATGAGTTAAATAAAATAGAAAACTCATCTTGTAACCTATTTGTGTGTTATTTTTCTTGACGTGCTTTCTGATATGCAGAGGCTATATTTTTGAATTAGTGAGAAGTTTCTAGTCCTAATTTTGCAAAATGTTTTTCTGATCATGTAGAGTTAGAAGGCTCTTTAGTTCTTTCGAAGGATTCCATTTGTCATTGTAGATGTGAGAAAATCCTTATGCTTCATGTATTTGTTACAACTAAGGCGAGTTCTGCAGATGTTGGCGTTGTCCTACTTTAAGACATGACATATTTTTAAAAGCTGTTTGATGGTTTTGTTGTGTTGTTCTGGTTTTTCTAGCAGAAACACTGCATCTCCAAGTATGGTGTCTTCACATTTTTTGGGGTACTCTGAACTTATCTGTAGTCAGTGTTTGGGGACAGTCCCAAAATGAGTTCTTTGCAGATGCTGATTTGCAGGATTAGATTTTTCTACTGGCAGTTTGAAAAGGAGGAATGTGAAGTGTTAAAGAAATTTCTGCTGTTTGTGACTTGGTGTTATGTAATTCCCAAAGTGCTTTTTGCAGTTCTTGGGTAAGTGCTTTGCAGAACCATGTTAAATAGCAAGGCAAGTGGACGGCTGGGTTTCACATCGTAGCAAATATCCTGTTCGCTTGCCGTGCTTGGGATGTCCTGTGTTCCCCAAGAGCAGTGGAGGATGGACAGGGTTTCACTGGGTTAATGCTGCCGTAGAGCAGTCAGTCACTGATGCCCGTGGAGACCGTTCTCCTAAAAAGGCTTCTCCTTTTTGTGTCCTTCCTGTAACAGATGCGAAAGTGCTGGTGTGGAGTAGAGTGATATTATGAATGATGTGTCTTCAACCGCTGAGTTCTCAATCACTTTTGAAAAAAGCACAATTAATAGAAATTTAGGGGTTTTAACTGGTTGTGATCTTATTTTCTAACTATAAGCAGGAAGAAATTAATTTTTGTTGTGAGGGGTTTATTATGTTAGTTAACTGAGCACTTTTTTTGCCCCCTTATTGCTTGGGAATTTTAATTCGCATTTTACCTGACAGAGTAAAGCTGAGTATTTTTATACCATTTTAAAACCAGGGTTTAATGGAATTGGAAGGTCACATAATATCCTGAATATAATGCTAAAATACTGTTCTTCATTTTATACACTTGACTGGTAGATGTTATTATGTGAATACAAAAAATGAATGTGTTTATTCTTTCTCATCAGTAGTAAACAGTGGCAGAGTTTTGTCTGGTTGTACTCCAAATCAACTTAGTGAAAACAAACCAGAATGTGGTTTAGATTCACTTGATACAAACGTTTAAAAGCAGTAGAAGAGATGGTTGTGTTGAGCAGAGATTTGGTTCCCGCAGCAGGTGAAATCACATTTCCCTGTTTTGAAGCTCAGATGGAAGGGCATGCTTTGCTGAACCAGATACTGCTGTTCTTGATAAATGTATGTGTTAAAAATGTGCCATTATTTAATGGAAAGTTACGAAGACCATCTAATTTTTTCATGTGATTCTGTGGAAAGCTAAAGGGAGCCTGCTGGGACTTCTTTCTCCCAGATATTTATATGTGTTTTTTAAGGGCGGTATTGTGCATGGAAGGCAGTGCCAGCTGTTGATTGTCATCTTTCTCATGTCTGTGATAAAAAGCCACTCAAGAAGGTTGAAATACGAGAACGTCATTAGCTTTCCTACTGGCAGAAGTGCTTAAAAAAGCCACAATAGAAAGAAAATAGGTTGCATATTGAAATAATAAAAAAAAAGGCAGCCACAATGAGGTTTTGTTTAGACCCTGGAAAAAGCAAAAACATGGCAAGGAGCTTCTGCAAGCACAAAGGGGGAAAGGTGAGCTTGTGACTGATGTGCAGGGGGGTGTGGGAAACCTCTGATGGGCATCACACGAGCCCTGCTTGCGTTTTGCTGTCAGAATTCAGCCGGTTGTGTTGTTTTGTGGGCACCAGGTGCTACGTAGGAATTTGTGTTTACTGTGACTGATGGGTATGTGGTGTGGCAGACTTCAGGGGGAGAATGGATTGCTGTTTTTAAACTGATCTTAGGTGGCATTGTAAGTTTTTTTGTTTGGTTTGGTTTGTTTTTTCAGGTTTTTTTTTTTTTTTTTAATTTAAAATCCACTTGGGTTACTTAAGATAAAAGATGGAATTTGTTTAAAGATGGAAGATTAATTAAAAAAATAAGCAAAATGCCCCTGATCTGCCTCGTATTTATGAAGCAGAAGGACCACCATTTCAAAATAAAACCACAAACTAGGCAGTGAGGGGTGTTCTCTGTACAGACACAGCTGAAAGACCCTGTGTTATTTAGGATTGCAGACGGAGCCCTGTTAACGGTTTTGCTTGAAAATCTTTTGATGGTAATTGAATGAACACAGAGAGATGTATATAAAGCATGTATACTGTGTATACAACAAACTCCAGTTTTAAAGTGTATGTATTAGGAAGGGAGTAAATATCTCATTTTGCACTGCCTCCTAAGGTGGAGAGAGGGAGGCAGGGATGGAGCCGGGAGAAAACGGAGGCAGTGGAAACAGCAGCAATATGTACGCTTGCCTGCCTGTCTCACATTAATGGAACAGCTTGCAAGGTCTACAGGGAATTTGCATTGGCTCTGTCACTGGTATTATTTAGTTCGTTATTTATTGCTAGTGGCTTGATTGTGCTGTATTTTCCCAGCAATGAAAGCTTTTAAAGATCATGTCTGACTCCTTTTGGACAGTGCTGTCCAATTTCTCTCTGCCTGCTACCAGCATGTTGAGACGATCCAAAAGGTAATCTAAGGATTTTGTGAGTAATTCTTACGATGTTTTTCTAAGCTGCTTGTTTTAATACTGTTTAGGCTTGCTTTCTTCTTTTTTTAACAGATTGAATCATATTCCTAGTACGTTAGGTATGATTTCTTAATTTCTTAATGATTTGTAATTGTAATCATTGTAGAACTCATACTGTGCAGATCCACTGATCATTCTTTTTTAAGCTGTTTATTTAAATGCATTGTTCCTTACTTCTCACAGCATGTGAATGTGATAAGGGGTTTGTTTCTACAAAATGATGGATAGAGAACAAGCTGCTTTAGTATTCAAAGTAGCAAAACAGTATTATGATGATACAGTCAGCACTGGGCAGGGCTTGCAAATATTTTGATTTATAGCGGTTATAGTCTTCTTAGAGATATGCATAACCTTAAATTTTAAATAATTCTTAATACATTGAGCATTTTTTTCTTGAAGGTGTAAATACGTTAATGTAGTCGTTAATAGGATGTGTGTTTGTAGTCATACTACTCTCTGGATTTTGATAAAATCACAATGAAGTGTGTGAACTAAGAAATGGTATCAAATTTGATGCAGTACAATAGTGTCCCTTCAAGACTGGGAAATACAATATAGTTATTGCTCATCAGGTGCTTGGTGGAGCTTAACGTATGTAGCCTGAAAACTTACTGGTGAGTATGGTAGGTAGTTAATCCCAGCTAAAGCAGTATATTCAGGTTTATGAGTAAACTGGTTGCAGCTAGTATCAGATTTTCTCAGCAGTTGAGTTGCTGATACAGTTAAAAATCTATGTAAGACTCAGAATATAAGCTTTTACTTGATTTTTGGAGTCAATTTTGTTCATTGACATTCAGAAATTATATTCATCTTTTTTAGAGGACTGTAGCTTCTACATAGTACTATAGTGGGGGGTCTCTCTGTTTCCTGCTGTCATTCCACATTTGTGGTTCAAGTTTTATCAAAGTTGTCTCCTGTGCTGATAGTGATTTTTAGAAATTTTACTGGTGATGAAGAAAGATTTTGTATATAAATTTAGACCTTAGTTGCAAAGAATTGCGTTAGAGATGTTATTCTTTTCAAATAGAAGTTTTGTTGTCTTTAGCCTGGTTTTTAAAGGCAAAAAGCTCCTTGAGATTCAGGTTGTGTGTTGATCTCTCTGCTCCCAGTAGTAATGTTCACGCTCGTTGAGGAGCTGCAGCAGTGATTTGCTGGAGGAACAGAAGTGGCCGAGATAAAGCTCAGTATTTCCTTATGGATTCCTTGAATTTGGCTGGGGAGGGGGAAGGGAGGCAAATTATTGTCCTGTGCCTCCATTTCCGAAGGATGAGGTAGGTAGGACTTGGCTTTCAGCTGCTTCTTGGCTGCCAGCCGGTGAGTGTGGAAGCAGCATGGTGTAACGAGACCTAGCTCGCTGTGAGAGCGAGGTGAGCTGGGTGGAGCAGGAGGAGTGAAGGAGCTGGGTTAGTGCAGGTGAGTGACGGGTGGCTTTAGTGAAGAAGGACACTGTTCCATGGGAAAATAACCTGTGTTAGACCTGCAGCTGGTGGAACGACGCGTTTATTGCTCCTCCTTGCAGAACTTTGTTTTTCTAAAGCTCACCACGTTCTAGGTGGTTTTCAACATAAAGGTAGTATTTTGTGAAAGTTCAACAGTCATGAACTTCCACACAGAGTGGACAGCTGCAGTGTGTCTCATAACAAAATTAAAGTGTCTTTATTTTTCTATACTTTGTTTGTGTGCCATTTTGAATTTAAATATCAAGGACAGAAACAATTTGAGAGATATTACAAGGTTTTAGGTGCAATATTTTGTCAGAAAACTCCTACTCAAAATTTACAATGCCATTTATTTGTTAGTAGTTGAAGTATAAAAAGAAAGATATTGATCTGTAAATCTGCTTCACATCTTAATGGAAAAGAGATGACTTTTTATTGATTTAATCACATAAATGAGTATCAGATACTTTAAAATGATCAAACAGCTCTGTGAGGATTCATAGCAGAGAGCTGCTGCGTGAAGTCACGTGGTGGAAATCCTATTTCACCCAGCATGGAAACCACAGCCCTCGGTCAGCTTTAGAAATGAACCATTTGAGCATGTGTGACAGTTTGCTGGGAATATCGCCTGCTGCCGCGCTCTGCCAGCGGCCTGCCAGCGCTTTGCCTGCCCTCTCGGGGGAGATGGGTGGGCAGCTTGGGCTGGGCTTACCTGCCTTCTGGTAAATCGGCTGGTGCATAGGACACACAGGTATACAGGGACTCTTGCCAGGGCATTGGTCCTGAAAACATGTGTACACGTATGTAGTAACTTTGCTCCCGAGAGTATATGGGCTATGAGAGCGCTCGCTGTACACCTAGTACGTTGCAGTGTGCGACCTGGGCGCTGCTGTCTGTTAATGTTCTCAGCATCTGGGCACTTGGAATGAAGTACCATATTATTAAATGAATAAATATTTTTCCATTTTAATTGGCTCCCTCTCAAAGCATAATGTTCACTTCTTAGTCAACTTCTTTGAAAAATTACGATTGCAATTTAAATTTCTTCTGTAGCATTACAATCTTGGGCATTTTTAGCAGCAGAGAATTTTTACTGTGTCAAATATTTCATACAATTTTCTCTGATCTTTTTGTAAAACTTACATACAGTCCTACTCTATTTGTGATAGCTTGTGTGCTCTTAGTTCTGGGCTTCTCTGCCTTCAATTTCTCTTAGTTTTAAATTTGTTTTTGCATCGCAAGCGTTACTAGTGGTATTCTGACTATATGACACATTTCTCTGTAATGATGGCATCTGATACACACTAAAAATCCTAAAGGGCTTCACTCCCATATGGCCTTTCCTACATTAAGAGGCAAATGGGAAGGACTCCTCTTTCTGCTTGGTACATTATGGTGAAATGAGCTCTCTCGTGCAGCTGGTGGGATTCTCACTGCAGCTAATGGTACTGTAAAGTGAACCATCTGCTCCTCCGGTCAAAGTGGCTGGATTGTTTCTTCTTGAGCGTATTCCCATAAGGACAGAGAAAGTCAAGAGCAAACTGTAAATACAGAAGTTTGTCATGGGGACAGATAACATAAACATAAATCAAATTTACCTGTCAAACTGGTTCTGTATAAATATTTATGATTTTAAAGTACAGAAGAAATATGAGAATTCCTTGGTTCAAAGTGCATGTGGGGTTGGTATTCCAGTATCAGCTGTACTGAGGCATTACCTATTGAAAATGGATTATGGAAAGATAAAGCATCATTCTGACATATTTAAATTAAAGGTCTCTGGTTTTAAATCCTTTTGTTTCTTTGTGCTTTGGGCATATCTTGAGCACGCTCTTGCAATTTGATATTATTAACAGCAGTTTAGAACTATGCAAATGGGTGTTTGTTGGTCTTGAAAAACTGTTTTAGAAAGGTAATTTCTAATGTTTCCTCATATTTTCAGCAGTTTAATCCTGTCTGGATGGAACAGGCTGTGACTATGGATTTTAATAATTTCACGTCTGTTTAGTGACTTTCTTTCTGCAAAGTTAGGATGGGGGGAGATTTGTGTATTGAAATTACTTGAAAGATAACTCTGGGGCATGACAAAGGTGGATTTCTGTTAGGAAGGACTTGCTGGTTTTGTGTCCACAATTGCCATTGATGCTGTAATTCTCTTTCCTCGCTTTTCCTTTCAGTGAAAGGGCATCTGTGATGCAGTAATTTGGCAATTTGTTAAAATCACAGGAATGAGCTGCCCTTAAAGTGTAAAACAGTCTTTAAGTAGGAAGACATCTCTAAAATCAGTGATTCTATGGAAATGATTGTATTTTATTGTAAACAATTCCTTGGTAAGTAAGAAAAATACTCTTCATTATTGAAATACTCACAAACAATAAGAGAAACCACCTTTCACTGGCACGTAAAGGAGTGGGAAATAATCAGGCGGCCAAAAGCACATAAATGGTAATTTTTGATGCATTGGTGTATACATGCTAACTTTTAAGCTACCGTAACAGGACCATGTTAGACAGTGAGTCCATACATATCCCTTCAAATGTATTAGGTGTCTTTTTTTATGCTGATTCATCTAGATTGACATTAAAAGCTGTGTGTGTCAGGATGCCATATCCTCCATATATGCATTGTCACTTTGAAGAAAAACAATTAGTTTGACGCTAGCAGAATACTTACTTTTTTTGTGGTAACATAAAGCTAATCTTAAAAATGTGAGTCTATGCTATAATTAACCTTAAAGTGGGAGCTGTCATGCCACACATTTCCTTGCTCGAATTAATAAAATAAGAAATGTTTCCCTTATGTTGGGAAGGATGTTAAAGACCTGGTAATCTGATGCTTTTGATAATATTTAGCTCAATTTTTTACTTAGCTCAGCATATTAAATGGCCTCCTGACACTCCCAGTTGGAGAGGAAATTTCATTCAAATTGCTTCTGCTAGTATTTCTATATGACCTGAGGACAAAAACACAGTGTGGGTGGAAAAAAAAATTTCTGTCTTATCTTCTGAAAAGCTCTTCATGTGAGTAGTCTTTTGGACTACATAGAAACATACGGGATATTTTGCTCAGTAATGGATGAGTTTTGGGAAGCTTCCAGTACGCTCTCCATTACGGGGTATTCGTGCTACTGAAACACAATGAAAGAGACTGGTGCGCCATGAGTGGAAGGAAGTGCCTCCTAATATCCAAAATAAGTGTAATGATTCAGGCAATATGCCTGGATTGTTTGTATTTTCTAGTTTATTTGGGATTCTGTCTGTAAATCAGATTTAAATTCATTTTGAATACTGTTGGCTGTTTCTGTGCTAGACGAAAACCCAGAGTGTCCTACAGGGTTAACACTGAAGTTTTAAGCCTTGAAAGCTCTTTGTTAAGATGGAAACTCTCTTGTATGAACACTTGGCTATTGCCCAGGACAAACCAGTTTTTCAACTCAGAGCTTCTGTGGAGAGGAAACTAAGCAACACACAAATTGTGGAGGATTTCATGAATTATTTGGATCCTTCTCATGAAGGGAAGCTGCTGAATATGAAATAATTTTACAGTGGTGTTTTAGCGAGCAAAATGAAATATTGGGGAAGGAGACAGGTTTCAGAACAGGTAGGAGGAGAAAGGAGATTCTGAACTTCACAGAGGACGCTCAGATCAGTGCTACTATGGAAAGTAAGACAGAAAAGGTATATACTGGCATGCGTTTGGCCTGGAAATGTGCAGTTCTTGTGTTTAATTGAAGTCGACACATTTGGGTTTTGGAATCCTTACAAAGTCTGTGCATCTGCTTATTTCAACTGTTGTTTGTCTCAGGAGAAGTGAATTTTAAATCCGGAGCGCCCATCAGCGTAAAGCTCTGGGATGGACTTGAGGATGTGTCTGGTTCCGAGGAGTCTTTGCCCATGCCGTGATGTTACTCTGGGCAGGTCCTTGCTCCTCTTTGAAGAGGTGCTGGGTTGTGGTGAGAAGCAAACTAAAAGAGATGTTCTCTGGTGCTCTTGGGATTCCCGTTATTTTAATGGCAGCTGAATGCCAATGTTAACAAGGAACTGTACACCTTAAGGCAAAGTGTTTTTCATAAACATTCCTTATTTAAGGAACTGAGAGAAACAGTGTATGATGTGTCATCTTCTATCACCACACACCTACCTGGAGGCAAATTACTTCGTTTTCGGTCAGGTGCTGAACACTTAGTATTGACAGCCATCTCAGTTACCTTATTGAGAAAGTGCACATTCTTTCAAAGCATTAGGGAAAACACCTTTGAAGTGATTTGATTCTACATTTGTAGATAATTGTCACATATTCACTGAATAGTTTTTCCCAGTCCATAGCCCTTTTTTTTCATTTTTGCTATTATTTTGAGGACTACTGAGTAATACCTAAGCATGCTTTAGAGTAGATTTGTAGATAAAATAATAAGCACTTCAGTAGTGAAGTCTCATAGTTTATTCCAAGCCTCTTAAAAGTTTAGTTGTAAAGGCTGTTCTGGCGTGCTTGCTCTTGGGACTGTCGGCTGAAGGTGGAAGGGTCCAGAGAATCAGGATCCAGAAGGGGAGTGCTTATGAATGCTGCATGAGGGAGTCCTTGTGCCAGGTGAGAAATCCAAGCCACCTGATACCAATCTCTCTTGGCTATCATTTTAGGCAATGCTGTGCAGTAAATTGGACATGTTTTGGGACTGTAAGCTCAGTAAATCGCGATCTTTTCCACAAAATGCCTCAAGTTTGAGGAGTTGGTATTTGACTGTGATATTTTATGTGAAGACCAAGCTTAGTCATGTATTGCACATCTAAGTAAACATTACGCTCATATAACGGTATGAGGCTTGCAGTAGTCTCAGCATATTCATTACTGCCTGCTGTGTTTACGTAGTACTCAGCATATAATTTAAACTACCTCAGAATTAATAGAAGATGTAAAAGTTACTTCACATGTTTTATCTGATGCTGAAGGAGTTACTTTTGGTATCAGAAGACACTGCCAATGAGCATGTACTAGAGGAGAGCTGCTGGAGCCCGAAGGGTCATAGATTAAAATGTTCCGCAAGCACATATGACAGCAGTCTTTCACCTGAATCTTTGCTCTCTGAGGAAACTGGCTTGAATCCTGCGGTGCATTTGAAATTACTTATTTCCAGTATGTTGTATGTTTTCCTGTCCCTCAATTTTGTTCCAGTCTTGATTGCATGGTAGATTAGTAAGTTACAATTAGCAGACTTAATTTAAATTAAGCGTGATTGCTATGGAATTTGAAGACCTGACTTTCTGTAATGGTTTGCATTTGTCTTCCTCTGTGTCTTCATTCTTGTGCTTTCTTCAATTTTCATGGGTCTCATTTGGTTTCACGCTGGCCATGCTGGTTTCAGACTTTGTGGTGGAAGAGGGCTGGTACAGCGAGAAAGCTGGGATATGACAATACCCAGCCCCCAGTAATGTATTTTACAACAATCTTTTACTTATGCACAAGTAGGTGAATTTTTTTTTTCACAGTCCTGTGTTTCCCTACTTTGTCTCAGAGAAAATTTGGCCATGTTTGCCTGTGCTTGTGAGTTTGTGTGAAAGTTAGTTACACATCATTTGTAAAAATAATACTTACCTGCTTCTAGTTCCTTTAATTATCAGGAAGTACAGAAAGCATTCAAAAAACTTTTAGTGGTTTCTTCATTTGCGTTCTGATCCAATTTTAAGAGGTACATTTGTTAAATATCTGCTTTTTTAATAGCTGTGTAAGTTATGGCTCTGTGATTTTACTAGGATTTAGTTTTTCCTAATTTCTTTTATGATTCCCTTTTGTCATCATTGCTAACATTAATTTATTTTTCATACATTCATGTATTTGTACTTACTGCTCTCTACCATCTTACTGTAAGTGGAATTGATTTTGATCTTAATCTTCAGCCTTCTTAAATAGAATAGCTTTTAAAACAGGGATGCTTTCTTAGGCAATGGCAGAACTGCTTTACCTTTTGGCATGTACTGCAGCAAGCTTTAACTCTCAGCTCGTGGCTTTTAATGTTTGTATTTTTCTCCTACTTTGTTTTGTGAATAATTGTTTCAGCTCTGAGCTGCTAAAATTTCAGAACTCTGTGTGTATCTATTTGTAGTATGTGTTTGTATAGTTATTAAACTGGAACGGCCATCCTTGTGTAAAGAATTGATAGCGATTGGATAATGAACATTTGGCTCAGATGGCAAGTAAGCTTTACACAAAAGAATGAGGTTTAACATGTAATCAGGCTTCATTGTTCCAGAAACTTACCCTTGCTGGAGATCTGAGGGCTGCTCTTTGTGCCAGAGTAGGATCTGCACCCTGGGCCTCCCCCTCTTCTGCTGCCTTTTGTGGTTTCACTGCTCCATTAACTTGAAATGCCTTCTACAGGCATATTTTCTTATTATTTTAAAATAGGCTGCTTATTTGATCTGATATACACTGCAGTATAGTTATCTACTGTATTTTTGTAAGTCATTTTTTCATGTCTTTTAAGTTTGTTGTTTTTATCTGAGACTGGTTTATCGACAGACCTGTCTCTGTAGATGAGTAAGGACCAAATAACTGAATACTTGATTTGCAGCAGATTAGTGTATCTCTCTGTATAAATTCATACTAGCTTTACTTGCTACTCTGAGCATTTTCAGTGTCCACAGAACTACAGGTCCTGTCTGTCAACTTCTTTGACATTTAGAGCCAGCTCTTCTAGGTATCCTTTTCTTCCTCTCTGCTATTGAACGAGTGTATTGATTAGAAGGGTCCTGAGCAGCATTTCTTTCTGCAAAGCTGAAGGGACCAAACTGACCTATATGTATTCTCTCTCAATGTCTGTTCTGGATTCTAGCAACCCACCAGCACGCACGTCTCATCTTTAACTTGCTTTGGTAGGGAACAGCTCTGCTCAACCCTGTTGCGTCTGAACGGGCAAAGCACCGCGCGCTCCCTGCCAGGACAGCTTAGTCCTTGAACAAATGTCAAAAGTTTGTAGTTTACTTGCCGAGATTACTGTTATGTTGAGCCTGGGTATTTTCCTAATATGTCCATCAGACTATAATCAGCCTACCTTAGCACCCTCATGTGTTGCTTATATTTTTTAGAGACGTTTTTGAGGATTTTTCTCCCACCTTTGTGTGCACAAACATTATGAGTGGTAAATTATTTTCAGTGTGTCCATTTAAAGGCCTTTGGAAGCTGAATGTTTGTCTGTGTCTGCATGCATACATGTTTTAATGCTTTCATGAGAACATCGTTTTGCTCCTCTTGAAAAAATGAACCTTTCTTCATTGGACTGTCTTTAGAAGTAACCTGTCCTTATCAAGAAATGTTGCAAAGTTGATGCTGATTTTGTTTTTTCTGTTTGTTTTTGCTTTGTTTTGTAAGAAGCTAAGAGTTGGAAAACATTATCTCTTTAGAAAGGGGAGAGTCTTGTATAGTCAAAACACAAAGTACACTCACTTTTTAGTTTAGAAGCAGAAGTATAAATTTAAAGTATCACTGTAAGGTAAGGACATAGAGACTGAGACTGATTCTCTGGATCTACGTTGTTGTATATTAAGCTTGGCTCTAGGGGATGAGTTTGTGAATTGTTTACCTATTCAATAAATACTTTTCTTATATATTAAACTCTGCAGAATTCAAAAAGGGAAAGCTGCAGTCCTGGTGTGATGAAAGAACATGGTTCTCTTAGCAGGCGATGGTTGGAGCAATGCATGGGTCAGAAAGGTAGGAGGGAAGAAGTAGTTGATATACCAGTGGTGCAAAGCATGATAATATGTGTTGCAGCTTACCTTGGTGGATTTTATTATTTTTAAAGGTCAGATATTTTGGTCCCTTTAGCTTCTGAGATAGATCCAAAATATCTAGGAACCCTTTCTGTCAAAAACCATGTAGAACTGAAAAACTGAGGGGTGGAGATTTTACCCCAAGCTACCTGAATTGGTGAGGAATCGGTTGTAGATGAGGACTTGGAGAGTTGATTTATTGTCTAACAATGTTCTCTCCCTGGTGTCTGCTCTTCTGGTGTGCTTGTCCAGATGTGGTGCCATGTTCTGTTCAGGCTTTTCTGTGCTCTAATGGATTGGAAAGTGCTTGCAAGTCAAATATGCCAAATGCTTTGCAGGAAAGTTGGTGTTGTCCATCTTGTCCCTTGGAGCGCTGAAGATGGCAATAAGTAATGTTCATCTGCTAAATAGCAGTGGTACCCGGGATGAAAGCAAGGCCCAGTGCTCGTCAGCCGAAGAGTTTGCCTAAAAGGCAGAGTGGGACTGTAGTTCCAGTTAGTATGAAGGCACGCCATAAGCATAAAATTCTGCCAAACGGGCACAAAACCTGAAACTCTTCAGTAAGGTCGTTACTGTTCATCTCCACAGTGTGAAAGAGGAGTCTCACCAACAGGGCAAAGCCTTTCCAGGGGAGCTAAGCAGGGCACAGGGCCTCTCCGCGTCTTCCAGGCTGCAGTTTGGGAATAGTCAGCTCCAGCAGCGGGGAGTCCTCGATGCAAGCCCACGGTGCTGCGGCCTGATGGATGGGGAGATCTGCGTTCCACCTGTGGACTAAGCCTGTTGAGCCTGGGGTCTGCTGGACCACGAGTAGTTCTACATTCCCTTTTTTGGAAGGAGGCCAGCATCCAGAGACAGATATATATATGTGTGTGTGTGTGTGTATATATATGTTTTTGGGTTTTTTTGTTTCTTTTCCTTTCCCATGCTCTATCTGTACAGGTTTCCTCAGAGTCGTGTCTGCGCTGGCATTTGCCCTGTGCGGCAATAACTTAAGACCAGTCAGACCTGACAATTTGTACGAACTAGAGGAATAGCTTTTCGACTCCCCTGAGTTGTGAAAATCTGTGTAGTTACAAAGGGATTGTTGGCACGTCATATTTCATGAGCTTCTATATAATCTATTGAAAAGTTTTTGGCTGCGAATCGTAACTGGTAAATAAACCATGGATGATTCTTTTTTCTAGGGAAAAGATTACCTTTTGGTTTAAGTATTTGACACAGGAAATGTATAGATTTTATCACCCATGTGTATTGGTTTTGTTGGTCTAACCTTCAGAATATGTGTTTTTAAAATTTGGAAATAATTCAATTGCGAACATCTTAGTGTCATCTGCATGCATAATGCTCCCACCCTGGTTATTACTCTGCTGTACAACTCTGAAAATCTGCACAGAAGAGGCAACTCCATTGACACAGTCTGATTTGGAGATTATTACTAAAATAATGTATTGTTAGAATAGCTTTTCAATTAGATATGTAATTTATCTTCACACTGAGGTTTGAAACTGCAATTAGCTGATAAAGAGCTAATTTGTAACAATTTTTGATACTTCAAAAATGCTCTGAAACGTAATGAAGAGAACTGTTCATGTTGTGTGCTACAAAACAACTGAGTGACTTTTCATATTATTTTGTGCAGGATTTATATGAAACCTCTTTTGGATCTTGGAAAATGGTTTCTTTTCATTTTCAGCTCGCATGCTTAGTTTCCTTTGGGCAGAATGTTTAGAATGGGTTTGTTGTTTTACACACCTATATATCATTGTGAGCTACACGGTTAAAAGATTTGAAACAATATAAGAGAACTTTGTCATTTCATTCTTTAATTTGTTTGCTTGGATGTTTTGGAGGAAAAAAAGTGATAAACTGTCTTCTGTGAGAATTGCCAAGTAGAGACTTCTTTTAAAAAGCAGTTATGCTACGTGAAGCATTTAATAATAGAGTTGGAGGAAATGGGAAATGAAAGTATGCAGTTATGCTTAGTTTTCGTTAAATCATCCTTTCACACTTTGTGATGCAACTTCATGGCAGTATAATGCATAACGCATAACACACTGAAGTAGGAGACAGTAATGCTTCAGAAGGTTGGTGTGTGTTTTCTCCCATCAAATACTGTCTATATTTATTCGGGGGTGTCTCTTCCATAGCCAGTGGTTGGTGGTTTGGTTTTTTTTTTAACTTTTTTTCTCTTCATATAAGAGCAAAGATAGGTTTGGAGTGTATTTGCAAGAGAGGAACATTTCAGAATAAAGTGGCTTGATTTAGTTGAGAATGGCTGTACTAGTCACTGTAATTTGTTGTGACATTTCATTTTGTTTGGCTTTGCGGAGTTGTTCCTGTGTTGTTAATAATGCAAAAGGTCTGGACTATACAGCATGGTGTGAGCAGGTGTGCACCAGCCTCAAACATTAGGCAAATTAGACATAAATTTGGTGTTAACTGGCAATTTTATCCTTTTCTTTCATAATTTCTTAGCTTGAGGTGATGTTGCTTCTTGAATTTGAGCTCTAAATAAAGAAGTAGAGGGGTTTATCTAACATTTAGTTTCAGATAAAACGGAAATGGTCTTTCGTGTAAGAAGTTGATTTCTAAGTACTAAGATGTGAATTTTCCTTAAAACACCAGAACCAGTCTGCATCCAACTTACTGCATGCTTTGTAAGTCGCGCATTGTTCAATTCCTTGTTCGCTTCAGCTCATGTGTTTGTTAGCGTGCTGCAATATGCGGCATTATGAAAAAAGATGTTCTCATGTTTTTTAACCCCCATGCTCTCTTTGGATACCTGTACAGAAGCGCAGCCCATACGTCACAAGTTGACTACATCTTTTATCTCCATGCTCTGTGTCTTGTGAAATTCACATCTTTCCACAGTCATCCACACAGGGACTCTAATTTACTGGTACCAGCATGAGGCAGGAGAACACCTGTTAACATCTTACTTTAATACAGAAGGGAAAGGCTTCAACCGTAGAGGCAGGACTTTTGTTTCATCGCAAAGTGAAGCCGTCTTCACTTTCCAAGAAGACTTTCTCATACCTCATAGGTGACAATGCAAAATTTCTTTCTCTGCAGCAGCTTATATGTTGCACAAATCTGGATTAACACGAAAGAGGCATTAAATAAAACAGGAGGAGGAGGAGGATGTAGCTTTTCATCACGTGTGGAACCAACACCCTTGAAGACAAGAGTGAGTCTTCAGCAGCTTGGTGCAACTGTCACCTACAGCAAGCCAGAAAACTTGGAGCAAAGTGCCCAGTTATAAAAAATACTTATTTGTCCAGTTTATTTCCAATCATGAGCTTCAAAACAAAGGGGAACACAGATCTGGGAAGAGCCTGGCTTGTTGAACAACTTGCATCTTTTTCTGTGGTTGTAGTCGTTATGGTCGTAGTAGGTAGTCCATACAAGCTTCAAGTGGAAGAGGGTCCCGTACTCATGCAGTTGGTTTTGACTGTTATTTTTCTTTAAGGCTAAATTCCTTTAGGTTCCAGAGTTGAATCCTATTTGAAATTCTTCAGTAAGATGGGGGAAACGAGAATACTGCAACCCAACCTCAAGGGTTTGACCTTCTAAAGGAGTGAATGGCAGGGAAAGACTGGAGATGCACCGGAGAAAGAATCCTTAGTCGTTTAGTCTGGGTAAGGTAACCAGGAAGGGATCCAAATTAAGGATCTCTTGCTGCTTGTGGGACTTAGGCAATATATGCTGTTTTCCTGGGTGACACTGGGAGTAGGATAGTTCTAGTGTTTGTTGTGGTGGAGAATCTGTCTACGATCTTTAAGAAGTTGCTTGTTGGACTTGTGCTTCCATCCTTCAGGTCTTAAGTGAGCGTAACTGTATTTCCTTAAGACGAAAGAAGTGTTTATTGTGGGAAAGTGCAAACCACGAAACCTACACCATGAATAGTAACACTTCTTCCCCCAGTTATTCTAGGTTGAATAGCTTTTAAACTATTCTTGAATGTGGAAAAAAACCCAATCAGTTGAACCAGATGCTTACTTATTCTTATCTATTTTAGAGAACTAATTATCCCTGTTGTTGGTAGTGCTAAAGCTTACAAAATTGCTTCCATCTTTGAATTACTATAATTAAGACAATAACTTCCACATCTAGTTAACATTGCTGTGCAGCTGGTGCATTCATTGACATGCAGATTTTGGATTTTGTAAATTTTCTGCCATTGTAAATAAAAATTTTAAATACTTATTTTCATTTCCAAAATGTCTGTTTCTCATAAAGAAGTCTTTGTAAATCAAATCAACTGAAACCAAACTCCTGTAGCATCAGAGGAGAATCTAGTTAAATTTGGGTAGGTGACAGTACATTTTAGGAGAATATGTAACCACTGATATCTTTTGTAGGTATGATCACTCTGACTTTTGGATCCCATTTTGTAGGGATTAGGGCTCACTAAATTAAATGTCTAAACCGGAACAAGTCTGATATTGGACTTCTGAAATGTTATTTTGAAAGCAGCTATTAGTTAATGCAGGAGTTAATCTGGCACTCTGACAACCTGAAGTTGTTTACAGAACTAAAACTCTATAATTAAAAATCACTGATATGAATAAAATACATCAATGTTTACTAACCAAAATGTGATTTAAACTATACTTTTACTGTACGTCTTTCCACTTCAGGTTGATTTCTATCAAAATGGGAAGACTTGTGCAATCGGTGCTAATCTTGTTTACTTTCATATTCAGCAGAAATTTTTCAAGGCCTGTAAATTTAGATAGATTTTGAGAAACTTCCTTATCATTATTAATTTCTAATAACCAGCAACACTATGAAATTACTTGGTAGTGGTGTTTGGTTATTTATTTATTAACAGTTTTTCTGTGGCCCTTGCTTTCACTACATGAATGCCTCATGGATGTTAATCAGTTTTGCTCAGTGCGTTAGAGATGTCCCCCGAGTAAACTACTAACATAAAGAATCAAGTATTGATTCATGCTGAAACTGAAGCATTGATTTCTTTTCCAGACTGAAAATGCATCTGAAACGAGGTGTGCTAATGGTGCTCGTTTAGAGGCTTGACATCACCTGTCTGTTGGAGCACAGGAGAAGGTTTCTTAGGGTGTAGTTGGAGAGCACCCGGGCTGCGAGCAGCTCGCAGGTACGCTACCCAATGTCCTCATAAATAACGCTGGCCAAGGGTGCTGGCTCCAGGGCACATTGCAGTGGGTCCAAAACCAGTGTCCAGTTACCAGACCCACGCCCGATGTCCTGCAGTGTTCAGTTTCAAGAATGCGCTGGGAATGCTTCAGTACACGCAACAAATGTTATTTTTACTGCAGGCAGAGAAGTTAACTCCAGAAATAGTAAAAGCACAATTTCTGTAGTGATGGCAAAGGAATTGTTTCAAATATTTCCACATAAACTCTGCATTTTGCCGTGCACGTTCAGAATTGAATCAAGTTGCCCTCGTGCTCTAGCCGTTTTCTAGCCTTGGGTCTGGCAGCGTGGCTGCGCGGCCCCGGTGGCATGGGAGGGCAGGGGGTGGCAGCAGGGGTATTTTGGCATTGACAGCCCTCCAAAGCATGCTGCTGACTGGAGTTCGACCCTGCAGCTCCGGGTGGTACAGAAACTCTGCAATGTTAAGATCGTATTTTGCCTAAACTGGAAGACCTGGAGAGAGTTTGTTCTCTAAAGTTATGAAGTGGGATCTGAGGAAAAAAATAAGGTTAACGAGACCCATACCAAATTGTGGGAGGAAAGGAGGGTCAGGGTCAGGCTCGCCTTGTGTTTAATAAAAATAGCAAGACTTTGGCTTATAAACAAATAGTAATGCTGGGAATCTCTCTGGACTGGTTAAGAACTTTATTTTTTTCTAGTTAAAATACTCAGAGATGTATAGGTAACCTTTTCCCTTTTTACTTTCTCTGTTTAGTCCTGTTTCCTTATATAGACTGAATTATTTTTAGGGAAAAGAAATGTTTAGTATTGTTTGGAGAATTTGTGAACAATCATAAACAATAATACCAATACAACTTAAAAAATTAGTAATATGGTCTCCTCATTATCATTGGCCTTACAGCTTAATATATTGAGCCCAGTGCCATCTCTCTGGCTGAAGCGCATCTTCCAGGAAATAATTTTTTCTTAATTTGAACTGTTTCTGCCAACACTTAAATTGACTAGTTTGAATTTCTTTGGAACAAAGCTCTGGTTAAAGCCAGCTTTGCTTCTTTCATATTTAGCTGCTGTTCTTTAGAAAGTGCTCAAATGCTGTTGTAGTGACTTCTTGGGGAAGGTCGTCCAACTGAAGTCTTCATGTTACCCTCTCACTTCCCCCTTTTTTTGTATTTTTTTGACTACCAAAACGTCATCACTCATGTTGTGTAGTTTCTCTGGGATTCCGAGATCTATTAAAAGTTTTGTATGTATATCCAGAGAGCTCTCTTCAGCCAGGAGGGAATATGATTGTATTCGTCTGTATAGTTTTCTCATCGTACAACATGAATTCGAGAAATTAGAAATTCTGGTTTTATCCTCTGTGTTTAAGCTTTGCCTTATTGCCAACACACATGGTTCATAGAAATGGCTATACAGACCTAAGTGATGTTCCCTCTTCCCAGATTAGCGATCCAGGGAAATTGAAAGTTATCCAATTTTGAGGGTGTAAAGAGAATAATGTTTTATTCCTAACTTGGGGCTAGGCTTTCACTCCAAGCCATTCTCTCCTCTGTGTACACTTGTGTAAACCTGACCTATTTTAATAGGTCTCAGCTGTGCTTGGTCTCCAGCCACTTAAGCCTTTCTCTTTTGGTTCCTCATCTTTGCAAACACAGAAGAGAAAATGGGTTTGTAGAACTTGGTTCAATTTGGCAAACGTGGGCAAGCCGTTAAAAAGCTCCAAGTTTGGGACAGTTCATGTTCCCCATTATGCTGTGCTTTAAATATACCAAATTTCCACAGCCAGCTCCAGGCATTGCTGTGGTAAAGTGTATTTTAGGAACATGACCACAGAGGATGGAGCTCTGTTTTCTCATTGTACTAGTGTTTTATATTGAGCAAGATCTGAAATTCGTACATTATAATTTGTATTAAAATACCCAAGATTTTTTGATTTCTTACATAGTATTAGAATACTCAGGACTTCCATGTTGCAAGAAAGATTTTCTAGTAATTTAAACATAATGGTTATCTGATATTAATGTTGGAATTGAGTATTCTGTTTTTGTCAACGGTTACTGGAATAGAGTAACTGAGAACATATTAAAAAAAAAAAAATCCATGAACCGAGATTTTAAGCTTCTTAAAATCAGGCTGATGTTTTTTCCATACAATGTACACAATGGCAATCAGTTTTTGGATGGACTGTTGTTGAATAATACATGAATGTAAATGGAGATTGTATGGAATCAGTTGGATAATTTTGAGGAATGCTTTAAGTACACTAAAGAGCCTGAATAGCAGTTAATGGTGCTTCAACTTTATTACTGTTTATTATAGTTGGCAGTTCAGTTGTATTTTTTTCTGCATCGAGTTCTCTAGTTTCCTATAGAACAGCAATAAAAAAGCTTACAAATAATAATAGTCAGATACACTGTATCCTGTGGCAGCAAAATAGTTTTGCATTAAATTGTAGTTCTTGGCAGTCTGAGTGTGTTTATTGCTGGGCAACCTCAGAAGATCGGCTGGTGCAGGAAGGACCGAGGCAGACATCAGCATCCAGAGCTGTGCAAGCAGACGGGCTCTGGAGCTCATGGAGCTTTGCAGGACGGTGGAGCTGGGCCAGTTAGCTCCTTGTTCAGCCTCTGCTCAGCCTCCCCTCTCCCGTCTATTCTCCCACCCCCTATCAAGACCAATATGATTTTAGTTACCTGTTTTGAGAACTGCTGAAGTAAGCAGAAATGTTTCTGCCATCTAGAGAGCAAGTTAGAGGTACAATGAAGAAGTGTACGTAGCTTTAATACTTGGTTGTGAGATTTTGCCAGGAGCTTGGACTGTTTATTCTGTTCAAAAAAACAGGAAAAGTAGCCATCAGAAAGTGATTTAAATATCTAGTAGTTGTTCTTGTTCACAGCTCCCATGATTTAAAAATGTTTCCCTTGCCCATTACAATTACTTTTATCATCTGTAGAGCTAAGTATTTGGTACTAGCGATCACAGGCTGGGAAGCACATGGTGGAACACATCGTTCTCTTCTTTTGGCAAGTTCTGAAACTCCAGTGGGGAAGAAATAAATCTGAGCTGCCTCATACAGAGGTGTCGCGTGCTTTGCTGGAGCAAAGTCGTGGCACTGGGTGAAGCTGATTCAGCAGAGGGCTTGTCTGAGACTTGCTTTGCAGAGTTTGCTATCGGTATTGCCACACATGTTCGCAAAGATTCTTGAATCTTGGGTTTTAAGTTTTATTAGTAATCCTGCTCATCTGCTGAATTGTGTTAACGCTTTGCTTCATAATTTCAACACTGCCCTAAGGAATATACTCGTTTTTCACAGTAATAGCCAATAATTGTAACAGATTTATTTGCTAGGTCATATATCGGTAAGAATATCTGAAACACTCTGGGGTATTTTACAGTTTTCTGCTTGTTGTGTGATTTGTGAAGCATGAGTTGCAGATATTTTGTGAATCAGGAATGTATTGTAAGCTATCTCTAGTGGCCTGTGCAGCATGAGATACAGGTTTTTATATTGCTGCCAGTGTATTAAAACACTTGTTGCTCACAAAGTACCTTTCGGCCCTGTGTGTTGACTTCTTTGCAGGGTCACTACAGAGATTGAGAACGTGAGGAAATACCCACCTAAATACTGAGAGATTCCTCCCTAGCTGAAAGACATTCTGCAGGACCTGCCTTCAGGTGCTCTTGTTCATCTGCCCATGCCTTATCGTTTCTCTCTCTTTCTTTCAGCTGTCGGACGAGCAACAGAAAGAGTTTGATTGTAACATCCAGCACATCTCCAACTCTCCCGCGCCCACATTCCCCTCTTCATGGACATGCAGGTAACTCCCAAGGACTGCTTTACCCAGGAATTGTTAGGAAAAACGTCAGTGTTCATTGTAGTGAGTTTGAACATACTGATACTCTACATCAAAATATGCTCTTTGAAACTTAACTGTGGTTTTTCACCTTTCCTAACTTGTAAGAGTTTAGTTTCAAAAGAAAGGTTTTATATCCTCATCTGTTCTGCACATTCTAGTTTGTTACCATATCCATCTTCCACTGTTTCTGGGGGATTCAGTCCTCTTATTTCCTGTAGAAGAACCTGAGATGGAGAATGAAGTAAATTAAAATAAATAAATATATTTCAGTAAATGTCTTGTTTTGAATCTCCTACCATGGTTAATTTGTGCCAGTGATTTAACCGCAGTTCTCATGAGAAGATACATCCTGCTTGTTCCTGTATGCCTCCGGCAGCCCGTCAGCTGTGCCGCGTGCCATCGTATGGTCTCCGTCCACTACTTAGAACAACAAGAGATGTTTAGTATTCTTTTCTTTCTTTACATTACTGCTATTTTTGCCATGGCAGCAACTGGAAAATGCTCATTTCAGAGCAAATGCGCAACTGTTTTTTAGTCATTGAGGTGAAGTGTGTGGAGCTGTATAGAAAAAGAATGATTGTTCAGCCTACAGTAACTATGGATTTTCAGCAAGGATCATGCATGCAGATTCAACAGCTTGCCTGAACAGCATGTTCCCTTGATGCTTTTATTGCTGAGGGAGGTAGGTGATGTGTGATTACATTGTTTTCAATATTTCAAAATGCCAGCAAAGACAGTTGGACTTCAGGTATGGCCTTAATGGGCACCAGTCAGTAGCGTGAAACAGCTTGGACATTGGTGGCACATCATCCACAGTGGAGCGTGTCTGGAAGCACGTCACTGTTGCATCTAAGACAAGTAACTTGTTTTCATTACAATCTGATTTTCCTCCTCCTACATGGCAGTATGTTCTGTAAACACTTTCTGGAGATTGAAACTAAAGAAATGCTGAGAAAGAACAGCAAATTGATAGTAGTTCAGCTTGAAAAAGCCATCTGCTTCCGTTTGCAGACCGTGGCATCTTGAGAGGTGACATCCAGCCTGTTGAAAGGAAAAAGAAGACCAAAGTTATCATTCAGGGATGCCCATGAAATCCTTAACCACTATAAGTTTTCATAAAGCTATTGTCGTATTTGCGTAGGGTGCTATAAAGCCTGGTCATGGAAGCCTGCAAAGTTACTTTAATGACATTCTTTTAATAAAATGGCCCATGATTTTCAAATTAAAATGTTAACAAAATCTTAAAAGTAGTGTATTAAAACCATTGCCTTTTTGCTTCAGCATCTTCGATAAAAGATAGGGTCAAAAATGTGCACAGGGCAATTCCCTTTCACTTCAAACTCTCTTGGTTCTGTTGTGTGTGATTATGATAGTGATAGCTTTGTAAAATTTGGGTTCAGCAAGGCATTTTTCCCGGTAGAGATTCTCCACTTAGTTACATTGTGCTCTTTACTTTGTTCTTAGAGTCAATACATATGTTGGATTTAAAAAATTCTAAATTAGCTGTAGAAACCTTTAACTAAGGTGATGGAGAAAGATGCTGCTCAGATTATGGAAGAAGTGTCCTTGCTTGGCAGATTGCAACAAGATGTTGATGTGATCGTTGCTCAGAAAACAAATACAGAAATGTTCGCAATAGGAATGTTTATATTTTCTTTTGATTTTTTTCCTCTAATTAAAAAATGAAAAATCGCTCTTAGTGGTTTTGATGCTCTGTCAGGCTTTACAAGCTTTTATTAAAGTATGTCACTGTCTTCTAGAAACTAGAGTAACTAATCAGTTATATGTCATCTTTCTTCAGCAGTAATTGTCAAATATTTCCTTTTTTTTTTGTTCTGATGTTACATATGAGATTTAAAACTATTAATTAAAAGGATATCCTTTGTGACCTCCAAGAATAGCCAGTAGAGCATAGGAAGATAAATTACTTGTGAGTTCTCTACCAGTGCTACATTTAGTAGACTTTCCTGGGAAAAATAATTTATTCAAGAGACAAAAGTAGATGAAATTTAGAGTAGAGTCACAAATATTTTCTTAAGAAATATCATGTATGAGATGTGAATTTGAGAACAGGCTGTGATATTTGTTTAGTATTTGAACAGAATCTGTCAATCTGTTTGTTCAGACACATACGCTGATAAGTTACTAAGAAATGCTGGAGCCTCTGCCTGGCCACTTTCGTCTTGAACACCCTCCTCTTAATGCTCGTTCTGAGCCTCTCTTATGAATCAAAGGAACAGCAAGCGTGCAGAGAAATCAGGGAGGCTTTCTATAATGTTTCTGTTTAGAAACCACTCTAAAACAGAGTCCTGTACAGCACTAACCTCAGGAGCTGCTCTTCTGTATGTAAAAGTCCGTGGGTGTGATACAGCACAGTTTGACTGTCAGGCAAACCTGCTTCCTAACGAACACTGATCTGGGCAGATACACTTACTGTCTGAAACAGCATTTGGAGAAGATGCCAGGCAATTTCATATCCTAGAAAGTTTAGAGGAAAAGTAATACTTAAGTGATCTCAACGTTTGAGATGGAAGTACATCCAAACAATTTTGCCCTGAAATCACTTCTGATTCAAGAATGCTTAATGGGTCTGAAGTGTGCTAATTCAGTTTTCAAACTGTATGAAATGAGCTGGGACCTTGGTATAGAAAGCTGCAGCTTGTTAACTTCATGGGAAAGTCACTCTGCTTGTCTAGTCACCCAAACTTGGATTGAATTGACCAGGTTTAGGAATACGGGTTTGAAAATCCTCCTTCTTTTTCTTTCAGAATCAGAGGAAACAAGGTATACATGTATGTTCGTTACTTTTTTTTATCTGTTTGAATCCAGTTCTTAAAATCTCAAAGTTGCAGAGAACAGGCACACTGTACTCATGTTGTAGCATACCTGTCATGAGGTTGAGTTACCATTTAAAGTGAAAAGCTTAAAATCAATAAAAGAAGCATCATCATCTCTATAATTCAGTAAGAAAGAGATTGGTCCTTACAGCTGGATGACTGAAGTTCAGGCTATTTTAAAATTTACTTTCCACAACTGTAAGGTAGCCAGGTTGCTCGCTGGCTTCCAGTGGAGACGTTGTCTCTGCTGGGACCTTTGTCGTGCTCCCATCTGTAACGGCAGCTGGAGGGAGCTGCTTGCAGGCAGCACTGTGGTACTGAGTTAAATTATTCTGCTTTTTTGCTGCAAGTTCACTTCCACCTTCTGGCAGAAAAATGGCTATTACCAAGACCTCTATCTATTTATTATTTTTAGAATTGGCAGAGTATGTAACATACCACTGTAGATCCTGCCCTGGTTATTGGAGCTGCAGTTCATCAGCGTTTCATGTGCGTGGTCCTTGGAGAGTGTGAGAACTGCATATGAGACAGGTGGTGCACAGGGTGCTTCAACATTTTTGGTCATTTTAAGATTTATGTGTGCTGGAAGGCAGCTAATTCTGTAGCAGAATAAAATCTTTAGCTGCTTGTGTTAATATTCAACAAATAGTGTTAGTATATCCTACGTAGAAGACTACAACAACTTTGTCTTTTGCATTTATTTATTTTTACAAATCTCAGAAGCAGGTTTTGCAAAATGGTTCTGGTGTGAGTTTTTGGACTCGTTACCTATCTGATGAATGTCATGTTTTTAGATGATAGCTGAGACTTTCACCTCTCTATTGCCCATGAGGTCCGTTTTTGTATTTTGAAGGGTAGTGGATATACGAATGCTGTGGCTGCATCCTCCTTCCTGTGTCCGGAAAATGTAAAGGGTCATGCCTGAATTATTAACGTTTATGTAAGTGTGTTGATTTACCTAATGGGCAATCATTCTGTGTAACAGCCTCCCTTGAGACAGAGTCATTTCAGGTTCGGTAGTAGCCAACCATAACCCTTGAGCAACCGGGGAATTTACCTTTGCTAACAGAATAAATAGAGTTTCGATCAGCCTTGGTGAATGAGACCATTGCACTAAGGCTTCTCTTATTAAAATTCCTTCAACTACAGCAGATGCAGCAATATTGGGAAATTTTAGGGAAAGTAATAATTCCCCTTCTCCCTGTTGTTGTTTTAAAAGCTTCACCCAGACTTGAATTGAGTAGAAAAACTAATTGCTTTTCATTTTAAAACTACAAGCAGCTCACAAGGGAACTAATTAAAATTCCAGTGTCTGGAAGGAAATATGCCATATAAATCTGAAAAAGTAGTTGCTTAAAAATTAGTAGTATCTCCATACCAGATCTGCAGGCTCAGAAGAGTTCGAACACCCACATACTTAATTTCAAAATTTAAAAACTGTCATTATCCCATTTGCACAGTTATTCTGAAATCCCGTTTTGATCATAATCTGGAAAGTTTGCAAAAGATTGATGAAGATATAAAAAGGCAATGACAGTTCATTGCTTGTTTATAGCAGCATTGGGCAATGGGCGTTTTGTTCAAAAAGATCATCTTGCCACAGTGGGGTTCGTCGGCAGTAAAGCTTGAAAAATGGGAAGGCAAAGACCAAGGTTCCCATCAAAACCGGCAGCGTTCCGTGCTTTGTTAGACCCAAGAAAAGGCCTCGCTCCTGCTGCATTTCCTCCTGACCTAAAATGCTCCATCAGCTTTCTGCTAGCAAGCGACTAGCGACCCTAACCCTAGCCATGTGCTGCTGCTGGGAGACGTGTGTTTATGCACCAGTGAGTTGTTCACTCTATGGCTATCACAGCCTTCTCCCAGCTTGCTCGTAAGCTTGCAGTGCCATCTAGACTGTCAAATCGCTCAGTCTTCTCTTAGTTGAAAAGCAGCAGAACGTCTCTGTTTTTCCACTGTGACCATAAGAATTAAATGAGTACAAGCTTAATAAATGAAGCACCAAAAATCATCTAGTTATTGATTTCTGATCACTCTCTCCCCTTCCCACCTGGGATATACTGGGAATGCGTAATTGATATGCAGGATTAAGGGAAGACTTGCATTGTGTTATGTTACACTGTGAGCTCGTTAGTTCTTAACTAACAATAGAGGAGGAAACCAAGCCAAAGGAAGTCAAACCTGTTGCTCAAACCCTTTGTTTTTAATTTAGTCTGCTCTTGAAGCAGATTGTGGAGTGGTCTGGAATTCACTTACCTCTCCAGTTCTCTCATCACCCCTTGACACATGTGAGCTCAGCCTGGGGCTGCTTTAATCTCAACCAGCTGCTGTTTTCCCCCCCATAGCCTTGCTGGCCAGATGCAGCTGGCTGGGCTGTGCTGCGCCGTGGCCATCCTCGTGCCGCAGGCGGCATCGGCGTGTTCTCTCTCACCTCTTCCCTGCCTGCCCCAGCACGCGTGCCAGCTGGGCACACACCCTGCTCACAAGCAGTTGCGGGGAGATGCTGCTGCAGATTTTCATGAACCATTTGTATAGCTGAAGTGTGAGCGAAGGTTACCTTCAGCTGAGCACAGTGCTTGCATTCCATTTCTACGCAGTGTAACAGTTAAGGTGTATGAGTTACTTGGGTTGAAATGAATGTAGCTTAATTACAAGCTTCAGTACAGTGCTGGATGGGACCGTAACCTCACAAACAGAGCTGGCCTGGGGGCCGAGCTGGGGTCCTAGTACTGCATCTGAAATGGAGACAAGTCCTCTGCAGATGCCTTGTCATTGATGCTTGGCTTTTGAAATAAATCCATTTCATATGGGATCTAAATTTGCAAATATTTCTGATGGCCACAGTTGTTCCCCTTGCAGTGTATTGCTTGTCCAGTATCTATTTAGTTTTCCTGCACTTATTTTCATGTTATTTTATTGTCTGTGTACAAAGAAATTGCTGTTGGCGTATCTTTAGTATGTGTAGTCTCCCTTTTGTGCTTGTATCAAGGATCTGAGAGAGCAAACCACTTAAGAATATGCCCAATAGAAGGAACACTCGCTGACATGAAGCTTCTGATTCATCATAACTTTCAAAGGTTTCTGCAGTTAGTCTGTAAATGATTCTGACTCTCAGAAGGGCTTTCTATGAAATGGTTGCTTTTTACTTTGAAATAAAGTACATTACAATGTACCACTTACCAACCATATACTTACACATCATCTGACAAAGCCCAGAGAAAGTGTTCTTGTGCCAAGTGCAAATTAAGTGTTATTTTTTTCCTCACTGTATAAACTCACTGGAATTTTCATTTTTGTGGTAGAAGTATTATTTCAGAGAAGTGGTAGTTAGGGTGAATGCTGATACGTTATAGCCTGATCATCTTACATATGTATACTCCTTTTATTATCACGTGCAGTTCCTTTGGTATATCTTTTTTTTCCTCAGTGCATTTTGCATTCAGCCTGGATATACATTGTGAAGAAATACTTTCTTACTATTTATTATTCCTGAAACTGTTATCAATATGATTTCTAAATCATGTTTTTCATTGAGAAGTGTTAGGAAAAGCTTGTGTATACAAATTATGGCAAAATATTAAGAGACTATATTGTGTATGGTGTTACATTACTTATCTGAGAGTAAGAAAGAAAATGAACACCTTACATTATTTTAAAAGGAGGGAAAATACAGCTAATCAGTATCAGAAGATTTCTTTAGGAAACTGATGCTCAAATGATCAAAGACTCAAAGCTCCACGTTGTCAATTATTTGTGACTACAACTTGCTAATGAAAGTCTTTCTGCACAGTGAAAACTTACTCTGTTTGTTGCAAATGTGAATGAAATGTTTTTGGGTGTTTTTTTTCTTTTTATTTTCTTGAACAGGTAGCAGCCCTTTGGACAGTCCCAGGAACTTCTCCCCCAGTGCACCTGCTCATTTTTCCTTTGTTCCTGCCCGAAGGTAAGGCAGGATCTATTCTGTTTGGACTGGCAAGCAAGTAGTCCTCATACTTTCCTTTAGAAATGGCCTATCAGTTAGAAGTTTTTTGATCGTGTTTTACTTTCTCAGAGGTTTCCGTTTTTATTTTATTTTATTAATTTTTGTTTAGATCTTGACAGCACCCAGAATGCATTAGGTGCTTTTCAGACATAGAAAAAGATATAATAAATAAAGCAGTCAATTAATCAGAGTAGTCAACTCCTAGGGAGGAGGCAACGTTCTCCCAGAAGGATGGCATATAGGACATGTAATATAACAGATAATTAGTCATAAAGACATTAAAATCAGTTATGATTAAGATAATCGTATCTTAGTTGTAGTCCTAGATGCTCTTCTCACTGAATAACTGAGGTGTATTCTGAATGTGCTGATCTTCTTTGCTATGCGTGCACAAAGATGTAAACATACCTAAAATTAGGTGAGCGCAGCTGTGTGTGCATTCGTTCGCTGCCTGCTGACTGGTGGCAACTTTTTAGTTTTCGCTACTGTCTTGGGCATTGGTGTCAAGAGTACATTATTGCTCTAATGAGGAAAACAGCTGATAATTGAAATTGCAAGTCTACAAGAACCTCGAGAAGAGCAGCAGCGTTGAGCGACCTGAACTTGAAGCTAGCATATCTCCTGGAGTGAATGCTAGACAAATGCTCATCACGCTGTGTATCAAACTGGTGGAAAGAAAGCTCATACTGTAGTGATGAATTTAGTGTAAGGAACAGGATAGAAAGAATAGACAGCTGGGAGAAGCAGACAAATGGTGTATTGAATGTTGTATCCCAGCAGGTAGGCAGAAATGGATAATGATATGGAAAGTTAAATTTTTGTGGAGAAATAAAGAACAGGAAAGAAAGAGAGATCCCAACTGGAGTTTAGGCATAGTAGCAGGATTATTCGATTCAAGTGTGGGGAAGATATTTTGGATTTCTGAAACTCTGCCTCGGTTGAAAAAAACCCAGTCTGTGTTAAAATGCTCTGAGAATGGGAAATGTGTGACCATCCTGAGAGGAAGGAAGTTTTCTGAGAACAACGGATTTAGCTTGAGGACTAGTTGGAAAGAGGATAGGTCTCAAGACTTTGAAGAAGAATAAAGGGTGAGGATTTAATGAAAGAAGCTACACCCTTTGTCTGAGTGGCAGGTAAATCCTGGAGTGTTTCTCCACTGAGATGATTTGCTAGAAGACCTGGTGTCCTTGAATACTGTTTGAAGTAGACTTTGGTCTTCAGGTCTTACGTAAGAAAAAAGGGTATAATGGTGCATGAAATGTGACAGACTGGATATGTATTTTCCTGTTGCTACAGAGGGAAAAATTAGTGGTTTACCTCCTGGTAAAACAATTCGCATGGACTCACGGGATCCACCTTTAATTTTAAATAGTTATCTGAGCCTGATCTGGGTGCATTCAGTAAGTTCTGTTGAAGTCAACTGAATTTTTACCAGTTTTCACAATATCTGGAGTTCTGGACCCTGGAACACAGGAGGAAAGTTGCAGCTGAAACCATTGTCAAAACTTAACATAATTTTTCAAGATTATGTTTCAACTTGATGTTTCAGTACCATTGCTTTCTAAAATTTCAAGCAGCAATTGAATGTTTAATAACAAAACTCTGATGAGTTCCCTGTCATACTTTACACTTTTTTCATATAATTTTTTAAAGAAATAGATGAATAAGGGTTAAGTCTGTCCTGTCGAATACTGTGGTTTATTTTACAGTATGCATGTTGCTCTCTATACTTTTTCTGTCATGGAAAAGAATGCTAAAGCACAGCTTGTTGTAGAAACTTGTTTCTATTTTCTACTTACATTACACCCTGAATAGCTATACCAGCAGTACCAATATGTATTTATTAGATTGTCACATAGTGGTATCAGAATAGCTTCTATATTATGCGATTAAGTAATTGCAAGTGTGGTGGTCTGTTACCCCAGACATGCAGATATTTCACTGCACTCTTTTGATTGGTGTTGTGTGTGTCTTAAGACATGGTTCTCACCTGATTTCCTCCCGTTGCCATCACAGAAATGAAATGTTGCTGATTTTCTGCCTTTTGTATTTGGTGTAATTTCTTCATTTTTTTATCCTGTTTGGACATCGTTTGTGATTTCCATTATTTCATTATAGCCCTGTGATGAGCTGATTCTTGGGACAGAGTAGGAAACACATTTGGAAAACTCATTTTATTGTAAAGCCAATTTCACTACAATATGCTGCAAGACTGTCCTTAGTGTGACTAGCGATTAATCATAAATCCCTTGCTCGACACCCTTTAGATGGCTGTGTCATAGCCACAAAGTTAGCGTGTTCAGGAATCCTCCTGTTTGAATAAGGAAATGTGTGGTTAGTTCTGTCCGTGTTCACTAAAACTGATCTTAGTGGAATACCAGTAACAGAAGATGAGGATTTTTTCAGAAATCACGTGTGCATCTTTTACTTCTCCTTCTCTCATTATCGTTGTACAATTTCTCCCGTACAGCCACGGACACAGAGCGGACAGGTAATGTGTGTCGAATTGCTGCTGGTTGTGTGTGTGCACGATCTGTGCTTCTGTGCAGCTGAGCCTGTGTCCCTAACAAGTTCGTCCTGTAGTAACCCCATTTAGGCATTCAGCTTCTATTCTTTGGTGATCAAAACAGAAATCTTTGCATTTTGGCTTAAAATGGTAAACGGGTAGTGCTCTGGAGAAGATGTGGTGTTCTTCCAGCACCTTCTTGTTTTGAAATTGATCTACTGTTCAATGAATAGTAGTTAACTTTCATAAAAATACCTCCTTAATTAACCAATTAAAATGTCATTTTAAAGGCAAAATTTGCTGGTTGCTTGTTTTTATTGTGCTAGCAAAGGGTTCTATAATAAATAAAATACCTAAAAATTTCTTTCCAAATATCTTTTCCTGAAGCAATATTGCATGAGGTCTCTATAAAAATATGTTTGTTAACAGAACACTGAAGTAACTTTGAAATGTTTTGCATAAATGAAGGAGGAACTTTCTTTTAGTCTTCCTCCCATCACCTGTGATTTGGAAGATTTCTACTCTTGTCCCACTGCTTTCTGCTAGGCTAGAGCTGATATGTGTTGTCCCGACTGCTTAGCACATCGCTTGCCTAGATTGCATCAGCAGAAAATAGCCCAAGCATGAAGAGGTATCCTGTAATTTTCTAATTGAGAAAGGTGTTTGGTTTGTTTTTTTTAACTATGACAAAATGAAAATTCTGGCGTAATTTCAATACATAATTTAGGCAACTCAATAAAAAAGGGATTAGGCTTTCCTTTTGCAACAACTGAGTGACTTGTGCATTCCTGTCTGCTGTTTGAGAAGACAGGAGCATACTGTCTTGGTCTGGGACTGAGGGTCCAAACTGAGGTTGAGTCGTTGACCTAAATATTTCCCCAGTACCCCTGAATGTTACAAGAAGCTGAATGAAGAGCACTGAAGTTCAGTCACTGACCACATCGTGCAGCAGCTTTGTAATGCTGACATTTGTTGGTTTTCAGGGTTAAGAAAGGGATTTCATTTGTCTTGGAATTTTTTGAGTTTGTTCTTTTATATGTAATTGTCTTGCCAAAGAAGGCATCACCTGTGGCTAAATGGGGTTTAGCTCTGACATACGCATGCAATAGAAGTCTGCATTACAGCTGGATTTTTTTTTTTTTAATGCATGAAGCATGAGTCTGTTAATCTTTTAAAAAAATCTTTTGGCATAATATTCTTTCAGTGATGTAGAACAATGGGTTTATTTCCCTCTCATTCTAAGATAGATGGCAAAGAGGAGCGGCATGTATGAGTGCTTGAAAATAAAAGGAACTAGATCTGGAAAAAATGTAGCCCGGCATTTATGTCTGGGTGTGCACTGAACGTTTTTCTGAAGATGAGGCTTCATGGGTGTGGATAGTGGGATGAGAAATATTACTGTGAAGATGATAACATTTGAGTTTTTTTATAAGCACTTAGCACTATTTCAGACCTGTACCAAACATCCTGTTTTATAATGCGCTTGCATCAATGTACTGTATGTACATTTGGTACTGTAGTGTACAAAAAATACCCAAATCTTTCCAAAGTAAGTTACCATGATGAACTGTTCTAATTCAGCTTCACTTTATCACCAATTACTGTTTATCTCCTGTAATAAAAGGAACGAGCAAATGGAAACTGATGTAAGGAAGAGACTGCTTTGATATCCACCCCATCGTGCAACAGGATGCATTTGCCCGTTATAGGACACAAAATGCGTGTGAGACTGAAATGAAATCTGAGGCAGAAAAAGCGCCGTGAGACTGAGCGGAACGTAGTTCAGTTTCTGTCCTCACCATGGCGGGTTTTAGGGGGAGAAGAGGGTTTCAGGGAGAGCAATACTGATTCTTCTCAAAGTGGTTATGGAGTTCCTCATTTCTGACATTGATAAAACAGGACCTTTCCTGCAGTACCTGCGGGATGTTTTGGCTGTTTTTGCTCAGGGTCATGTTTCTTTGGCTACAATAGGGAAAGAACTACTAATATTACATTGACTGGAGGTGAAAGAGAGCGTAGGTGAGATTTCTGTGATATCTGTCTCCTCTGTATTTCGAGTGGAGCCCTTGGCTCTGTTCCAGTCTGCTGTAGTGGATTTAATTCACCAGCTGTGTCAGGCAATGTGCTAGGCAGAATGCCTGCTGACGAGGTAAACAAATGAATCGACTTTCAGTGGATTCTTGATCTAATATCTTTTTCCCCTCAGTTTTAAACTTTATTTGGAAGACAAGTAACTGCACACGTAATTATCTTAGGCATCACTGTCTTTTTGAAAGAAGTTTGAAATGAGCTGATTTCATTTGTCGGTTTTAAAAACTCCAATTTTTGCACAACTGGTAACATTTACGAAGCATCTACTTAATGCAGGAATCTGATGTCCATTTGCTTTATCTTTTCCCAGGTCACTTTTCCTTTTAAAACTTCTCCTAGCTGCTTTTTCACAAAGGTCATTGTGAATAGGATACCTGATTTATCTGACTAACTTGAGACTTTGATAAAAATGTGAGGTTAAGAGAGGGAAGGAGGGAGGAAGGGAGGAAAAATACTTATTTCCCCCAAGAATTAGCCACAATATGTCCCTGACTGTAATTTCCCTTACTTCTTTTCCCCAGAACGGATGGTCGCCGCTGGTCCTTGGCCTCCCTTCCTTCATCTGGATATGGAACAAACACTCCCAGTTCGACAGTTTCTGTAAGTGACACTGACTTTTTCAAGCAATTCAGTTTGTACAAATACACCCTAACAAATCAGCTTCTGAATCTTTACTAAAATATCTGATCTTTCTTCATTTTTTGCTAACATTATTTAATATACTAATTATTTTAAAAATTATTTTAATTACTGGTTCTGCTGCTTTTTCCTCCATTTCCCAGCTCCTATCATCTTGCACTTTGCCTTTAGCATTGGTGAAATCCCAGGGCAGCACTTGGCTCAATGTATCAGTTGAGAGGCGCAGTGTCTCAGAAGTGACAGGACTCTTAAGAGATAGTGCGTAATTACTAGCCAGCTCTCAGCTTTTTTTATAACTGGGAAATGAAATTCTTGTATGCTTTCAAGTTCTCGGTGTGAAAACCTCTGCAATCAGGCTAGCAGAAAGAAAAACTATTAATCCACATCTGTTACTCAGCTCTGATAATTTGAACCTCCTAATGAAGCTTTTCAGTTCTTACACGTTATTAGAAAGGTTGGCTGCAGTTTGCTTGAGTTCTGTACTTCCAAAAGGCTGGTATGTCATTAGTAGCAGTAAGGTAGCAGCACCGTGATAACCCTTATAACCCTCAGATTCTTCATACTATGAAAATATTGTGGTTGTCCACATAAGAACTTTGCAAAGCCAAGTGCAGAAAAATTAGAAATGTTAAAGCTTACAGACTTAATGTAACACGCTCTATATGTGTGTTATGGTGTCTTCAACTGTGTGGTCACATATCACTGCCTCTTTTCATAATACTTCTACGATCATGTTGTTTTCTGTGAACTGTTTAGAGTATGTTCCCAGTAATTGTAATAACCTGCATTAATTAGGACGCAGTACTCCACATTATGCAAATCTTTCATTGAATGCAGCATCACTGTTTTCCTTGTGACCTGTTCTGTTAAGTTCATCCATAAATTTACTAGTGCCTCTCAAACACAAATTTATCATCACAGTTAGGAGGTGAGTGTTAAATTCAGTGTATATAGCAAGAGAAGAAATTGAAGTAAAAAATTTCCTTTCAATATAAATTGATATGTTTAAAATTTTATTTTGCAATGTTAATCTCATCTCTGTAGCTCCATATGTTTAGACACATTCTTGCAGACTCTGATTTGCATAATTTCCACAATTTGTTGTCTTTTGTTGTTCAAGACAGTTGGCTTTTTGTTGGTCTTGTGGTTTTATGGTTTGCTTGTTTTGTGGTTTTTTGGGGGGGGGGTTGTTTGTTTGTTTGTTTGTTTCCTTAGAAGGCAGGTGACTTGATTTCAGTCTCCTGTATGTGCACGTGTACAGATACATGGGCAGGAACATGTAGGAATGTGGGAAAAGATCTGGTTATCAATGTAAAAAAGATGCCCCTTTTTTCACTGCCAAACAATATTATCATAGAATCATAGAATGGTTTGGGTTGGAAAGGACCTTACAGACCATCTGGTTCCAACCCTCCTGCCATGAGCAGGGACATCTTCCACCAGACCAGGCTGCTCAGAGCTCCATCCAGCCTGGCCTTGAGCACTGCCAGGGAGGGGGCAGCCACAGCTTCTCTGGGCAACCTGGGCCAGGGCCTCACCAGCCTCATGGTGAGGAATTTCCTCCTAATATCTAATCTAAATCTGCCCTCTTCTAGTTTACAGCTGTTCCCCCTTGTCCTATCACTACACACCCTTGTGAAAAGTCCCTCTCCATCCTTCCTGTAGGCCACTTCAGGTACTGGAAGGCTGCTCTAAGGTCACCCTGGAGCATTCTTTTCTCCAGGCTGAACAACCTCAACTCCCTCAGCCTGTCCTCATAGGAGAGGTACTCCAGCCCTCTGATCATCTTCATGGCCCTCCTCTGGACCCACTCCAACACATCCATGTCCTTCTTATGTTGGGGGCTCCAGAGCTGGAC
>Ga0065711_1028941_pt1 | contig 38428 bp, 28 predicted proteins | sample Hoacrofraction12_FD_59098 | JGI IMG/M metagenome (GOLD analysis project Ga0065711, IMG submission 59098) | Hoatzin crop microbial communities from Cojedes, Venezuela - Epithelial fraction 12 v2 (version 2) | ecosystem: Host-associated > Birds > Digestive system > Esophagus > Crop | place...
TATATATATATATATATATATATATATGTATATATCTCACATACTACAGCAGAGTAACGTTGTTAGTTCTTGGGTCACAGGAAACCATGCTGCCTTCAAAGCCAGATGATCTGTACCTGTGCCTAGGTAACCACTTTTAAAACTAATGGAGAATGTGTAAACCATCTGTGCACTGGACCATCTGTAGGACTAATTTACACATTGAGTTTGACAAGTACATTTAGCTTTTAAAAAACAGCGGGAGTCCCAGACTTAAAGAGCGTAGAAACAAGTGCTTGAACCCATACCTTCTAATAAAATATTATTCTTTTAACCCAAGAAAACTCTCAAATGTTGCAATCTTCACTGCCCCCTAGCGAGACTCTTCAAAAATGTATTTATACAGGAAAAAGGTCATAAAGATTGACAGTAGAGACATCTTCAGAATGTATGCCTACTCTGGAAAGATAAGAACTAGAATCACATTCAACAGTTACAAAGCCAGGTCCTCTGCACAAGGCACAATACCTGTTCATGAAGCTTAGCTGGGAAACCAAATATTTAGTTCAGTGCAAAGTGGGCAAGGACACATGCACAGAGTGAAGAGAAATACCGAGGAAATGGAGATAGTGTGGAAATGCTGAGGTCATTAAAAGATCTAGCTAGTGGTTTTCAATTTAATTTTACAGGATTTTTTTTTTTTTTGTTATAACGGAACAGTCCTCGAGAAGTAAAAGCAACTGGAAAGCCAGCCACTTGGCTTTCATGATATGAAGCTTTTGTGGGTGTAAAGGCACACCATGTGTGTTACCTGAGTTGTCCTTTGAGTCTGATTCAGAGTCAGAGGTCTCCGAGGATTCTGAGGTTTTTTCTGGCAGATGAGGAAGTTGTGCAATATCCATTGGAGTGTCCTTGTACTCTGGGTTACTGAAGAGGAGACAGCAAATATAAACACAATTGGATGATTTGCCGTTTCACGGTTTTTCCCCCTTTTCATATTAAAGTTCAGGAACAAAGAACATAAATAGGAAGAATAGCAGAGCAAACACAGAAACATACTTTTTCAGCTCCTCAGAGCTTCACAGCAGGGATTTTATGAAGGTTTCTTTTAATACTGCTGTCAAATACTTATATTGACCAGGTACTAAAACTCATTTGATTCTAGTAAAGTTTTAGAGCTATCAAAGCATTCTTACTGAAGTGGGACACCATGGACTGTGTGATATCTAACAGTAAAGATACACTGTACAATCATCCAATAACAAAATGTCTCGATTTTGATCCCATTACTGTCCCTGGAAGGACAGAAAGGGTTTTTTAACTTTTCCAATCTGTTTCTCTCCCACTGGCAAGGTCTATTAGAGTTATCTCTGTAACAATGTTCTCTATCAGCTTTTCCAGAGCCCTTTCAATACCTGTTTTTCTCAATGTTCCTGTTTTCCACCCTTTAATCAAGCAGGCCATAGGTAAAGTTAATAAGAAGGTGCTCAGTTAGGGCTAGAGAAAATGACCACTGCTCGAAAGTATTTGCCAAAAAACAGATAAAAAAAGTTATATATTTTTTAAACACTGCACACATGTATCCACATCACCAAGAAACCAAAAGCAACCACTCTATGACAGATGCACATGTGCATGTTAAGATGCATATGTTAGGGATAAAGAACTGTCAACACACCCATTATAATCATATCTTCATCTGCTCATGTGGTGCTCACCTGTGACTTGTTAGCAATGAACATGACTGCAATGTAAAAAAGCTACGCTACCAGAGAAACTGAAAAAAAGCTCCAACTCTATGCTTTTTCTTGGTTTGTATCTTTCAAAATGTGTTCCTTTCCCAAATCTGTGCAAAGGCAGGGGAACAGACATAGCTAGACAGAAGTGGCATAGGAATGTTGAAAATAAACAAAGTCTTTAATCATTTAGAATAGGTGAGCATTTCTATGCAGTTCAAATTCCAGCCCAGTGATAGAGCAGAAAATCCGCAGGCCTGCATAGAAGAATATGAGGCAGCACTGAGGGTGACTGACACACTATCACAATGACAGTGTGCCCATATTCAGCCTATTACGGTGCACTGTGAAAATTCAGAGTTCACACAGTTCACTTTGAAATGCCATTCTTATGATTATCATCTTTATGGGTTTGTCCTAACAAAGTGACTTGATTCTGTTGCATCCCAGGGCAGTCCTCAAGTTTGCCCACTCCAAGCAGAAGATGTTTGAGGGCTTTCACACTGTGAATAACAAGTTGCTAGAACAAGAACAGCATTAATCCTCCCTGTCACTGTAATTAGTCTATCCTTTTACAGACAGCTGAATCATACTTTCTAATGCATGGAAACGTATACAGACCAGTACTCCTGCTAAGAGTAGACCTAATTATGCCTGTATCTGTCATTAAAACATTATTTGGACATTTGGATCTTTCATGGATTACAGCACTAGGAGAAATCTATATTAAAAATACAAATTCAGTGGAGAAGTTAATCTTTCTCTAACAGACCAGTGAAGGGAATGCAGTAGAAAAAATCAAGTTCTGGGAGAAGACTAGTGGAAGACCACACTGCTTTGTTAGGTATATTCATATTCTGTTGGTAGAGAAAATAATTTTGTGGGACTTCTGTGGATTATGTTCACCTATTGTTTGGAAAGTAGCAAAGGGGACAGAGGCAACTGTTCATAATTCTTATGGACCACTTTTCCAGCTAGAATATGAGCATATTTCTGGGCATTCTGAAGTCCTGTTAGGACTGGAGCAGTGCAACTATACTTCCAGTTCAGAATTGGCAGGCTTAAGCTGACCTCCTGAAATGCTGCATTCTGCCTCACTCTTGTAAAATGAGACCAAATGTATCAGGATATGCATAAATTCAGAGTAGCAGGATAATGATATATATGGAAATGTGCATGCTCAATCATAGCAGGACTGAAACATGCAAGCCACAATGAACACTCCACTGCTGTGGAAGGTTTCCCCACAGTACCCCTTAACGCTCTCCTGCCAGGAGTTGCTTCCTCCTCTTCCCCAAGAGGGGATTCAAAAGTATTTCAACATGCAAGTTTAGGCAGGCACAGTCTCTTCAGGGGTTGCCGGACTTGGCATAGTAAGTCACAATCTAACCCCTAGACATCACTTTGAACTCCCATGGCATCAAAGGGAATGTAACAAACCATGACAAGCAACTTAAAAGGAGAACAGGCCAGAAAATGACAATTGCACTTCACGACAATCTCAAGGTTTCAAATTTTATTTGTTTGTTTGTTCTGCTCTGGAAAGAAACAGAAAATCCCTCAATCTTATTGAACATTTTCACAAAACAGAAACCCTTATTTTGCATTTTTCAGTGTGAACACTGTCTGATGGTTACAGGAGCAATGTATTAGTTCAAGGCTTTTCTCCTAAGAAAATTCCTCTCTCTGGAGTGAACTGGCAGACTCCTTTCAGAGAAACCGTTTTGTAGCATTCCAGAAGTTTGCTTCCATGCATTTTCAATAACCAAATAAACCAGTGCCCAACACTGCACACCAGCTTTTATAACACAGCTACTGAAAGTTGGTGTGGATCATTTTTATATTTGAGCTCAGGTTGAATATATTTCAGGGCAGTGGAGGCATGCAATAAAATGGTGGAGGGTTTATCTGAAGACTAAGGCAGTGTAATAATTCAAGAATATTCCAGTGTACTGAGACATGACAGATGTCTCAATAAATATAACCAAACGGCACTGTTTTTGAAGTGGATCACATGAAAAGTTATTCTCCTTAACTTTCTCCAGTAGGCAATTGGTTTTTTCCCTAAAACTCTCACCAACAGACAGGAACAGAGACAGCAGTTGAAGTGAGAGAAGTGACTGGAAGACCTACCTAAGAAGGTAATTGACCCAGATGATATTCTTCTCACTTGCGTTCTTGGCATTGACGGCTATGGTCGCACTGGACTGTATCCAGATATAACCTCCGTTCTTCTGCATCCAGCGGTAATACTTTGTTACACATTGACCCTTATTCAGCACTGGCAAAAAAACACAAACAAAACAGAAGCAACTGTGCATGTTAGAACTGTGGTAAAATGATCTTCATTGTACAACATGCCACAAGTATAAGCAGAAGATACTTGGCTTCCTTTAGATTTAATGCAGCATGCCAGTGAGATGACAAACAGGATCCAAAGTTCAGCATAACCAACTATATGTTTTACAAGTTTTTAAAGTATAATTTTAATCTGTTTTTGGAAACTCTAGTGAAAGAAGAAAAGTAAAAAGTACTACAAATCTCTTTGGTTCACAGAATACTTATTGATGTGTGGACATTTTCAATGCACTCACTGTCAAACTGTAAAAAAAAGAAAAGAAAAAAAAAGAGGCAAATTTTTATGTGATTTATTCATAGCTTCTAGGTAGACCTCTTTGAGATTCTGGATATTTGAAAGGTTTGGGAAGATACTCTACCCCTGCTGCTTTGATCATTTCTCCTTATCGCAGGCGATATCAACCACTGAACTTATACATCTGTATCTTTGATCTTGTCAAACAGAATTTACAGCTCTCAGATGAACCAAATCTCCACTGGCCAGTGGGAGGAAAGTCTTGGGAGAATTTACTTTCTACCAGAGCAAAGTAAATCTACCAACAGACTGAGAAAGAGGCCTAAGGGAGGCACCGAATGGCTTGGTTAGAGCCAAAGAGTGACAGCTCTCTCCAATGTTTGAACTATGCTAGGAAACAGAGAAACAAGTAAAAGCAATCAGTAACGCGAAACAGTGTTATTAAATGCTCACAGCAAGAAGGCTTAAAAATACAGATGTTTAAAGTAATACTTCTACCAAAATATTGCCAAGTTGAAGTGGACTTGGCTTGCATCTGATGCTTCCGTGTCAGGAAAAGGGGATGAAATGCAAGTCCTTCAGTGGAAGGGAGCAGCATGGTTTTAAAGAAAACCTAATCTATACAAAATCGGGGTACCTTTGTTACCGGCGCGCTGACTCGCCTCTGCACTTCCCACTAATCCCATAAATCTTTGTGCACTAGAGGGCACTGTGCATTCATATACATCTCCTGCTTTTGTCATGTCCTTGTCTCCGTCTGCTAAAATGAAAAACCTCTAACTGCTGTAATAAATTTGGCTAAATTAGCTGCTAAATGGTTATCTCAAGTAATATGTATTTGCATTAATCATCTTGCTCTAAACCAGAACAAGCCAGAGTCCTAAAGACGTAGTAAATTCATATTGTCCATTTAATTATGGCTAATAAGTGCTTCATATACAATAGTTTCATGAAGTACATTTTGATTTTTTTTGTAGAGGAAAAAGAAAAAAGTCACTTTGGAAAAGAATAAGTATTTAAGGCAGTTAAAGTTCCTACCATAAATGTGACAAATGACACTTTGGAGCTTTCAAGTTAACCAAATGTCTATACCCCTAATTATACATATGAATGTATCTGTATCTACATCAGTGTACAACAGATATCTACAGAAAAAGATATTTACAAAGGCAGCCACATGAACACAGACTCTTTCTTACCATGGAGGGATCCCCTAATCCCCACTCCAATTTTTCAGCTACTGAATAAAAAAATGCATATAAGAAAGTGCGATGTAAAGTGAATGTAAAGTGTAAGTTAGGTTCAGCTGTAATATGAACAAGTATTTGTGATCTGGGCCCTGCTGTTTTTCAGCAATCTCTAGTTCACTAGGTTTGTTTCTAGCAGAGATCCATAAGTTTCCCTAAATTTTCACTTCCGTATTCCAAGCTCTCAATATTCGACTATGATAACTCATCGGCTTCAAAACCTCATTATACAGCAGAATGAAGATAAAATATGAACAACTGACTACCCAGCATTTTTGTCAGACCAATGTTGTATGCTGCTTTAGAAAACAATCTCACATAAATTAGCCCAACTTTATCAGTTATGAAGAATAACGGAAGAAAAGTACTGCTGTAAGTTTTGATTACAGTAGACTTTTCCATTTCAGTAAAATAGGACATTCAAAATACTCTGCTTACAGCTGACAGTAAAACTGATATGCCTGGAAGTCTGGAGCGATGTTGGCTCCACTCTGGAAACCTGAACACCCGCAGGCGCGTGCAGAAACTAGTAAAATCTATCTGCACTTGTAGCTACTAATTATGCTGTCATCTTTATAACAGCTTTTTATCTGAGGAGTTCACCATGCCATACAAATACCACAGGATGAATCCTCACAGCTGCCCACATGCACATTTGAAAGTCAAGGTAGCCGGTGAGTCACTAGCCAGTGACTAAAGGGCACACTGCAATTCTGTACAGTGATAGTTATGAGCACCCAGATCCTCAGCTCTTTCAGGCCATTTCATCCTAGACAAGCCCTTCCTCCTTCAGTACCTTTTATATTGGTTGTTGCACCACTGGAAAAGTCTATGTCATGAGCTGAACAGAGCATTCATTTCAGAACTATGGAAAAAAGGGGGAAATTAAAACTTCGTGAATTATTTTTGAAGGAAAAGGTGCTTGCTGTTTCAGGAAAGGGAATTCAGAGCATCAGAGTTGCATACAAAATATCTACAGCCAGAGTTCAGGCTCCCAAATTACTATACATCTAAAGAACTTTTGAAATACTGTCTTGAAAATGTGCTTTCCATGAAGTTCACCTACCTGCAAATTCCCACTCTCTATTTGGCCAGCTCAGATATATTACCACATACACAGGATTTTCCTTCCTGCATCTGTCTAAAGCATGTTTCATACAAGAGATTTGTGGATCACGCTCTGAAGGAAGTCCCATGATTCAATATAAAAATTCTCTCTGTAAAAAGACTCTCCAGCAGACCAGCTGTGCCGTGCTGCTAAATCTGGTTCTTACCTCCTTTGAGAGTACACTAGGCACCCCCAAGCCAGTTCTGAGAGCTCATACTATAGCTTGGGAAAAAACTTTTTAGTGTGATGAAAGAATAAAAAAAATTGAAAAGTTCTGTAATTTACAGTATTTTTTAAATGTTGGCATTGCCAAGCCAAAAGTTGGAAATTAGATGATAATTTTGAGGAAACAAGCAACTAGAAGGACACACCAGGTAGGGAAATCTACCTGGTTTATCGACAACTTAGTGTTACTGAGTAAAGACCAGTTTCATTCTGAGGATCTTCAGTTTGCAGGGACAGGGAGTCCATTAACGAAGTTACTGATTTTGAGAAGAAATGAAAGCAAAGATTAAGTCTACCCTAAGCTCTGTCTGTGAAGTTATGTTTTGTTACTAGCAACAGACCACTCATTTCATCTTAGCATAACATCTGAAGAAGTAAGGCCATGTGGACCACATCCTGAACTTATTCAGACTGCAATTAAGGCAAACACCTTACCGAGAATCAGGGTTCAGTTCTATTTTTGTACCTTGAGAAATGCAAAGAGTTTTAAATTTCTGTTTGTATTGTACAATGGACTATGCAGTCCGGCAGCCAATGCAGTATGGGGGAAGGTGAGGCTTGTGACCACATTGGTGGGATGGCTCATGTGACTCCAGTTACATGGGATTATGCAGGACTGGGTGTACCAGTCCATTTCCAAGAATAGCAGGGCAAGTGACTTCTCTTACACGCTTAGTTTCTTCTGCTGATCAATGCATAAGTCTCCAAAACGTTCATGCGAGTTACACGTTTAAAAGAAAGAGGGGAAAAAAAGGCCTTGTTACTAAGTCATATTATGTGGAAATACAGAGAAATCTTTCTAACACTGGATTTCAGCTTAATAGCCATCAGGAACAATCTTTACAATGAGTCTAACTGTGAACAGGAGAAAGAAACAGATCTTAAATACTAGGAATAGGATGACAAATATATTTATATGCATACACATATATATATATATAAACTCTTTTATCAAAGGGAATAACTGAGGGTTAATGTTTTAAAACTGGTGACCTTTATGTCAGCTGAACAGATATATTCCCTAAAATGGTGGATGCTAAACTTGACTAAAATTTGCTGAAAAGTTACCTAGTTACTCAATTTGAATTCAGTGGTTAGCATGCAAGAAGTGCACAGTATGTCATGCTAAGAACTAAAAAAAAAACCAAACTCACTTATTTCTTAAAGTATGAATATATTGCTATGTACACAGTTCCCAACAGAGGGATTTCAGTTTTCCTTGGTAGCTTTGCACACAGCAATATTCTTGTAGCAGTGGAGTGAAGGAGGGGGGAGAAGAAGAAACAGTCAGTGTTCTTTGCAGGAACCTATTTCTGTTAGAAAATCAAAATAAATCAGTACAAGTTTGTCTTCAGAAATATGGTTACAAAAAGAAGAAGAACATAGTTTCTTCCTGTAAGGCTGTTCCGAGAAATCAAAGCCAAAGCTTCTAAATAGTGAGTTGTGTTTTAAAAGAAGGAAGTAGCTTAATTCAGTTTGAAGAGCAGATGAAGAAACTGTGCATCAAAAGCAGTCTTTTAGCGAAGTCTCTTACAAAAGGACATTTTACTCATGTGCATATGCATTTAAAAGCTACACTATATTGCGTATTCAGGTAAGTATTGAGTAAATAGGAAATGATGAGATCATCTTACATATTCACACAGCTTCACAAAGAGGCTCTTTCTAATTAGTGAAAATATTGAGGTTACATCTGCAGTGCTATTCACCCTTCTCCTTGAAATACCTTTACCAATGACTGGATGGTATTGATACTGAATTCCCCTTGTGATAAACTTATGAGAATATTTTTAATTTACTGCATGAAAATGCCATACTTAATACCATAGTCGCATACTTAGCTGCAGCCACAAGTACTCTTTCTACATTCACAAAACTGGCAGACGAAACATGAAAAGGAATACTGACTCTTTAATCTCCACTTCTCCACCTTAGGCCCAAGGCAAGCTGACAGGGTAACTTCGTTCTGGAAACAGAGGGATTTTATTTTTTTAATTCTGGATTACTTTTTCTTCTGCTTTTGAAAACCGTGGGCTATAGGGGAATGAACCTGGCATAGACTTAAAACAAGAACAAGTTTCTTTATCTGAAAAGTTACAGTCCTTGATGCTTACAGGAAGGTCATTTTCAAAACCCACAGGAAAAATAGCATCACAGCCAGAAAGAGTGCATAAAGTCCCTTATTTGCTTGTAACAGATACAGTTTTTCATTTATAGCAGCTCCAAGGATCAAGTGAGCCTTTGAAGTTGTAAGGACTTTTCTATAGATTTTGCAATTAGTGAATTAGATGTTTTAAATAGTAGGTGTCCACAAACTGGATTTTAGCAATGAAAAAATCATCCTGAGCAATATTTAGCAATGCTAAATGATGTTTGTTACTTAAACAGAATTATGAGCTAGATGATAGGAGACGTGTAGACATTCTGTGAGCAGACGTGAGCCACTTACGTAATTTTCTACAAACACTTCGATTTTGGATTTACTACACGGGGTGGGGTGAGGAGGAGGGGATGTAAGCCAGGACAGTGTGCAAATGTGTTCTCTACCTATCAGGCCAAAAGTGTGGTCTCCACAGTGGGTTGCTTAGGGAAGAATGCCACCTTCCCATCACAAAAGGCCCCATGGGTCACGTTGCTCTACCTCCCCTCATTGCAGGCAGTTGCTTATCAGCCCTGCATGACTTACAGCATCTCAGCAGAGTTCTCTTAAGAAAAACAGAAAGACAACAACTGTTTAGAAAAAGATTGGTTCTATGAGGCTTTAGAAAGCTGCGTTTTACTCACACCTTATGACAGGAGAAAGCCCTGAGTGCTTGACAGAGAACATCTTTTTTAGGTTTGGGTAGAATGCAGTGTATTGTGTCAATAACACTGACTGAGACTTGGCTGCTATCGTGATATGAATATTAGACAGTAATAATTGCTGGCATCTAAACATAAATTCATCTTTTCCAAATTCACGCAGGAAGCAGCAGATCAGATTCATGAAAGAAAACTGTACCTCGCTGGTACCCAACCTCCCACCTAACTTCTTCATTTACCTGGGATAAGATTCCTCATTTACCTGGGATCATTCTTTTAAGCATATACAGTCACACTAAAAATGCTAAGTGTCGCAATTGATTCATTGCTTACTTCTGCACTATGGAATACTGTTTAATCTTCCAGTGTAGGGATGTTACATACATAAATACCTGACAAATCAGGCAAAAATAAGGATCAACAATCTTGCAGGAAAAAAAAAGAAGCCATAATCAACCATTTAGAAAAATTGGAAAGCTTAAGAATCTTTAAAAACTAAGCAATATTCTTCTTGCCTCACTTCGCAGAAAAGCAAATCTTAAAAGTGATCTGAGTCAAACTGTTAAAAAAATGTGGATTCATATTAGAATCAAAGCTTGTAGCTCAAGGTCATCGCTTGCCAAATACAGTGAGAAAAATCTTGTGTGCTAAATGTCTAGTTAGAGAAGAAAAGTAACTCTAAATAGTGAAAATAGATTGGAAACAACATTCACAGATTTTGTAACATACCCTAATCCCAGGACAGTGGTACTCCAGCCCTCTGAAAATTCCTAGCCTCTGCTAGAGATTCTGCCCTCATTTGATTCCAAATTACCTCAGATAAGGACCAGGAAGATGTTTTGTTTAAAATGAACCCTATGTTATCAGTTTACATGATGTCAGTTCACAGCAGCAGTACGAATTTATTAAAACCCAGAAAACAAAACAAAAGTATTTCCCAGTTTCAAGCAGAAATCATCATCTCCTACTTCAACAACAGAGACACTTTTCTTCCCTCTCTTTCATGGTGGTTACAACATACCATTTGCTGATGGTCCATCATTTAAAATTACAATTTTATAATTATGAGTAACAATAACTATTACCAAGAATATATAATGCTACATAGGAAGTTTATTTTAAAACATTATGTAGGTATTGATAAAAAGTAATGACAGAAATATAATATATAATTCAATGTATCACTAGATGCACTGCTCCATGGAAGCTTACAGCATGTGTATCAGAAAACTTTTCTGTTGTTTCTATAGATAAAAATGATGTAAATAAACTAAGTTTATTTAATGATAAACTGTATTAAAAATGAACACTAGATTTGTCTGCCTAGGATAAATGAACACTAGATTTGTCTACCTAGGATCCTCTAGGTTTTCTTCTCTCCTTCTTAACTTTTCTTTTCCCTGATGATTTGTCTGCCTCCCCATGACTTTTAAAACTTCAATCCTGCCATAAACTGATTTCCTTCCTTCTGCTAATATTGAAACGGTCGTTTAGAAACTCAAGCCTGCTTTGAACACCAACTTCAGACAGAACTTCCATTATCATTAATGAACCCTCTCTGTTCAAACTGGAGGGGAAAATGAAATCCCAGATCCAAATTTTGCCCTCAGCTACTAAAACGCAACATCAGAGGAGAAATTTGGCCCTGCACACTCAAGAAACTTAAATCTGTCCTCCACCTCTCCATTAATATTAATGTCTGTCATATGACAACCTATGTAAGATCAACGACTTTAGAACATAACCCTTTCCATGCCAAATGTATCAGCAGACTATACACACCATATTTCCTACAAATAGGAAAAGAGATGGAAGTTTCACAGAAGCAGATTGGCAGCAATATTAATTTTCTTTTTTAATTTCATAGGTTAAAGATTGTCTGTTTCAAGGGACAGGATCCCTTTAAACATGCTTCCATTTCTGGGATAAGATTGTCTCTGGGTACTTGGACTGAGGGAAATTAGTGGTTTTCTCAGCCTAATCTCTAGAGGAAAGGCACCCACGGCACAGTGTCATGGTGGCATGGCACAACTGAATGTTCAAACACCCTTCTTGCCACCACAAAAATTCATCACCACCTCACATTTGGCAGTAAACTACCCTAGACATTTTTAAAGCATATCATCCCTTTATACCAGATGACTTGTAAAAGAAAAGAAATGGAAACAGAATAAAACTTTTCACCTTTCTCCACAAGCCTTAAAAAGATAAAAAGATAGCTTAGCACTAACAAAAAAAAAAAAAAAATCCATCTAAAAGAAAAGAACTTCTGAATAAGTAAGCATTTTATGATTTCAGAACCAATACCTAGCAATCTGTGGGCACTGGGTACAAAAGCTTCAAATGTTTGACAGGACATTCCCAAAAGTCCACTGAGTCAAAGTCACAGACACCAGCTCACTCGCTTTATAAGTTATCAGACATCAAAACCAACATTGATCCACCACTGGCCACATCACTCACGGATAGAAAAGCCACAAGTGATTTATGCAGGTTCCTTCAAATGACTGCTAATAAGACCTATTGCCACACCGTCAGATATCTGATATATGATACACATTTTACTGATACTATTTTCATATCCTTTCAGCTTTGAAAACTATCTCCCTTAGAGACAAGGTTAACTGTCCAGACCTTTGAAAAATAAAAAGGAGAGGAAAAAAACAGCAGCACTAATGTGTTTCTAAAACTCTGGAACGATCTGCAACAGTTTCTTCATACCCTCACATTAGTGACATTTTAGGACGGAGTATTTCACAGCCTAGTAAGCTACAAAAAAAATCCTTAACCCGTCCTTGGATTTTCAGTGGAGTTTTTGACTTAGACTACAAGATGATGAACACTTTTGGTCTCAGTAATCTTGGAGCAAACCTCAGCAATGAAGGTAAAAAGATATGTGGCTGAAGTACTTTTTCCCATCATTTTTGAAATGGCATACATTTACATTATGTAGCAAAAGTCACCACAGAAATACTTTAGTGGACAGAGTGAAGGTGAAGCTGCTGGAGGTGCACAGTAAAACCTTTTATTCCCATGGCTTTGCAATTTATCATGTGCTTCTGCAATCTATCACAAGAATAATATCAAAGTATAAATCCACCTTTGGGGTTGGAAATTTTGAGCACAAAGAGACTTTACAAAAAATGAAGAAAATTATTAAGGGAGTAACTGGGAAACCAGAGGTTCCCAGCAGAAGTCAGAGCTCAGCCTTCACTCTGCAACCCCTTAACGCAGTAGCTGTACTTACACAGCTGGTACCACATGCATTTTTAATGTCAAAATAGGAGAAGAGTTTAGGTGTAAATTTCAGCCGACTATGAGCTATAGAAGACTTACAATGGAGAGCCTACAAACTGAAATGGGAACGTACTGACCAGTATTGCAATAGATTTAATGTGAAGATGAAATAGCATCAGGAATTAAGTTAAAGGGTTACTGATGCAAACTATATCTGGGGCATCTTGCAAAATAACTTTATATTGCTAAGCTACAGAAGGCAAAACGCCGTAATTAGGTTCAGCAGCTAATGGTTTAAATAGCTTAAAGGTTTAGCTTTGCAGAGTTTTCTGGTTTGTTTACTATACAAAACATCTGATGCTTCTGGTAAACTCCCTTACATACTTTACATACAGAAAACATTTGTCCAATAGCACACTATGTGCATGTAAAAAACCAGCCACAAAATATCATGTAGATTAGACATTTATTGGGATTTTAAATAATATCTGAATATTTATACGGATAATTAGAATACCACATATTACAACAGTAACCACCGTCCTCCACAAACAGAAATGTAAGAATTGGTATAAATTCTCATGTTTCAAGGAATGAACCAGTCATGAGTTGTTAGCGTACCATAGAGAAAACAAGGGTGCAGGGTGTACATAATTGCATATTGCAGAGTGTTTTCCCCTTCTTCTGAGGTAATTGGCTTTGGTCAGAGAGCAGACAAAGAAATTAAGCTAGACAGGCCAGTACCCCTCAACCCAACCTGCATTTGCAGGAACAAATACAACATCTGCAGGATTTCAGAATATGGCTAAAAGACACGAAACATACACACTCTTGGCTAGGTGCATATCTCTTAAGATTCATTAGGACTGGAAAATGAACACCAAGCGTGGGCTAGAACCAAAGTTCATGCTCCTTTTTTTCCTTGTATGAATCACATATATGTTTGCTTTATATGCTTCTATTCCTCCTAGTTCCTTATCTCCTTTTCCCTCATCTTGCTCTATCACCGCTGTCTCCAGTCAACAGGATACAAGGATGCCAGTCTCCAATGCAGAAACCTTTGCTGGCTCATAGTATGGACAGAGGGGAAGATTGTGCAGGTGATCAGACCAACACTTCTGCAATACTTTGAAAACAAAATACACTAGACTGCCATCACGATGTCAGGCGGGCTTGGTTTAAGAATTAGCTAAACCCCACTCACTCTATCAGCCTAATTTAGAATCAATCTTGCTTTTTAGTGATGATAATAAACTTGTACAAACATGAGATTCATTTGTATATTTTAGCATTTTATTTCAGGCCCAGAATGCAAAACCTGACATTGGAATCAGTTTGATTTTTTTGGTGATTGAAGATATTAAGCACTACAAGAGCATTGAAATTTCAATCTGATTAGGATAAAAATTCCTCAGGATCAAAACACTTCTTTTTTCCCTCTACAGTTTTGCTAATTGTGTGCTACTTGACATTGCAGAGTTATTCCACAGCGTGATAGCATAATATGTGAAGTATATTTTAGTGTTAGAAATTATCAACTCATTCTATTTGTTTTTCATGTGTTTGAGGTTATTAAGAGAATAAAAAATTATAACCGATGTGCATAAGCTAAAAGGGTTAGTTCAACTACAGCTGGTATGCTAAACCACTAAGCAATATTTTGTACAGCAATAGAATTTTTCTACTGAACATACATAAAAGAAATCATGAATATATAACTGATTTAAAAGCAGACTGAGGGGGTAATATCCCTTGAAAAATAGGGGAGCCATGAAAAAGGTGAATGTGCAATAGTTTATTTTCAGAAAGACTGGATTATTCTAACCACTGGAAACCAGATAAAGTAGATCAGAGGGAGCGCTACCAAACATACTCATCAGAGACCTTTGCTTTATGGGAAATGAACTGCCCTGGCACACTGTTCCGGAGGAATTGTATTTCTTATAGCTGTAAATCAAATCCCAGAGAAACAGGATGATATTTTCTAAGCAATAGCTGAGGACAACAAGTATCTTTCTTGCCAGTGTCAGGTTTCTGAATTTAGACTTCAATTAGGATTCCAGAATGAAAAAGCACATATTATATAACAATATATACTTGTGATAGTGTTCTTACAAGCAATGTATTAATTTTCAAATGGCCACACATTGTCATATGTTTGCCCAAAAGTATATTCATGTTTGCCTTCAGAGGTCTTGACTTTTACTCTTCCTTGCTGCTTTCTTAATGGTATTCATTGAACAGTAACATCAAGTACTTGATGTTCAATGAAGATCATTAGTGTTTTCAATTAAACGGAAGATGTATACTCCTACAGCATGACATCCATTCATTCTTAGCAAGAAATGTACTTCTTAAATCAAAAAGGGTTGTTATAGACCTGTCTGATAACAGTCTCAACCAAAGCGAAGCACATATACACAGCATTGTACTCCAGAGAGCAGCGTCATTTGCCCTTGCTGAGCTCTCCAGACAGTGCTAAGACCTGATACAACAGTAATTTTATTAATCTGCTTGATTTCTGATATTGATTTGACATAAAAATTATCCTGCTAGCTTTAAGATCAGGGATATTTGCTTGTCATTGGAACAAGGCCAGTTCTACCCATGGAGGAACTCATGCCTTGGTGAAAGTGCATGAACTGCCCTGTGCTGGACATGCAATTCAGCCCTGCAATGTTTCTATGCAGATGTAGGTAAAAAGAGATGATCCGATCACCTTCCCCATTCTTACAAGTGGTAAAGTAGACCTGGGGGCATGAGACCACATCTTTAAGATGTTAGCTCTAGATGCATAACTACGAAATGTAAAACATTCAACTTCAACTCTTCCATGTCACATATCCCAGTGAAGAGCTCTGATACACAGAGCTAGGATTAAGGACTGTATCTGAGCCAGGGTAGAGCTAGACATGCAGTTTCTGAGGGCTCGGATTCAAGCAGAAGCAGTTGCAGCTTAGCCAGTTGCTCTGTGTCAACGAGCCAACAGCTTAGCTGTGATGCTGGATGGTGTGCAGGCTATCAGACTAGAGAACATTTAAACTACAATCTCTGTGAGAGAGACTTGATTTGTGATAAGTGATATCTGTCAGGATTCTACCAGCAATTTGTTCAATAAACACAGCAAAGATGAACAAATGAGAAGTTTCCCAAACTTCTGAAACCATGAAGCATTATAAAATGGCAAACAGATTAATAAAGTAGAATTGTAACACCAAACAGTTGGCTAGGAGATCTGTGAAAAAGCATGATCATTGACAGCTTAAATGAAATGAAATAGAAACAATATCCCTAAACTTTTTACTTCTGTTTGAAAAAAAATGGATGCTTCAATAACTTGTGGGAATACCACCATGTACTACTGTGTTGGAATAAATACAGACATATGTAGAGTTAGAGTATGAATGTTGTTTTATTAATCCACAAGGGCATCAAGGTATAACCTAAATCTCTAAGTAGAAATCTTGACCCCGCTGAACCTAACGGAATTTTTGTTAAGTACTTCACTGGGGTCAGAATTTTAGTCCACATAAATTTGCTTTTTTAGGGCACAATCCCCATGTCCATTGAAGCCAATGAAAGCTTTTCCATTGACTAACTGACCTTTCATTAGGAAAGCCATTCCCTTACAAAAGACTGTTGTCACTGCTATAGTCCTGCAGACTTTCTTCACCATTATACTTGTTACAGTCACATTCCTGAAACTGCTTTTGTCGTCTTTTATCTGAGATAGCATTAACAAGTCCTGTTTTTCAAAGTTTCTAATGGGCTCCTATGATCTGAAGCCATCAACAGCCCTCTTGATTTTTCCTGTGTGATTTTGTGCAACATTTTCTTCTTCACTTGTTTTCCTCTTTGATGTCTTTGAATAACCTGGATGAGAAGGCTGGATGTAGTGGTCTTACTTTTCCCATTTTTTTCTGATATGTTGTCAATGAATAGGCAGAGTAGCAGTTTTATTTGTGTTACTTTATACCCTTAGATCTACCATTAAATTTGGAATTCTTGCTGTTTTAATCTTTAAAAATTATTTTTTCTCCTGTAAAAACCAGTCAAGATTTCTAGCTGCATTCTGCAGTTCTCCATCAAACACAACCTTTTCAGTTTGCTGCTTTCTCAAGTCCTGCTTCTATTTTTCAGTAGGGCTTTCTAGCTGTTACCTTAGCTTCCATCTCTTCTTCAAAATATTGCATAATATTGCTTTTTTTCCTTTTCCATTGTAATCTCAAGCAATTATTTCCTATGTTGTACTGGCAAATCTCCTGCATTTTCTATTATGGGGAATTGCAGTTCTGCTGGTTTTTACCTTCTACAGACAGTGTCTGCAAGTTCCTGAATCTTGGCCCTAATTTCATTTTCACTAAACCAGGAGGATTTTCTCTTTCTAGTTTGATTTGAACTTCATTTTCTAGGTTGTACAAGTTGCTACAAAGTGTTTTGGAGTTTTGCGATTTCTTTCTCTTGGTTTTTCTACAAAGTTTTTTTTCCAAATGCTAGAAAAGTCGAGCATCTCTCTGAGCAAAGACAGGAAGCACTTCAGCTTCTGCAGGAGTTATAATGGGCAGGTACACTTCCTGAGCTATTCCCAAGTCTAAATTAAAATTGAAGATCTTTCATCCAGAGCACGAATTTGAACAACATGAAAAGACAAATGCAATGTCCTCTACCTGGTATTGACTGATTCCCTGCCATGGTGCAGGCTGGGGACTGACTGTCTGGGTTGTTGCTTTGTGGAAAAGGACCTGGGGGTCCTGGTGGACAGTATGTTAAGCAAGAATCAGAAGTAAGCTCTATGGGCTGTACTAAAAAGTGTATAGCCAATAGATCACAGAAAGTCATTATTCCCCTTCCCTCATCACTCTTTGGATCGCATCTGGAATCTAATTTCAGGCTCCCAGCACAGGAAATATATTGATAAACTTCAGTGAGCTTAGCAGAGGTCTGTCAAGATGGTCAGGGGCTGGAGTACATGCCCTGTGAGGAAAGGCTGCACGACCATACTTGTTCAGCCTGAAGAAGAGGTGGCTTCAGGGGGACTGAACAGCATATGTGCAAGGAAGTTACTGCAAAGACGGAGCCATGATCTGCACAATCAAAACAGGAAAATTCCAATTGAATAGAAGGAGAAAAAAAACACTGTGAGGATAATTAAGCCCTTATTAAGGACAATTGGAACAGGCCATACAAAAAAGTTGTGGAAAGTCTGACCTTGTAGGTTTTAAAGATTAACTAGACAAAGTGCTAAACAATTTGCTTTGAATCAGTGTTGATCCTGTTTTGAGCATGAATTGGGACTAGATGATGTCCCAGGGTCCCTTCCAAGCTGAATGATTCTATGAACATCTTGTTCCTATAAGCCAAGAGAACAACTACACATAAAAGATGTAACCAGCCTCATCTATTAAAAAAAAATTAGCCAAGCAAGAATAACCATGGTGTAGCCACACAGCCAGGTTTGGAACCCCACTGTGCTGGATGCAGCTAATGGGAGAAAGTCCCTGTGTTTATAAAGACTGCAGTCCAACCAGCTACATACAGTGAAAGCAGGAACACTAAGGTGAAAAGATTTTCTAGAAGTCATTCCTGTCTCCAGGGTCTCCTGAGTCCTAGTCCAATGCTTATGCACTGGACCACACTGCACTCGCACTGTCTGCATAGGTCTCTAAGTTTTCTGAAGATGGATGTTTCATAAAGCATATTCTATTTCAGAGAGAAGTGGTCATTCAGAAGATTAAGGTCTTTTTCAAATGGGATGTTCATCTCTGCCAGGTGGTATGTTAAGTCTGAGTCATAAATATCTTTTATTTCCTCGGTCAGATAGTGCAATGGAAGTGCAACTTGTCATTTTTGACTTCCAGTTTCAAGAGCACCAAGTAAGTTTCTGAATTTGTTGCTTCATTTCTGAGCAACTGACATATTCTTCAGGATATTAAATGCTCAAAATGTAAATGGTGCAAAATTACTTTGTTTATAATTTTGCATAGTTGATTTCCCCCCCTGCAGTGTATCTATCCCGACCTTCTAATGCCAAGCGCACTTTACCTTCTAGAAACTTCAGGGAGTATTTGAAAGCTTTAAAGAGCTTGATATTGTTTTTGGCTGCCATACATTATCATAGAAGGTGTCCCTGTTCTCCTGCTTTCCAGATGCAGTTATCCTCCTATTTTGCCTTGCAGATCGAGCAAGGTACTTTTGGACTGAAGATTTACACTGTCTTCTATTGTAGTCATATGGTTTTGTAAAAGCTATTCAAATGTGGCTGTGTTTGGGTTGCTACCCTTTTATTAGGAAATGCTAGTAAGCCATGGTGCAGGGTGACCAGAGTTATTCAAATCTGGGACTCTGAATTTAAGAGGCAGATAGTCTTTTACATTAAGAAAAACACACAAGTCAATCATAAACGCAGTCAGTCACTGAAACTTCCAAAGAATTATCTGGCTTCACTGCAGGCACAGATAAATTAGAGATTATGGGCCTAAGACTCTTTTCGTGCCAGGGTAAATCAGGAGCACCATCACTGAAGTCAACAGATCTCAACAAGAAAAGAATTAGACCCTATGGCTTTTAATAAGAGGAATACAAAGAGTTTAATTACAAGGAATCAAGCTGAACCTCCCCCCATACACAGACATATGCACGTGATCTCTAGTAAGGTTTGTCTTGTAACATTTTTGTACTTCTGTTATCCTTATCCTGATCCCTGTGTGCAAATAACAGGGACTTAAATCCTATAGGGATGGGGGCCATATAGATGTTAACACATGGGGTGGTTAAAACACCAGTAGAACTGTAGCTCAGTTCTGTATTGAAAAACCCGGTGAAATCCAAAATATGCTGCAGTTTTTGACCTCCAAGTTATGACTCAGCAATAAAAGAGAGGAGTTAATTTTCTGTACTAGGGAGGGAGTTTCTCACCTAGGCAGTACTTCTTTGAAGGAGTAAAGTAATGCACAGCACGTGCAAATGAACAGCTGCTGGAAACTCTGGTAATACAAATATAATTTTTTATTTCTACATATGTGAACAATCTTATATGTCTATAGAAAAACCTGAAAATAAGTGATACAAGAAGTTATATTTGAGCCACCCTCTGTGAAACTCTATGACAAAAAAAGCAGGTGCAAGATGAAGACCCCAGTCATGGAATATAAATAATAGTTTAGGAACAATCAAGTGTGGTACCTGATTATTTTGACAAAAATGGAAGTACTTACAGTCCAAGTGACTATGTCTGATGCCTTCCACATCTTCAGCGTGAATGAAGTGGTAACATCTCTTTCCTACGATATCTACAGGGGTCAGATCCATGTAATCACTAATCCTAAACAGGAAAAAAATACAGCCTATAATTCAATAAGGAAAAGAATACAAGAAGTGTCAAATGACTCAGAAAGTAAAATCTGCTAAAAAGTTTTTTCACCGCTGTAGTAATTTGAGTGGAATATCTGTACAAACAAGACACATCCTTAAATAAAAAAAAAGAAATAAAACTTTTTTTAAAGAAACCTTGAAAACATTTTATCCATTTGAATAAGTGGAAAGAAATTCTACTGCATATCCTCCCTGTAGCGTAACACCAAGACAATGTGGCTCTGTGTAATTGTAAAGCATTAGCAACAATCCAAAATTGGCATTAAAAGACCAAGATGATTCAAGGTTACATAATAAAGTAAAAACTTGTTATGTTTATACCAAATGATTAGAGACACATTTCATTTCAACAGATTGGTCTTCTATTGGGTATATTCATGAAAAAGCTCTTCCGCCATTTCTTGGCACCAAGTCCAAACTGATATTTCAAGGGATATAATTTAAATGCTGAGACATACAGATGCCTCAGGGTGTTATCTTTTTTAGTCTAATTCATTTGGGAGCTCAGCTTTCACTCTGGGCCCTTTCAACTGGGACTTTGTTGTTTATTGCACATAGAAACTTTCAAATCTATTCTGCAGACCTTTGTCTGTGTGTGCCTCTGTGTGTGTATCTGTGTGCTTGTGTCTGTGTGCATGTGTAAACTTCTGTCATGGAACGTCAAGATGTCAGTGTCCTTAAACGCAGTACAGAAAATAACAAAACAATTGGAAAATGCCTCGCTTAGACAAGCATTTGAAAGTATGTCTGTTTTCCAGAAACAGAAAAACTTTTTAGGTTTGAAATATGCTGTAATGATCAGGGTTAAACCCACTTTGCCATTTTAAGATATAATTGCCATCCATTTAAGAGAGTTGTAAGAAACACCAATCATCTTGATATAACCAGATAGCTGAAACAATTGGGAGTGTGATCCTGAGGGAAGCCAGCGGGGAGGCTAAACCAGAAACCGAACTGCGTACGACTGGGGTGTTCACAGCAGGCAGAGGGGGTGAACACAGCCACCGAGGCACTGACTAGCAGAGCTATGTTTGCCTGGCTGTCTGAGGCAGGGGGAACGCACAGAGCAGAAAGACTGCAGGAGAATGGAAGCATTAGACAGCACCACAGCAGCACTGGTGGTTTATCCCAATTAAATAAAGATCAAACACTAAAAACATCACTGGTAAAGCAGGTGGACTCAAATTTGCTAGTAAAAATTGTCAAATCAAGTTTAGCATAAAACACAATAGCCTTCTCCCACTTTTTTGACAGACCATGTTGAAGAACATGCACTTTCAAACAACTGTCTAGGAATTCCAGCACTTAACCAAATGTGGGATACCTGTCTGGCGACACCCATCAAATGTTTGTCACAAACCACAGTTGAAAAGCATCTCTCCTACCTTCTCAGAGAGGACACAATTAACCAGGACAAAGACAAGTCTGGAGTGGTGGTAGTGGGACTCCCTATCCCTCCTGCTGTGTTCCTCCACTTTCGTTGCACAGTGAATTAGGAGCTGGGAAACAAAAGACCTGGGATCTCTGCCTAGTGATAAGAAACCTCACTAGAAGGAAGGGAGTCAGATTTAAAGGTTCCAGTCTCCTGAACTGTACGTTACCTTTTTCTACTAAACTAAGTGTATAAATAGCCCATACAGCAGGAACTGGGACTCAAGTCTCTCACCCTCCCATGCCTACAGTCTTCTCACTGACATGCTTTGCTGTCTCTTCTCTGGCCCAAGAATTGTGTGTTTACTGGTAGGAGGAGGCTCTGCTTCAAGATCAGGGAGAAGCAATCTGCCCTGCCTAGCCGAGTAGAAAGGGGCAACCTCCAGGCAGGCCACTGCCCTGTGACGTCCCCAGGCTGAGTGCTACAGTTCGCAGGGTTAACACAGAAGATGATCATTCTGCTTCCCCCTCCAGTAAATTTGACTCAGCTGTATTTTGTTTCTCTGTAGCAGCATGTTTGTGTAAAGTCTTCACAGAAAAATGAACACAGCAAGGCAACTGTGGAAGCAGATTCACAATCCCTTAAGTATAAGGACAATATTAAGAAAAAGCCGTTTCAAACAGACATATGAAGGATATAGGATTTTTTTTTGATGAAAAAAGTAGAAGAAGAAAGAATATCCAGATCTAAGTGATGATCACTGGCAAGCAATGACACCAAAATCAGAAGCAAAAGAAATTACATCAGATAGGACACTCATGCTTATATCTAAGGTACCAAAGATGGAAAATAAATAATTTTCATGGAGAAAAGAAATAAACAATATAGCATATCTTAAAACACTAGTTAGGAGACGGATCTTGTGGCTCCCAAACCCTTTGACAAAATAAAGCAACATGTTGATGGGTAGGAACTCGATTCTGCTGAATACACAGACCTGATCCTGTAAAACATAAGCACAGGCTTACGTTTGAGCAAATCAGTGGTTCCACTGACTTTCAGGACTGTTAACATGACTGAAATTTAAAGGTAGGTACATGGTACAGTGCTTTGCTGAATTAGGACCAAATTATGCACGCATTTGTAGGCTTTAAGCTCTCTACAAAACACTGCTTCTGCATATCTCAAGGAATTATTGGCAACCACTGTCATGGCCAACAGGTCAAACCTCTTGCATTTGGAAAACACCATGTTTACTGGGTTATTTCCTTCAGGGCATATATTACCAGATACAGCTATAACAGTCCACATTAAACTGGGCTGTAGGCTCTCTCCAGACGGCCTCCAATCACTAGCAGTTGACACTGAAAATACACAGACTGATGCTGTACTCTAGCAGCAGTCACTATTTTGCTTTTAGTTATTTATCACGGCCTAAGATGATTTGTCCTCTGCAGATGCTTTTCTTACTCCACTGACTAATAAAGAAATTCTAGACTATTTTACACTAGATGGTGAAGTTTAGATGACAAGAATCCCACATCTGGAAAACAGACATGGAATAACATACCACATTTTAGGCAATAGAATTTTACATCCCCATTTAAGAGTCTCGGAAAAAGTATTAATTATTAGAAGTAGCCCGTGCACTAGCTAACAGACCTTGCCTCAAAGAGAAGCTACCTGTTGACTAGTTTGTGCACTGAGTCCAGGATTCTGATGAAGATCTCTTCATTCAGAGGAAAGTAACAAGATGCACCCAGAGACTTGAGTAATGTCACTCCTGCTCCCTGCTGTTGCAGCAGGCAACCACTTGGAAAACTAGGAGTACTATTGATCTCACCCCTGCTGATCCAATGGTCCGCTGTGAGCATTCATTTCAGTTAAGTAGCATGGCTTCTGCTCCATACTCCCTGCAGCTGCCAGTAACTCCCCATTGCTCCATAAATAGTGCTTACAGCTTCCCCAGCATGGATCCATTTTTCTCTGTTTTCATCAATGCTGTGCTTGCTTTACTGTGGCACCACAAAGAATTTCCTCTCTGTCCGCAAGTGCCAGGAGTCAAGCCCGTATATTCAGGATGGGATACTTCTCTTCTTTTCTATAGTCTCAGAAGAGAGATCCCAACTTGCCTGACTTGGATAATGGCCATCTGACAGCTTCAATCAGCTGCTTAGTTAACTCCTTCCCTTCTTCCGTCTTTTCAATTCCTCCAGCTTTTACAGTCATACTCTGTTTTGCACCTGCTATGAAATCCGGGTCCTATCAATCTCATTCCATTTGCCATCAGTGGAAATGCCGCTGCCTTAGTGAGGTAACATTCACCTCCCAGCCCCAGTAGAAGTGTTTCTACTATTTGAAATTCCTTTTGTAAACTATTTTTAACACTGACTTAGGGGCTTAAAATGGAACCATTGCAACATAAATTCAAGTACCATCATAGGTGTTCTACCCTAGCATATGAGATAAAATCCATCACAAACGAGGAAAAGTTGCTGTGTAATGTTGCCTTTACCTTAATGAATGAAAAACATTAGTAAGCTCAACGCTTTCTTGCATAAGTCAGCTGGCTTACCATAGTTTACCATGTGTTATCTGCTCTTTGTGATTACCAATCAGCGCTCCATGTCTGATGCATTTTATTTTTCTCAGTGATGCCTTTCTCAGGCATTTCAAAGTTTTACTGCTACATGAATATAAAGTGAAGGTTTGAGAAAAATGTTTAATCAAAAAAAAAATACACAATTTAGGGCTCATAAAAATGCCAAACTAATGGCAAAGAAAGTAAAAATCTTTCTGACATGGCCTTCAAATTCATATCATATTTGACCTGACGGAATAGTTCATTTTCACATGCGTTTGATTCCTGGCTTTTTTGTTGAGGTTGCCAACAAAGGTAGCAGTAAGTGTAGGTGACTTTGTTAAAAGGAACTCTGTTCATTAGGAACTGGACAGGTACCAGCAACTCACTTCACAGAGGCCATTGAAGAGCTCTGCAGTGGTAGAAGCTTTCCATTACTACCTAGGTAGGTCACAGCCAAAGACTAAGGCAAAACATTTCTTCTAGGTCCTAATGCTAATCCCCAGAGCTCTTTCACCAGCTGCCAGTTTATACAGAATCTCGGTGGGCAGAGCCACAAGCAAAAACTCAGCCCAAACTTTAATACTGTTACCAGCTTTCTCTGTGACCTTGTGCAAGCCACTTTCTACAAAGCAATTTTTCCAAGCCTAAAAATGATAATAATATATTCTCTTTTAGATAATGCTTTGGAAGTTTAGATGAAGTGTTCTCTCTAATAGCCAAGTAATGTTATTGTTAATCCTGCTGTGGCAGTTCAGCAACATGACAGCAAAGATATTCGAGACCAGGTTGGACAGGGCTCTGAGCAACCTGATCTAGTTAGTGGTGTCCCTGCTCGCTGCGGGGGGGTTGGACTAGATGACCTCTAGGGGTCCCTTCCAACCCAAAACTTTCTATGATTCTATGATTATTTTAAAAGAAGGCCCTGACTAAAAAGAGCATTTGAGTTTATCCCTTTTTATAAAAGTTTATATTGATGTGCTATCCTGTTCATATGTCTTCCATTATGACTAAACAATTACAATTGCTTGTATCAGAGCGCTTCCACTCTCAATTTATAATATGCCATGGCTGCTGTCACATGAAAATCTTGCATTAGTCATCTTGTTTGTTCCACTTTTTCATGATGGGTCCCCTTGACAAAATTTCTTTTGGTTGCATTACCTTCTTTCTTCCTTTCCAATCTTTCCCCCATACCTCAGACTTCCACCAAAGGACCCAAACTTCTTTATTACTTGTATCTTCCTTCTTATGTATCGTCATTCTGCTCTAAATAGCCCTTCCCTAGATTTTTATTTTTCAGGGTCCTGAGGGCAACAATAAGCCTTAAGGGTCTTGACCAGCCCCTCCCAGGGCTCCACGTCAGCCTCCCGGGGGCACGCCCCCCCCTCCCCCCCGCCCACAGCCCAGGGCGCCATGTCAGCCCCCGGGGCCGCCAGCCCCTGCCCTAGCGATGGCGCAGCAGGGCCGGGCTCCAGCTCCCCACAGCCCTGCCGGGGATGTGCCCAGTGCCCGGGGCTGCCTCGGTGCCCCCCCTGCTGCCCTGCTCCGGGCTGGGCTGGTGGGACGGGCCCCAGCTGCCAGGTGCTGCCCCGACAGACCGCCCATGGGGAGCCCCCAGTGCTACCAGAGCCCAGCCCCCAGGGACTAGATAGCTGAATTGAAATCCTATCTCCCACCTTCCTAGATCACTTGCTACGATATCAAATATAGTGTCCGTCCCCCCCCCCGGCACCCAGCTCCTCATCACCTGTTCCCATTTCACTGCTGTCTGTCCCAGTACGCCCTCAACCAATTTTATTCTAGTTTTCCCACCTCTTCCTGCAACAGATCCCACCTCTCTAGCCTACTATCTAGGCCATCTGTGCTTCTGCTCCATTAAACACTGAGCATGATGTGCTGTAATCTGCAAATTAGTTCAAAAACAGAAAACTTTAAAACTTCAGACAGAAAGACTTGTGGGGGGGAGGATGGGGGAGCATAAGCACAGCCAGACAGGTCAGACCAACGTCTGTCTAGTCCTAAATCTTGCCTCTGAGAGGGACGGTGAGCAACTGCAAAAAGCAAGGAAAGCTTAGTGGAATCTTTCCTGGTCTATCCTTGGCTATTCCAGCAAGATGTCCTGCAAATTATAGTTTTTAATCTACCTTTATCCTCTAAGAATGTAATGAAAATGAAGGTGATGACAACGAGAGTGAATTCAGTGCTCTCATACAACACCAGGATGATTGCAGGAGTCACACATTTCAAAACTTTTTGCCAAGCCCATGGAATAAAGAACACACACAGCTAAAACAAAGAAATAAAAGGAGCTAAAAGCTGTACCTATTTTCACAGTAAATGATATTGAGGTCCATATTCACACGAGTGACAAACATGTGGCAGTCAATCCTGACTTCATTAATTGTAGGAGGTGGCAAAGCATGAGCAACGACAACAAGTCCCATGATTTGGCTGGGTACTGTCCGTCCGTGGGACAGTGACACTCTCAGACGTAACCGGCCTGTTATATGAATCACCTGGAAAATAAAAACAATAAAAGAAACCCCAGTGAATTCTGGATGCAGCTGTGACATCAGTTTCTTTTAAAGGATAGCATTACTATTCCCTACACATGACTTAACACAGCCAAAGACTGTACTAACTTACTGCCAGTATTAGTGTTAAGCTTATTAAAAATGGCTGTCAACATGTCCTATATGTCCTCATCCCAAAAAAGAAGACAAAAGCATAACAGGCAAATGTTTCACATTCATCAAATAAAAACCTCAAAACTCCTGTGCTATTGATTTTTGTTGTGGTGGTTGTCAAAGAAAGAGAGAAGAATTAAAAACCAAATTAGAAATTCAACAAAAGAAAAGAGAGAGGGGGATAAAACTGAAATAATGAAGGTAGAAATTAATAAAATATTAAATTTATAACATTTGGAGATAGAATATGAGACAAAAAGATTGGCAGTTTTGAAACTGTTCCAGAACAGATTTAATCAAATTGCTAGTCACCTACACCATGGAGACACTGCTCACAGCCTTGAATTACTTCTTTGTGGTTGGTAATTGAAGAAGCAACAGCCTACAAGTGATTATTGAGCTCAGGTGCAGGATGGTCTTCTTGCATCCACAGCAAGCTTTTTAAGAGCTGGTAGATATGGAATGCCTTTGCCTAGTACACTATGGTTGTATGGAGAGCTCTGGGGGTGGATGGTTCCTTTCCCTACTCACAAGATAATGCCAGAGGATGCTTGGGAGATCCAACTGCACCCCTGGAGGGTGAAATTCTAAGAATGCTGCCTGAAGTGGAAGAAGTTGAAATTATGGGAAAAGAATAATCTGCCACTTCCAGTTTCACTCCTTCAGGAGTTCTGTGGATAAAGCAGCTGTTTTTTTTCAATAAAAGAATATACATCCAGCACCAGTGCCAGATATCAAACTGAAAATGGAAACTGCAGTTGCTGTTCTAATGGATAAGAGAGCCATAAGAACTGGTAGTTGCAGGCTCTCCCAGATTTTTGCCCTCAGAGCATGTTACAACACCAACATGAAGAGAAGACTTCCAGGAGATGGGGGCCCCTTTCACTGTGATCCCAGACTCACTACCCAAAAGTCAACAGAGATGTTGGCTGGTACCATGTGCACTGGAGGAGGTGACAGAGATGGGATGTAGTTATACGTCCACTGATACTCATCTCACAAAGAGAGCAGCCAAACTCTTTGCTTCTGATCTGAGATTGCTTGTTAACAGAGAGAGAAGAAAATCCTTCATTAATAAGACTGCAAACCACAAAGTGCATCCAAATTCTAATCTAATTCATGCTAGCAGACCTGTGATCTAAGCCTTGAAGTTTATTTCTTTTTTTTAACCTAATCATTAAAATCTCTCCTTTCTCCACTATTTTACATTTGAACTTCAGCCAGTGTGGTGAATCAGAATGAGGAAAGTGATTAGCTGCTGTGTTTGTCCATTTCAGTTGCAGGTTTCTGACCACCCATATTTGAAGTAATTATTGCCTAAACTCACACTTAATTCACCTTTCAAGGGCAAACTATTCTGTGAATATTTGAAAAAATTCCTAAAGGCAAGGATGCAAAAACACCATTTCAAACACACTTTAATTTTTTTTTCTCAAGACCTCATTAACTAATGAAGAAATATCTAACAGAAATAGGATTAACTTCACAGGAGGGGCAGTAATAGTATATTTTGCTCCTTCTAGCTATACTTGCATATACATCTGTTTTTTATCATTATCTGTCTCTTTTTATCATGCAGTTTCAGCTTACTGCAGAAGCTCAAATCTGTAAATGTTTGGAAAAATGCTGATGGATAACTAGTAATAATCTGAAAAATAATCTTATACTGAACGTGCTATGTAAAAGTACTGTTGATCTGTTGTTTTTTTCATAGGGGTCCTTATGCTAATATGTTTGAAGTTGGCACTATCACTTGAGGGAATTTTTAAAATATATCATACTTACAATCCATTTATCTCTTCCTTGTATTTTTTGAAGCCTCCATGTCATTTGCAGCTAAATATCAACATGATTTGTTTTTGAACAACTCTCTACTCAGTCAGCACCTCACTTTTTTCTGATTTCTCTTCTGAAATGCACCTCAGATGTAGTATTACCTCAAGAGACAGTTCCAAACCTGCTAGACCCACCATATATTAACATTATTGAATTTCAAGAGAGTTTTCTTCCAGATTGAAATTATTTAGCCTGTTCCTAGCTCTATCGTGAATTAAAACATGTTCTAAATCCCCATATGAATTAAAATTTTAGGGGTCAGCACTCAGCTGCATTCTGATTCTGTACACTGGGAAATGTACAGCAAACTGCCCATCAGTTCCAGTGCCTGTGTGCCTCTAAAGAAACTGTATTTCCACGCCTGAAATCCTTTTCTATGACAACATTAGTCAAACGCACCAAGTGGGAAATCTAATTGGTAGTAAAAAACAATTCTTGCTGTCGTGACCTTGTCTACATTGTGAGTATTGCCACTTTGAACACTGGTTCATTTGAATTGGGATTAGGGGTGATAGGAATTAAAGGGTCAATTATCTCCAGTAGCTAAAATTAATCTCTTCATAATTCAATCCCTTAGCACTAGTCTATCATATCCTAAAGCAGTATTATGACTAATGAAGCTAAATTGCAATAATAAACTGTTTTATGAAGGACAATACTTGGATCCAGATGTAAATATTTAACAAAAATTTGCTAGGAATATTCTAAAAATCAAAAGTAAATGCAGCTCTTACGTGCAGTTTTCTTTATAAATACTTTCTTCTGAAAAATATGCAAGAGTCCAAATCCATCTTTAAACAATCATTGTCTCCTTTCTAATAATGCTATATGAATAGACTGGCACATTGAGATGTCACAGCTAGAGAAGACAGTGACACAGTGTTCTGTCCAATAAGGTGGGTGAATGCTACACCCCTGACCACAGGGAAAATCAGAAACTTTGTATGTCAAAAACTGTACAGATTTCCCCAGCGTTTCTCCATGTACATCATAAACGAAAAAAGTGCACTGAAATTAGTAGCAAGACTACTTTTTCACTCTGATGGGAGCTGGACTGGGTTAACACTTCAGAGACTTTTTTGCTTACAAACTGTTTATTGGCAGAAGTTGTAACTTGCATGATGATTTAATCACATATAAGCAGAGGGAAATCTTATGGTCAAAATAAACCTTGTGACCTTATCTAGACCAGAATTTGACATAGGTCATTCTGACCTGTGTTACTGCTTGTAGTGTAACCTAGTTGTAACAGTTATACTTAGACAGACAGGTGAGTGAACCACAAAGCATTCTGTAACAATAAAACCTTTAACACTGTGAAATGAATATAATAAATACGCTGCTGTAAAGATGTCATGCTGAAGCAAAAAGAATACTATAAAAATCTTCGTTACTGTTTAATTGCTTTGTTAAAAAAATTCTAAATCAACTTTTCCTGACACTCCAATATTGGAAAAAAAAATCATTATTTGGCTTTTATTTTTAGTTGATTAGAAGAGGGATTTGCAAAATATTGTAAGTACATGTAAACACAGTTTGTGAGCGTGGGAGTGTTAACAAGCCACATTGCTTGGACAAATATATATTTCTTTTCACTGCCGTATGCTCTCTTTAGTCATCTGTTAGCGATAAGCACTTAGATGTGCTTTACTAATGTCTACTCATTATAAACAAGCACATCACAAAGACCTTGATAAAACCTTCCCTCTGTCAATACTTCAGGAAAGGAAAGCCCAGCGATTGAAAAACACATCTGGAACCTGCTCTTCATCCTTTAAAGCTAAATCACACCTCTGGAGATGGAAATACTTTCTTTGTCAAAAGACATCTTTAAATACTACATCTATTTTTTCACATACATGTGATGTCAGAATAAGGACATGCATTACCAGAGGCTATAAAATCCTGCAAGCATGAAAAATCTGTGAATTTCACCTTTCAGATGTCTCTGTGTACTTCAAAACTTAAGCTTCCACTGGAAGGAAATTTCTGAACTGTTTCTTTTGTTGTCTGTGTCAATCACTAGGCCACTTTATTATGGAACTGAAACCACAGCACTGGCAGAAGTGGTCCCTCCACCTCATTTCTCTTAATGAGGTATTAAATTTGAAGCCTTAAAATTATTGTCTAGACCCACATTTTGAGAAGATGGTCACATCTGAAAACATCCTAACTTAGACTGTGTACCTAGATATTTATTTAGCTGTCTTATGAGCAACTCTTACATATGTTTACCCCTCTTTACAGAAACAGCTGTGATTCACAAGGATATATATATATATTTGCTTTGGCCTCTCAAAGATGTAATTTTATACTTCCAAAATCAACACCTTAAATCGTTAAATCACAATTAATCTGAACTGCTAAAATTGACTGAAGAAATATCTTACAAATTAAAGCCATGTTCTTACATTTTTCTTTCGAAGAGTTGCATGCTCCTTCACTCCCAGATACACGGAAATGCATCTCAAAACCTGCCTGTGACACTAGCGAGATCAATGTTTCAATATTCCACAAGGTAAATGACTCCTATACGGTTTCAGGTGATTTCTTAGCTAAGACTGAACATTTGGAAACAGGATTTCCTCTGGACTTTTCAAAGAAAATAGAGTCCATTGTCACATCTGGAGTTCACACAGTGATATCCTGAAGGTTCTCCTTTTCTGACATCACAATATATCCATGCCTATCAACTTAAGCTTTCTTTATCTGCTTTTCTCCCTGTACTACACTGTAGTCACTACAACATTTCTATTTGCTTGTTTTCTCCTGGTCAGAAGCCATTTCATTCTGGGGTTCCACAGCCCCATTCTCTCTAAGAGTAAAGTCTGTCTCAGTCTTCAGGAAAGCTTTAGGAAAATATATCATTTACCTACACTTTTCATTCAGCAGCAGCTGGGATCAGAGAGGTCCAGTAAAGCCTTGTGTTTGCAGTTCCAGTAATACTTGTATATCCCATTCTCAGACTTACTGGTTTTCTAGAAATGCTGCAGTATTCCTAACAGGAAGTCCCATGGAGCATGACATTTTGGTGTTGAAAAGGAGTAAGCTGCTACAGCTGCAATATATTGGATTATCCCACATGTGCAGAAAGTTTGATGTGTCCCACATGCATCCAACTCTCTGGACACACAGAGATCAATTCTCCATCATGTGTACAGTTAGCTTAACATGCAGAGGACACACTGGACTTGGCAGCATGAGCCATGTAAAGTAGTTTGCATATGCCCAGTGGCCACTCCTGGGGGTTTCTGCGTGTCTGGAAACCTGATCAATCACCCATCAGATACAGAAGTTGTGAAAGGTAAAGTTTGTAGATGTATGCTCCTGTTGTATCAAGGTTAGATTCACTATCTCTTTTCATCTATAAAATAACCATCATACCGTCTTTTCCCGTGTTAACATCACCCAACTCCAACTTCGTAAGTATCATGTACCTTTTCTCTCGGGCAGCATAACAGAGTAACGTGTACTTACAGTAATTGTTCTCAACCATTACTTGATTCAGAAGTTTGCTCCTTCAGTTTTAGCCTTGAAAAAGTGCTTGTATGCAGAAAAACCTGTTTGACTGTTTTTTTCCTGACTATAGTAGTCCATCTAATAAAAGATATTGCTTCTACACACAAACCTTGTCCTATTACATAGTCTGCACCAGAACAAAGGAAACTAGTAGTTAGTGCAGCTGTCAGTGAGTCATTCTGAACCATGGTGGGTAAAAAAAAGAGACTAGGCGGTAATCTATGACTCCTGAGAAACAGCTTTGTAAGTAAAATGCAGTCAGTCTTAGCTGAGTTATGCACTGAATGCTACCTGAACCGCTGTTAAGAGTTGTGGTCTTGAGCACCCGTTCAAAGAACGCAAGTCTGATTTCAAGGAGGACGAACATTATTCCTAACACATACATAGTTTCAAGGTCAGTAGCCTCTTTTCCATCTACAAGTACATTTCAAATCCCCTCCAATACACCTGCAAAAGACAGTCTGAAAATGGAAATGGTATTTACATTTAAACAGCATATTTGGTCTCAGGACGTATTTTATTGTTAAAAAGTCTTTGGAGACACTCTAGGCTTTTCCCATCTTTCCTCTGATATCAGTCTCTCCAAATAATAAGATTCAAAATCTGTTTTGCTTCTTGAAACAGTCAGAGGCAGAATTTAGACTAATCCTAAGGGGTTTAAAAAAAGTATCCTTATGAGACCTCAAACTCACTGGGTGCTTGAAGACAAGCATCACATGAGAAACACCCTGGCTTGGCAGGCTCAGTTCATAGCTCTGGCTCAATCCCTAAAATGACCTGAGCAGAGTGTTATTAATTGCGTATGACGAATATTGAGACCAATTGCAGCAAATGCAACAGCCACAGTCACTTTCATTCAAGTACACCACAGGGAACAGCTGCTCTTCTGCATAAAAGTTAGTGTTTTGAGCACTCACACAAAAAGCTGCTTGGATAACTAATTCCAACTCTTCCTCAACTTCAGGACACACAGCCTCTCAACTCCCTCTTGCCTCTCACTAGACAATAAACTAAAGGGAAGGGAATGGGGACAGCTTTCGAACTCTCCAAAAGAGTGAAGACAAAACAAGAACCTGACATTACCCATGTTACGTTTACCACATGAAGCTCCCTGATCTGGATGTGGCTAGGTCAGGGCTGTCTAAAGAATAAACTGCAGCTTCTCTGTGGGAGTTCAGGAAGACTCTTGTATGGTAAACAATTCCTAAAGCTGCCATTGAAAAAAACAAAAAACATTTTCAAGAGTGTGCAATAGGGTTTTTTTTCAAGAGTTACCACCAAATCTTAATAGCCTGGGTAATGAACAGCAGAGTACAAGTTGCTCAAGAATCATTGGTAAAAATACATTTGCTATCAACATTTTTAGATCTTTTAGATTAACATTATTAAAAGCCTCAATTTATGCATGATTTATCATTCTGTTACATAACAGCATTTCTGTTTTTTTATTTGGGGTAACAGATTAGCAGTTATTGTTTAGTATGGCATAGCACAGTGTCCTGCACTATATATAGACACATATATATCTTAATCATCACGGCGGCTCTCATGTCAGAATTCTGAGGTCCAGTCTTGCATTGGAATTCATTGTGGTAGTAGAAGTTTCATGATCAAGACTCTCCATTTGAAAGAATATTTGTATTGTAAAATATGCTATTATTCCTTCCTTTCCTATGTTATGACTTTTTATTAATTGCAACGGATTAGCAAGCTGGTTTTCTCTAAATAAAAGATGTTGTAGAGCTGACACTCCTGAAATCAGCCTCATAATTTAAGCTTAAGAAATATTGTGTGGAGTCATTACACATTATAATTTTTCATTTATTTTGCTTTATACAACTGCAAAGGTTTCCATTTTCATAATCAGCCCTGCAATAAGAGGTCCAAACATTCTACTACGAAATAGTATTCTTTAAATATATGCAGTGTTAGTAATTCAACATGCCAGCTTTTATTTCAATACCTCTGAACCCTTTTCCTTTTTAAGATGTCTTATTAACAACTAAGTCTATCAACACTGCATTATTTTTTCATAATTCAAAACCTACAAGCATGTGCAGAAGATCAATATTAAAAAAAATGGAAAAAGAAGAAACTAAATGAAATCACCACACTGCAACCTGAAAAAGTAGCCATAAAAATTGGTTTTATCACAGAATACTTTTTGAAGTAATTGGCACAAAGACTGTTCTAGTGCAGATTGCTGCAAGAGCGCTCTTGGCAAGAACATCATAAGCACTAGCAAAACTTTAATATGCTCAAACAGCCAAATATAAACTGACACTAGGAACCCATGTGTGGCAACAAACAGGAAAAAATAAAGTATCTCAATTTAATACAAACCTACATACAAAGGGATCAATTTTTACAATTCGTGGTTTAGCATACAATACAGCTGTCCTCAGAGTGAATATAGAGTAGCTATACATAAGAAATTAGAATTATCAATTCAGGGGAATTTCTCAAGAGTCCTTTTGATATGTAATACAGCAAATATAATGACTAAGAAACCAGACATCAATGCATTAAATGAGATCAGGTTGAGATCTATTTAGAAAAGACAGGTTTAAGCTGAAAAAAGAATCTCTTTGATATGACCTCTAGAGCAGACCATTTGCAGAAGGATTCAAGATGAGCAGATTTACCCTTGCATATCTGCTTGCTTCAGAGCTGCTTTTAAATATAAACTCTAAAATACCTAGTACTGAGTTATTGCAGAATTAAGTCTATATAGTAAAAAAGATTAAGAACCTGGGATTTTCTTATACTTGTAGCAAATGTTATAATGGATTTTGTATGTTGAATTCGAAGGAATAAATGAAACATTGCTAATTTAAAATCTAGCTAACATAAGTAACTTATTTCTAAATGATCTATTATGTAATCTGGCTACTGCCAGTCTAAGCTAGGAATCTGGAATGCCTCAGAATTTTTGGTAGTCTGCATCCCTGATTTTATGTCCAATACTTACTTAACCCTGAAACTCAAAAAATAGCTCCACTTTAACAGATTTTCCACTGCAAATCCCTTGGTGTTCAAATGTGTTGCATTTTTTTTTCCTCACAGACTGTTTGAAGTCCCCTTTAAAAATAATGCCTTGAGGATATTTTTTCCTTAATACCATTTAAAGAAAGTTGAAAGCATTTAGCTATTCAAGTGTGCAGGGTTCTAATAAAGGAATTGTCATCCTTGCCCATGAGCAAACTCTCTCGGAGCTTGCTATTCCAGAATTCTGGTGCTCCTGCCAGCAATAAAAATTAAACCTAAAAAAGGACTTTTGTTGCATCAGTTCCAATGCAGTTTATCAGAGTATTGGAGGATGATGGGAACTGGCTACATAACTCTGCAACAGAAAGGGTGGAAGTTTTTTTAAAAAAAAGTTAGTCTGAATCCTGTATGTCAGGGCAGCCAAATCTTGTTGCAATAAAGACAACCAATAATACGTATTCTTTAGATGTACTGTCTTTACTTCTGTATTTGGAGGGAGAAATAAAGGGTTTTGTCTTTTTTTTCCCTTACTTTTTTATTTGATGTAGTTCTTAGAAGCTCAACAATTACCTTAGGTGATTCTCTGCACAGTGAGCAAGGACTAGCACAAAACAAAATATCTGATATTAATGCATTTTTCCCACATGCAGAGAAGGTAATGTAGAAAATGCTGTTGTCCGTAAAGACAGCAATGGGTTCACTAACTTAGCCTTGATTAAGACAGTAATGTTTATGTTCTACTCAAGCTCTCTGCCTGGGGTTGCAAGCCCAGATTTCCTTCTGAAGTTAGCCAAGAAAAGTCATATTTATTCCTCCTTATTTTGTGGTTAAATGGGTGGAAAGTTCTGAGTTTGTCTCATAGTAAATCAGGGACACACTATTTGAATTTCATTAATACCAAGATTCCTCTGCTTGTGCTAATGGTTGTCTGGTACAGGCTCTTATACAAAGAAGCAAGCATTTTTTTTTTCTCATTTTAGTGCTTGCATGGTTTTCTCTAGCATGGCACAATTTCCAATGGCTGTATACAAACACACAAGTTGTACTGAAAGATCTTGGACAACAGAATGTATGAGCTTTCCTGCAGAATGCTACAATGTTGACAGAAGCAAAGGTGGAGAGGGGCAAAAAAGATTAATTTCCCATAATTATTAATATGCTTTCTCCTTCCTTCCATCAATGACGCTTATATGAATCTAAACTACAAATTTTCAGTTTAGAAGCAAAGTAGATGGGCGGATTTTATGATAAATACAATTGCAGATTTCTGAAAAGCTGCTGCAGGTGGCTAGTAATGCCTCCACATCCAAATGGAGAAAAGGAATGATCACAGGATGGGAGGCAAGAGTCTTCTGGCATGTCTGCCAACACCTAGTCTCAGTAGTTGTCTGAATGTGCTCGGTGTTGTATTTGAACAATTTTAAATAGGTGTCATATGGTCCTGATAAAGAAAGCAACTTGGCATTCAAACTGCAAACCCCAAGCCTGAAAGTGGCTTTAGAGAGACTCTGGCTGTAGAAGGCGAGGGCACACCGTGACAGCCCTTCCAGAGGAGCAACTGCCTGTCTTCAAGAGCAGCTGTAGCAGGCCAAACCAAAGGCCTGTCTATGTGTCACTCAGGCTGTTACTAAGGGAGAGGATCAAACTAGGCAAGCATCTAATGGCATTGCCCTTGCGTGTTCTCCCAGGACTTGCTGAGGTACAGGCATGTTGTTTGGTAAAGCTCAGGCATTCACAGTGCCTTGCAGCAATGAGTTCCACTGTTGAACTCTGGAATCAGTAACTACCTCCTTTGGCTTGTTCTGAATTTGCCATTTACTACCTTAATTGTGTTCCCCACTCCAGATATTGAAAGACTACAGAAAACTATATCCTATTCACCTCCTCTATACACTGGTGTTTTCTATCATGTGCCTTCTTAGTCATCTTTCTTCCAAGCTGAATCTCCTATGTATATTTCAGCTGCTCCACAATGCTGATCAACGTTGTCGCTTTTTCAGTGTCCTACCATCTTCAGTTTGAGATGAGGTGGGATAACAAGTGCACAAATATTCAAGATAAAAAAAAATGTTGATTTACGCAGTGGTATAATGACATTTTCTGTTTAATTTTAGATTTCTTTCCTAATAATTTCTTAGCACTCTGTTTACTTGCTGGCCACTACCGAGCACTTAGCTGTTCCTTTCGTAAACTGCTCATTACAACTCTAAGGTATCTTCTCTGAGCAGTAACAGAGCTAGTTCTGAGCTCTTCATTGTATATACACAGCCAGGATTGTTTTTTCCCCAAGTGTATTACTTTACACTTACCTGAACTGAATTTTATCTGCTATTTTATAGCCCCTTCACACAGAATAATGAAGTTCTTGTGCCACTGTTCACATTAGACTTACATTTTTACAATCCAATAAGCACTGTAACTTTCCTTTTCACCTTTGTTTCCATTTAATTTACAAATATGTTGAGAACCAGAGACTCCACAAACAGCAATACCTGTGTAAAAGCAGCAGTGACCACTTAAACTGAGAAAATGGACCATTCTTGTCTTTTGTTTTTTAATGCACTTGCTTATCCACGAGAGGATCCTCCCCCTCCACTGGCAGCTTAATTTTTTCAGACTTTTGGTCAGGGACCGCACTGGTCCCCACACTGAAAATGCAGCTACTCTGTATTACATGGAAATCCACTGCAGACATACCTGCTAGCTCCCTGAGAAAGCTTTGCAGAAGTCTTTGACTTTTCCTTGACATACTGTATTTCTCTGATGTCTACCAATTCTATTTTTTTTCTAGTTTCAGAAGAACTATTCAAGGTCATGAGCTCCCTTGTGCTAAGACACAAGGAAGGTGTTGCTTACTGTTTACACTGAGTATTGTACATTAACGTATATGAAAGGAACAGGTCGTTGTGTGTCATCAACAGGCAGGATACCTTTGCTGCCATGCTGGTTTCTGGCTGGCCAGGAGACCTAGTCCAGTTTGTATCTTATTCTGTAGTCTTTGCCCTCACACCATGTTTTGTTTTTGCATTTTATAATATTTCACAGAATCACAGAATGGTAGGGGTTGGAAGGGACCTCTGTGGGTCATCTAGTCCAACCCTCCTGCCGAACCAGGGTCACCTACAGCAGGCTGTAGAGGACCTT
>Ga0065711_1028942_pt1 | contig 38418 bp, 24 predicted proteins | sample Hoacrofraction12_FD_59098 | JGI IMG/M metagenome (GOLD analysis project Ga0065711, IMG submission 59098) | Hoatzin crop microbial communities from Cojedes, Venezuela - Epithelial fraction 12 v2 (version 2) | ecosystem: Host-associated > Birds > Digestive system > Esophagus > Crop | place...
AAAAAAAAAAAAAAAAAAAAGGACAAAGTTAGACTAAAACCCAAATCCACATTACGATGCACATTTTCTGTTTCCAGAGATCGAGATATATTTATGTGGCTCAAGGAAGGCATTTGCTCTGGCCCTTTGGTAGCACATGCGGTAGTGTCACATCACCTCCAGGGACAGCTCTAACAATTGCTGTGCTAAAGCCTTTCTCCTTCAAAGACGGTAATTTGCATTGGATTCAGATAAGGTTGCATCCTGAATGCAAATATGATCATAATTAATACAAGAAAGGAACAGGCATAATATTGCACTACTATGGTTATACTGTAAAATCCATTATGTTTATAGGAAGCTCCTGACAGAAATAGCTTGCCTTCTTAAATAGCACTAGCGAAAAAAAGGAGGACAAAAAGTCATTGATAAACTGCCACCACCCCAATATCCTTGCAATATATTAGCCCAAAACAGCACATTGATGACGTATAAATCTATGGAATTACAATGGGGAAACATGAAGGGTACAAAAGCCTGAGTTTCCAAGGGCATTTCCATTATGCAACCTACTTCTGTGAGTCAATAGACTTAATACATTGTGTCACTGTCTGATAATTAACAGGCGAGGGTTACTGAGGATTTTTGACTTTATTGATTTATTAAGGAATCAATGGGAAATTAGCATATTAAGGGTTCTGAGACCAGAATTATCTGTCTTACATTAGAGTTTTTGAACAATCAGAGCAAAGTTTCAGTTTTCTTTGACAGGAGCAGTGGCAACTCTCCCAGCCGCTGTTGAAGTCAGCGGCAAAATTCCTGCAGATACTGGAGCAAACTTTCATGGGATGACATGGAGACTGATGTCATTACCTATGTCTCTCTTCTCCGAAGAACAAATAACCTTAATTCTGGTCCATGAATCTTGCCATTCATCCAGAAGACACTGCCAATCACTGCCCTATATCTTGACCAGGGGTCTCGAGAAGAGACAACCTCCCTGTGTGTCTGTTCTGATGACTTCTGGTACCACGATGCCTTGTAGTGCCTGTTTGCATTAGCCTTACCAGGCCTAGTGATACTTGCTGGATCTGCTCTGTGCTTAGTGGTCAGTATGAGCCCAAAGCTTAATTCTGTTGGCAAGAAGCTTGGACCAGGATGGATCCATGGCCACTTAAAGAAGGCACTGCTGTCATCAGAGCTGCTTTTCATGGCCCGGTCTGCCTTAGTGACTTCTGCACTGTGCATGGGACTGAAGTCTTGGAATAAGCACAATTGCTCTTGATTTGGCTGTGGTCACAGACAACCCTGTGCATTATTTGAAGAATGAATAGATTGTGGAGGCACTTTTATCAGCTAAATGGCAGGCCATGGTGGCAGACTGACATGGGGTTTTGGCATGAGCCACAGGACAGATATGTATGAGTAAGAAATTAATTGCTGGCCTGAGCAGATACCATGTACTTCATTAATAACAGTTAATATTAGTAACACTAAACATAGTAATACTAATGTAACAACTCTAGTTTTGTAAGAATTTCTTCAATTTTAAACTGAACTCAATTTTAGTTCAAAATAGAGTCCTACAGAAGCTGGTGAGTCTTTATGCAACTAGTTTAAGGCATTCTGTAAGAAAAAGGGCTCACAACTGCAGCCTCAAGAGCGCACTTGATTTAATGCTTTCTAAGTACTATTTGCTTTCCCTCTGGCAGATATAATTAGTGGCTCCCTAACTCTTTCAGAGTCTGATATGCCTTAATATGCCACTAAAACCATAAATTGATTATTTTTCAGGTGTCTTACATATCTACAGTTCTGACTGAGAACATATTGCATGAGCCTGGACTAGTAGGTGAATGTTGGGACTGACTTTGTTTGTTATTTCTGCCTCTGTGTTTTTTTTGTAACAGAAGGCTAATCCTGGCACATCTTGTTTTGGGCAGTATCCCAGTGGAATTTAACTGGATTAGTTGCATAACTGAAGTGGACACCATTTGGTCCAGTCAGATCCATGTGTGCATTCAACATGAAGTATAAAGATTCACCATCTCAGTATGTGCCCAAGCTTAACATTTCTGGGAACTGAGACAATGAACTCTTCAGCCTATTCTGTGTTTTGCAGCAGCTTGTGTTGACAACTCTGCCAGTCCTGAGTAAAGGAACATCTCTGAATACCATCAACTGCTTAAACATCATTTGTTTTCCTAGCCCTTCCCTTCGGACTGGCCTTTTCATTTTTTTTTTTTTTTTTTTAAATCTCCTTTGTGTGCTACAAGGCATTTCAGGTACTCTGGTAAAAAGACAGGTAAGTGCCTGTCAACAGGAATATAAGAACCTAGCTATTCACTGACATACAAACCAGGCAGCTTTCTAAGTGTTTTATTAGTGATGCTCACAATAGAATGAAGAGCAATGAAGCCAGACTGGCAATCTAAAACTCGCAGAATGGTGATCCATCGTTAGGTAGCAGTGAGCTATGCAATATGCAAGCTGAAAAACAAATGGCTAATGCTACTGATACACAAAAGAGCTAATTTAAAAAAGCCCCAAATCATCCCCTTTTCAGAGACAGTGACATTGTCTTGTTAGTATGATGGCACTTGAAGTCTTTTTCTTTGAAGCCACAGTTAAAATTCTACTGTAAGTATTCTCTGCTGTGGCCGCTGTTAATCTTCAATTCTGTATTTCATTTTACCATGTTACATTTTACAATATCAAGTAAAGGATTTTCATACTTACTAATAATGCGATATCCCACTCCATTCCATGTTCCATTTCAAGTTCATGATGGTTTTATTATGTTGTGGTAAAAACTGCTGTTGTAGGATGCTTTCTGGTGGACCACCAGCCATCGCTGAAAGCATTTGTGCATGGTATTTCTGAACAAGGGATTGTGTGTATGTCCCTGAATTAAAGAGGCATGGCAATCTGTAGATGTTTGGGAGAAGGCAGAAGAGCAGGCCGGGAAGTGGAATGCTGGCTTGAAGAAGTGTTTGGGAGAAGCCTTGTCAGTCTTGACATTTGCTGGAGCAGGTAGAGAGTCAAGGCATGGTAGGAAAGGAGCTACTGAAGGACGGAAGGCACCTGGACAAGATACCCCTATCATGGCACAAGACCAAGGAAACGCATGAACAGCCAGCTCTTGTAGGCTGCTAAATGCTTGCTTTCTTGATCTGTAAGAGCCTCGACACAGCTGGTTTCCTTCAGCAAAAGAAGGGGGGACCTGGCAAGGCGAAAGGGGGACCTGGCAAGGTAAAAGGGGGAGAAAAGTTGGGTCTGATGATTGCTTAAGGACCAGAGGAACTGAAGGACAATTTTGCAAAGAAACAGTGTAAGAGCTCAGCAGAGCTAAGCACTGTGGCCCTCAGGGCATGATATCTCTGCTACAGTTATGCACAGATGCTCTCCCTGTCACTCAGGCTGGAAAAGCCGGGCAGGAGGCCTGGCATATGTACAAACGCCTGTGCTCAGTTTACTTAAATACATACTTTGAGGGTTTTGTGTACTGAAGGCTGCAAACTTGCTCAGTGCTACCACCGTGTTTTGGAGTGCAAGAAAAATCATCTTGTTGAGGTCCCAGCGTTCTTGCTGGCTGGCTCTGCCCTGGGGACCCCTGCAGATGGCCCTTGTCATCTTTGAGGGGATGAACCAGCTCCCCAGCACAGACGTCGTGCCGGCTCTGTCTGTTCTTCAGGATGCTGAGTCCTTGACAGGGGGCAGGTTCAATTTGGTTTGGCTGCTGTGAGATTGCTGCTCATTTAAACCAACACACTACATGTACAGGGGGCTGTAAGTAGGATTTCTTTCCTTTTTAGCTCTCCTGTCAGTCTGAAATAGAGGGGTCTTTATGCTCTACATTCCTGTGCATACAGGTACGCTTGCAAATGCATTCACACATTAAGTGGGCAGAAAGTATAATATATCAGTCACTGTTCTTGCTGGTCTACATTTAAGACATTGAGTGAAAGGAAGATATGTGTTAATGGCACAGTGTGTGGGAAAAAAGTAGGCTGTGATGACTAAAATACTACTTTCTCAAGGAAAGTATCTACTGTATGAAATATTTCATAATCCAGAGAAACCTCACAGTTCTCAGTTTATCCCTCATCTCTCGAAATATTGTATGTGTATATCATCTGCTTAAGATACGTGTGATTTAGTCTGTGCTTCAACTTGTTCCTTACTTTTTCAGTTGCAATATGGGCAGTTTCCAGAGAAATAAATATATTCCAGAGTGGATATTCCACAAACAATGCAAACTCTGATGTGCTGAAATTTGACTCAAGACATCATTTCCACACAAAATACTGTTTATAAGAATAAATACAGAGAGAACATGCTGTATCTTTGATCAGATATTGTTTCCTGTATGAATGAGTCTTCTCTGATGTACCTCACAAACACATTTCATTTTATATATGAAATGATGTGTTACACAACTCTACCAAATTGGAAGACTGGGTTTTTCTTTTGCAAAAAAATCTAATTTCAGCCATCACACTTGGGATTAGATTTTTAAAACAGGACTCTACAATTTTGCAAAAGACTTACTCCGTGAAGATTCAGAGAGCAAGACATCGCGTACGTTCTGTTGCCACTACGAGAAACTTCCATATGGTCAGAAAGTTGTTAGCTGTATTGAGAATGTAGTAGTAACCACATGCTTTAATGGGCATCTACCATATCTTTTTGCAAACACTCATAAACTGAGTATTTGGGATCAAAGTGGGGAAAAAAAAAGTTAGATGACATCTGTCCCCCCAAAAGTATTGCATAACCAGAGCTTTTTTCGTAGTTGCAACAGTGAATCGTGTCTGTTTGTCATGGCTAGTGACAAAATTGCAAAGTACAAATTGTGTTAAGAGGTGGAGAAACAGAGGCACTGTGAAGCTGAGATTTTTTTCAGGCCCATCATCATTCTCAGATTCCACAGACCTGAGAACATCACCAATTTAAAAGCTGCATAAAACAGCTGTGCTCCAAAATATGCCCGGCATTACAAGTCCAAAATCAGCTTTAATTCTGTTCTGTGGAAACTTGATATATTTTTCACGAGGCCTCATGTTCAGAAAACACAGAGTTATTATATGATATAAATGTATTCAAAATAAAGCTTGAAATGACGAATTTCTCTTTAGATCATTCTCCTGCACTTAAAGTACTGCAGGCTTGAGAAACATCGGATTACAGCAGCGGGGCTGTAGTCTTCCCTAACCAAGCACCCCCTTGGGGGTAAGCATGATTCTTCACATGAGCTATTTATAAGAATATGATATGTATTAACATTAAGAACATTAGCCTCAGATATCACACTGTATAGTTCTTAGCAAATAATCTGAGAAAATCCATTATCATTGTAAGATTCTGGGAGTATAACTAAGTAATAAGTGTGACAGTTCCTGTGTGAGAGAAAAACGCACATTCATATTTGGTTGTTTGTCAGCAATATGCAAAAATTTTACCAAAATTATGAAAGAGAACAAAGGTCATCTTTCATCTGTACAAATTGATTTAAATTAATCTAACTAATTTCTATATTACATTGTTTCTGGCAACAATAAATATAGAATTGTGGCAAACATATACTACGAATCTGATACAAAAAGCTTTGGCAGCTTCACATTCAATAATTCACAGCAACATGCTGAACCCTAAGAACTGCTCCTTCTGTGATGCTGTAGTGCAAATTAGAAAGATGAATTGGAATTTAACTGGACTGGATAAATGAGCCCATTACCAAGGGTTTAGTTGACTGTCATTTTGAGATGACAGTTAGACAAAAGATCTGTACTTAACTTGATATTGCGAATAAGTCATCATTCTAGAATTTTTCAAGCAGATATGCCTTGGAATTAGTTATTTCCTCATTTCCATTATCTTTGTATGTCTAGGTTTTTCAGGCTGTGCTATCAGTAGTAACACAAACAAGCAGGACGCCTGTGCCATGCTAGGAGTCCGTTGCAAGGTCATGGATAGCCATAAATACTCCCTTCCAGTTTCTGTGCTTGCATCACTGCTTTGCTTGAGTTCCTTTCATTATCTTCCTGAAAGGGTTATTTGGGCAGTATTCACATACTACTGCCAGCAAATCTCCAAATCACATAAGAATGGTTTTGAAAAATGTGTGCCACAGTGCCATCACCACCATGATATGTAGCATAGATATTTGGAAAAATTCTTCGTATTTCCCTCATTTTCAACATGTCAGCAACTACTAAGCAGGTTGTCTATGACTAATAATGAAGGAACCATGCTTCATAGGAATCCCCTATGACAGGCTTGCATGTTCTCTGGGATTAAAAGAAATGTCTGAATTTCTCCTCTGGAGGGAGCCTAAACCCTGAGTCATGGGTTTGTTTGATTTTTCCTTCAGTGAAACATAGACCAGTGTCTCCAATGAATTCTCCAATTCCCATGATAGTTTCTAGAATCAAAAAGAAAAAACTACTCTTACCCTGACTTGAGGCAGTGTTGCCTGACTGATATACATCAGATATTCACCTTCCAAGGCAGTACTCAATATACTCACACACTGTCTTTCACTGCCGTGGACTTGCACAAGCCCAAAGGCAGCATCAGACATCTGGTGGGAGAGCAAGTACTTCTCACAGGCCCAGAAAACTGTGTGGAAGATCAGGAAGACCTCTTCCAGGAGAATAAGTTCTTCAAATGGAAGTGATTCCAACAAATGCAACCATATAACATGTGGACTTCCTCAAAAAAAAAAAAAAATTGTTGAGTACTTATCACAGTAAAGAGACCCTCATCATTTAATTAGCTTTACATAGTGTTTGGTGTAGTTGTGCTCAGTATTCTTTTAGTCATTGGTACTGAAAAATTTTCCAAAGAATTACAATTTTAACAATTCTGTCCCCCCACATCTTATGAGTTATCTTTTTGAATGTTTCCCAGAACGCTCATCATATCCTTTCACCTTGAACTATTTTTCTGAACCCCAGCAGGAAGCCAGGACTACACCTGAGCTACAGGCGTTGCGACTGACCCTTTCACCCATGCATTATTCCACAGCTCTAATAGAGAGCGCGCTTGAAATTCACCTCTCATGTGCTTTCATGACTTGCTATAAACAAATCAATCACCTGCTTGCCTTTCCCCTGAAATCCTGAAATTACAGTCACCACTGAAAGAAAAGGGATCTGCATACACTAGATCTTTTTTGGAGATTGGCTTTATTACGCTGACAAGAACATACCTTTCCAGGCTGTCATTTCTTGCACATTCAGCTGTAGATGAGTTTCCTAAAGGTCAAGTTATCTCATCCCAAAGAATATCAGTATGGATTGAAAAGTGTATAGTAGTGTACCTGGTGCAGCTCTCCAGTGAGACAGCGAGGCTGACTGAGGCAGAATTCGGAGGTCATTTTCTTCTGGTTTCAAAAATATGCCAAATCAGAAACCTGCAAAGCAGTGACACAGCTTAAGTCACCAATCCTTACAGAATGTTAGCACTGGAATTAGGCACTGGGTAAGGTGCCAAGTTCAAGAGGGCAATACAATGATCAGTGTTCAGCAGAAACAGCGGATGGTCCCTTGCTCATCTTTTTTTTGTGAATATCTACAATAGGACATATGGTCAAGTGTACTTCTAAGAAAAAAGTTACTCTGCAGCAACCATGATTCTTCAGTGCTTTGTATTCACTGAGCCTCTGGCTCTCACTGCTTTTTGCAGAATTGCAAGGATATAGGGTTTTGCTGCTCTTCTGCCATCAAAACCCTTACACAGGAATACAGTGAAGTTGAAGACACATGTTCAGCTACAATTAGCCAAAAGGATGTTTTTTTCAAACCTTCAGCGAGTGCTACCCCAAGGTAGAATCCTAGTGACACTAGGAGGGGGAGCAGGCCATTCTTCAAAGGTGCTTGAAACGTGGACTTGCTCTTACTGACTCCCCACATGAAAGGTAAGTGAAATCTCTGTACATCACTACTACCTCTGCGATCTGAAAGCTGTCCTTGAGAGACTGAAAAACATTGATCAAAGAATCATTTAGAGACAGAAACTCTCATACATCAACTCCATTCTATGCCCAAGCTCTAGATGAGAAGGTTTGCCTACTTGAAACCTTTGCTCTACACCACAGATACTTCTAACTGTGCAACTCCCAACAGTGGAGACAGCCATCTGCTGAGAGGGATCTTTGTGAAGTTTCCAAGTGGGAGCAGAAAAGCCATGCTAAAGATGCTAAAGAAGGAAAGTGTGTAATGAAGCATTTTGTGCCATCATTTGGATCCCCCTAATGCTTTCTTTTTTGTTCTGACAACATAAAAGAACATTCTCACAGGGAATAGAGTCACAAAGCTCGCTCTCATTCTCTGTACCGTCTCTGGCCTAAAAGCATATCAGAAGAATGGACTGGAGGAAGAGGTTACTGGCCTGTAGACTTTTCTGGTTGCTGTCATCTGTGAAGAAACCCATAGGAATATGTCAGGCAGTCAAGTAGATGAAATTCACACATGCTAGTGCTGTGCCCTTGTTCAGGATACCCAAAGTTCAGGAAGCATATTTTCTCACCTTCCACTAAGGCTAAGGTGCAGCCAACAATCCTGTGTCTTGCAGGGGAAGACTCTGTGTTGATCATCCTACATACGATAAGATGTAAGACAAATTCAAAGTTTCTCAGAATCCCGAAAGAATCTGGTATAGAAAAATAACATGGAGTCTGCCTGTTTATTCTTGCATACAAAAGAATAAAGCCCTCAAGAATGATTTCTCAAAGATGGTTTCAAGTGTTAGTGCTATGTAGCGATGACTGACATTATGACATATGAAATTATGAATCTAACTTGTTTATATTGGCTGCTTCCCCCATAATTCTATAAAATTCAGTATAAAAACATAAATTAGTGATTTCTATATATAAAGTTGTATAGCATAATTTTTACGTCTTACGTATTTTTTGTTCTTGTATTTTTATTCAATGCAGCAATTGAAAGCTGTGGAACAAATAGAAAATTCTTGCTAACTTTCCTCTTTCAGGAGTGCAGCAGTGATTCAGTGGTGGATTAGAAGGCCAAAAAAAGGAAGATTATGTCCCTTGAGCGAGGGATAACAAGTTGTCACTGTATGTGGTGCAACAGCAATTGTGCTAGAAAGAAAAATCCAAGACTGTTATCAGAGCAGGAAAGGCTGCTTGCAAAGGGCAACATTGCAATGTTTTGAAATGACACAGTAGCAAATTTGTGTTTTAAGAAAAGAGCAAAACCAAGTAATTTAGTTGTTATAGTGTTACTGTAAGAAAGATGTAAGGAACTGGGATCACACAAGACACAAACTCCCATTTTATCAAAGGTTATGTAGAAACCTTGTCTAGAAAAAAACCTTTCTGAGTAGCAGCTGGTGTCTAGACTGTTTCTACTTTCCCACACTTTCCTATTGAATATTGTAACCTTATTGGTATAGTTGCTCCTATGCCTGATTTATTTAGACAAGATGAAAAGGGAGTGTTGGCAAGTTTAGCTTGGTACTGATGAGTATAGCCCAGAAGTCGGCAGGCCCAAAGCTAAGCATGTGTTACCATACATTTTTTCTGAACCAAGGCTGATAAAACCACCAACTATGGTTAGTTTCCAACTTTTGGCACTTTTTACTGAATTTATAGGCCCAAAATAGAGTTTATAACAATTTCACTTAAATGCCTCATAGCTGCCAGGCTCGATGATATTTTGCAACTTTCTGTTTGCAAACAAGCAGATAATATGGTTTTGCTTGTGCAGCATTTGGGAATAGCTAGTTTTATATAGATTTAATGTGAAGCTGCATATTTGTCCACAGACAAGAAATTTGCTATTTGTTATTCATCTTTCTTTAGCTTAAAATATGTGAATAAGAATAGTGCCTTAGGAAATTTGGTTATCAGATGCCTGGAGCAGTCAATCTATCATGTCCAAACACCCGTTTAAAAGGATTGAGTTCTTAACTCTGAGAAAATCTAATTTAAATAATCAAATCTTTAACACGGATTTGAAGGGAAATGTCTTGTTTTCATGCTTTATATATTTCTGAAAGACATTTCTACTGCAGGAATGTAAAGTTTCTGGTCCTACCCTCCTTGGAAGAAACATTGCTGAACAAGAGCACGGAGAACCAAGACATCTCCAGTGCCCTGAGATAAAGCTGCCCCCACCCTTCAGGGTGATTCGAGAGGGCTCTGTGGGTTTGACTACACAAACAGCTAAGGGCTGCCCGGGAGGTAACGAGTCCTTCAGTGCTTATTCAGGCATATGGGCCTTAGCCTCCTTTATCTTAATGCTGTTGGATTTGAATGCGTTTTTAAAGGGAGAGCAGCTACTTGTACACTCTTTAAAACATTTAAAGAAAAATTGGAAGCTGGGAGTATTTAGGACCCTTCAGAGTCAGCTTCTCTGCCATTTTCTTTTTCTGGTTGTCATTTCAGCCTGAAACCAACAAATTTGTGCAGTTCCATGTAGAGGTCATTTTATAGATTTGGAAACCTATAAAGAAAATCGCAGAGAGGTCCAGAACTTCAGAGATCAGTAGAATCACAGCAGTGCTCCTGTATAACTCGTGGCACTGCGCAGCAGGGGGTGCGGTCACACGCAATCCAACTTCTTTGGAAAGATGATGGAGGACAGGTTTTATTTTACGCATGCTGTTCTACTTCTCAAATGCAAATATGGGTCTCCATAATTTATAGCTTACCGTTCTTTTAAGGCTTATTTTTTATTCTCTCTCTCTCTCTCTGTACAGTTATGCAAACATGCTGTCTGAATAATTGCAACAGCGGAGCATGAGTTTGGAAGAGAGATCTAGATTGCGCTGTGAGGCTTCCAACAAGTTCACACACTGTGAGAGTATCAGCTGTTTCCATTTTCAATTGCCACATGGAGAACTTGCTCTCATAAACAACCTATTTCCCAAACTCAGAAACCTTAGACAGGGGTTGTCTGTTTTCACTCATACCAAGTATGGGCAAATCTGTTCAGACACAATTAAGATCTGAAAGAAGCATTTCTCAAAAAACCTCAGTCAGGTCTGCATACAGCCAGTTGGGAGGTAGGATTTCACTCGATGCTTCTGCTACAATTGCTGAGGGACACCTCGTAAGCCAGAGGCAGAACAGAGCTGTGGGCCCTGGACAGATCCCTCACGTTTTAGCTGCAGGCTGCGACTAGAAATTGGAAGAAGGAAATACTGCAGGGCAAGTGCTCTCAGAAAAATGCTGATATTCTCAGAAAATGAAGTCATTAGGAACATCACACAAAATCTGCTCTTGTGACATTGTGCATGGTATTTCTTAGAACAAAACTTTTTGAAAGCATGTACAATAGAGGAATTATATTGCTAATGAGTGGGAGGAATTTGTCTTATGACAAACTGAGGATCACTTCCTTGGCTTTCTTAGTAGCCTAGAACAAATTAGCTGGAGCTTCGTTTTCTTTCAGTAGAGCTGTTTCTCTCCTACAGTCACAATAATTTATCTTCCTGGCTATAAGTAACATGCGGAGGTTTAATGTGTATCTCTTCAGTGATAAATAAATCCACCTTCTGTGTAGGATCGTGTACCCTCCTGATGTGAGTCTTTTGTTTGAAAAGGAGGATGCTACTCATGGAACAAGAAATTTCTCAGAAATAACACAGTAGAGTAAAAGCTGACTTTGAAAGCAGCCAGGATATTTACATTTCCAGCGATGAGGTAGTACATGATATATGAAGGGAATGCCTGGAAAAATCGCAGGATCATGTGGGATGGTTCACACATTCTCTCTGCAGAGCAGTTGTTGAAGGTCAGCAGTTCATTTGAGTTCTGGGGAGGAAGGAGGTTTTGGAGGGTTCAAAAGCCCCGTAAGATGTTCACTGTGCCTGAAGGGAATGCATTTTCTATTTGCCTGTGTCTGGGGACCATATGAAAATAAAATTTCAGGGAAAAGGAAGCATTAGGTTGCCCTCCTTAACCATCCACTTGCTGGTGCAGCATCATTCTCAGAAAAATAAACTAATTTCTGCTCTTTGACATGACATAATTTTGGATCGTGGAAGATTTTGCTTTTCAATGAATTATTACCTGTGGAAAAAAGCCCAATCTCCTGACACAGCCAAAGTTATCCTGGCTATTGTATAACTATTTAGACTGCTGTACTGTTAAAGACCATCCGATTCTCCACAGCTCTGCACTCAGTGTACCACTGTTCTGGCTGCTGGTAGCATGTGGGACCCGTGGGCACGGGTGTAGCGTCCCCAGTCAGAGACTACTTTTCGGGCTGAGTCAGCCAGCACACAAATCTCCTGGCTCACCCTTGGCTACAGCGCACACATTAGTCCAATACAAAGAAGACATAAAGTGTTCCCTAACCCGATTTCCTGCTTCTTCCAGCCCTCAGGGACCACCATCAATACAGACCCGACTCACTGTGGCCTGAGCAGCGGGAAAGACACTTTCCTTCTGCTGTTTTCCCCTTTCAGACACGATGCTTACCTGAATAATTCAGCTACATCGTATGCTCTCCTACTACCGATTTCAGCTGCAGGCATGGAGAGGCAGGGTAACCCTATTCATCTACGTTGCAGGAGTACAGCTTCAGCATGCCTGGGAAGGCAGCCATGGTGTTTCAGTCTGTCCAAGCATGCCTTGAAGGATGAGAGAGGCAGGCAGTGCTCCTGCCAGGGGCCCTATGCCCCTGTTCTCCCCCTCCTTGGTGTCCTAGCCCTTGAAGTACCAGGTGAATAAAAACCAACACATATCCCATGGGTCAGAGAGTGCTTATACTGCTTTGAGACACATGGTAATTTGCAATGCAGTGGGGAAGCAGGACTTCATATCTTTCTGAGAAGCTTAAGCTGGCTGTGACTGCACGTCTCTTCTAAACCTGCTACAGTTTGAGGGGGGCTGATGACGTTCTGTGCCCGTGTCCTTGCCAGGCAGACCCCCGATGGTCTCCGAGCTGATCTGGGAGGAACACGCACCACGAGCTCAGCTGTCGTTTGACACCACATCCTATTACCGTTTCCAGCATTATCTGCTATCTGCCTTCCCCCGTGCCTCGTGTGTTAGAGAAGATAACTTGGCGCTGCTGGAATAAATATAGCATATAGCTCTCCTGTCAGGGTGCTTACTTCATTAGTCAAAGAAAAAAATGTTTCTCATAGTTTTTCTCCTTGTAATTTTCCTGAAAGTTTTTCTGCTGGAGGCCCTGTATAGGTAGTCAGCCATAGCATGTATTGTCTAATCTGAGCTCTCTGTAAGTAACCCTTTCAGCAGTGTTACTTCTTTTGGAGGAAGAAAGGAATGATACTGGGAGGACTAAGAGGCGAAAGGTATATGGCTCTTCCCCACAGGGTTCATTCGGGAGGAGATTCACATTGGGTTTTGGACGAGTTAGCCAACAGTGATGTTTTGGAGACAGCAGTGAGGTTTTGCAGTCAGGCAACAACCTTAGTTGCTGGTAAATGTGCCAATTTGTTGCCAAAACAGATCTAGACAAGCTTCTGAAGGAGAAGAAACTATTCTTTTCTGTGATTTCTGATGTCTCTGCTCCCCATTCATCGCCCACCTGGACCACAGGTCACATGGCCACTGCAGTGCCACCTCTGCAGGAGCTTGGGTACACTCAGGCTCCTACACTTCCCATTTCTGCCCTCAGGGCAGTATGGATAAAAGGCCCTTTTTAACAGCTTGGAGACTGGTTTTCCAGCTGAAGGCTGCCGTGGCTGTATAGCTCAAAGAAAATCTTTGTAAGTGCAGTTTATTTCAAATATTTCAAATTTTAACAGGGTTTAAAGTGACACTATGTCTAGGTCATATGATCTCCTTTTTGTTTCTTTATTTAGAGAAAGTAGGCCTGGAGTATCTATTTTGTTCTTTTCTTTTAAATTATTTGTCTTCCAGTTTCCTTTCCCACTAGAAATACAGACACTGTCTACTCTTTTTTCCCCAGAGAAAACAGGGATGTGATATGGATAACTGAAGAACTCACACATTTATATCATCAGAAGAACAAAAGCAGTGAGAAGTGAGAAAGAGGACATGGATTTTTAGCCAGGTTGCTTAAAACTCTTTTCCTTGTCTGTTTCTGTTGACTCTTAATTAACTCCAGCACCTGTCAGACACTCAGGGCTTGAGAAAACTCCACAAACCACTTTCTCAGTCCTCTAAGAAGACATTAAAAAAAATTGGAGAAGTCAGCAGATAATATCTCAGAAATGAGAAATGAATGGTAAAGAAAAATATTCATGTTCTGCACTTCTTTATGCAAAATCAAGCGGAAAGAAAGCATGCAAACTCTTTTTTTTTTTTTCTTTTTTGCTTTTGTGTGTATATACAATACTGAATGACATAGTAAGATATCTGGCATCAGGAAGCCTCTTAAACAAATCTTAATATAGAATGAATCCTACTTTCAAGAAAATAATTATGATTAACACTACTGCTCAGGAAGAGTGGAAGGTGTTTTACCTGCAAAAGATACTGTAGTATATTTAAAGTGGCAACTCTGACCTTTAATCAGAATTTGTAAGGGATCATCTCATAGAAAAATATTAACTATGCAACAGGTTGGTGCAAAACTGGGTTTTATGATTTATCCTGCCAGATGTGGCTAAACTGTGGTTTGTGATCAGTGGCCTACATATCATGCTTAAGTAGATGCACTCTCTTTCAGATAATATGTATTAGGGTCACCTTTATTTCTCCTGTTCTGAAAGGGGCTGTCTGTGTTTGGATGGCTGATTCCTGAGCCAAACCCAGGGAATTTTCTTGATGCTAATGGAAGAGGGCAGAAGATAGCATGTGAATCCAATTTCAAGGATAATGAGTTTGCTCTCCACTTTTTAAGAGCTGGCAGACTGTTCTCAAATAGAGCTGTAACAGCACATTTTTCTTGTCCTATGCCTTTTCCAGGGGTCATTTGACCTGGTATGCTCTTGTCAAATGGTACAGATTGAAACAGAGCTGAGACATATCCAGGGTGTCGGAAGAGATATCAGGTGGATTTTTCTCTCACCATAGATAATGCCACCAGATGAATTGTTTGGGACTCCAGACAGAAAAAACTTGTGACCATAGGAAGAGTCACAGCAGCAGGCTGGATCTGAAATGGTGATGACTGTAGGTGCTACCAGAGAACCAGCAGGAAGAAGGTGGAGAAGTATTTTGAATGTCAAATACGTATTCCTTTTCTCACTCTCCGTGAAGCTTTGATATTAGGAATTTGCAGAGATCATTTTCCAGCAAAACTAACAGTCAGGGGTGTCCCCTACATATGACATGGATGTCTGCTATTGCATCTGCAATCTGCTTCTTCAGGTGGTCCCTTTATTTGATTTTAAAAGTCAGAATTAATGGTCTAAGGGTGGAGATACAGCTGCTATGAGCTATAACTTGGCCTTACATGAATGCATGGCTTCTGCAGTGAAATGCTGCTAAGTTCTAGACAGGAGAGAAAAGAAAGAAAAAGAAAGAAAAATAAAGGTTGAATACAGCTTGGGTCTTATTCCTTGTTGAGTATCCCACAGCCAGTTTCAGGGGAGGTTTAGCATGGGCATTGTTGAGCTAAACTCTGCATTCCTATTTGGTTTGTTGCCAGCTCACGTTCTGTCACAAGTCAGTCCCCCATGTGGATTTCATGTCCTATTTATATGTAGTTTATTGTATCTCTTTCACCGATTAGTCTAGAAATTTGCCAGGTATCCATGGATGTAACTGCTGTACTAAAGTTACTTCTTATGTGAAAAGCTAGAGATTCACAGAACATACTCCTGACACACGACTGGCTCCATGAATTACTTACACTAAGATGTTCCAGTACTTGTTTGTTTGAAATAATTAGGTATACCTTTTGTTCAGCTATACCTAGATGCAGTGTGATACTGTGTATCAGGGACTGCTGGTATAAGGAAAACAGATAGATTAGGGTGATGCTGAGGCTTGAAAACATTTGTAAACAGTGATGGTTGAAACAAGATTGATCAAAAGCCAGAGTTAGGCAGGCAACTCCTCTGAAAATTCAAGAAACAGACATCTCCCTCCTTGAGTTCCAGCTTAGATACAAAAAAATGACACATAGTGAAAAACAAGGTACCAAGCTAAGTTTAGTTTCGTGAGGGGAACCCTTGCTAACCAGGATATGTCCTTGTGATTATCACTCTTAAAGACTGGATACACCTGCATCTGACCTGTTCTGTACTTGGACCTCTCACTTCACAGGTGGAGGTGTCTGTCTTCATGGGAGATACAGTGTGTGATTTAGAAGTAGTTCCTAGGCTTGCTAGCATTAGAGTGAAGGACAAAGGAGACATCTTATGTCTCGTCTCCTCATGGGGTAATGAACTGTGCTCTGGAAACTTTTGCTAAGGTCAGCTCAGTGATAACCACGCCTGTGTAAATGGAGATCCCAGGAAGAGGTATAGATGTCTGTGCTTTACTGCAGGACTAGGAACGATGTGGAGCCAAGGAGCATCTTCACACTGGTGGTTCCTGCAGGCGGTGCTGAGCTGAGTCTGTGGTAGAGCCAGGAATGACAACAGGAAAAGAGTTGGGATGAATTCTAGAGAACTTCAGTAAAAAATTTCAGATAGGAAATGGAGAATTTCAGAAAGAGCTGCTGGAATAAGGATTTACATTGTCTAACAAATAGTCTGCCTCCTCTCATGCTATTTAGATGGGCTCTAAAGGCAGTGTAAATTTTCCTCCTTTGCCTAACAATTATTTGTATTAACACTGAGATCATATTGCAGTCATGCTCCTGAATCTCCCATCCAAATCCTTGTTTAATATCACACACAGGGTTTCTGCCAGTGTTTTCTCAAGAGAGCAGCTCTATTTCATGAAACAATTAAATTTAAATTTGTTTGGTGGCCTGAAAGTCCTCAACTGCATTTCAGGCTTATAAACACAGTGGGAAGAAAATGATTCCTCAGAAATGAAAATAGAGTCAAGTTGGGGATAAATATCCTAAATTGTAATCTCAGTGACAAATCCTTTTTCAGGAGCGGAGAGCAGCCAGGAGAGGTCATGATCCAGACTGACAAGGGATGAAATTGGCAGTGCTGGTTTACAGAATCTAGCACAGGCATGTTAAGCACAGCCAGTGAAAGAATAAAAGGAGATGCTGGGCTGAAGTGACAAAATCAGACAGAAAATAATTTGATCTGCTAAAACAATCCGTAAGAGGTAGAGATCCTTCTTAGGGAGAAAGGTCACCAAGATGCAGACTGCTGTGCTCAGTTACTCACACTGTAGCAAAATGTGTAGCAGCAAGTAATAAAATCAATAGTATGTAAGAATTAACAAAAATAATTAACAGCAGTAAGGAAAAAAACTTTTGTTCTGAGGGATATGAAGTCTATAAAGCTGTGGGAACTGCTTAGGGGTTTGAATACTAATAACATTACAATTGTTTTAAAATTAGGCTCACTTCTGGACCCATTGTCCTATTTTCCTATTACAGTAACATCAACGTAGAAAAGCAGTTGTGCAAGACGAGAGCTATACCTGATCACAATATGAGGCAAACTTTGTGGAAACTGTGCCAGCAGATGTTAACAAGTGGATAACAAGTACTTTAATGTGTCTGAGATGCAGTTACAAGTGGCCAGTTCAACAGGAGGATTTATTCCGACACAATAGGGTCAGCACCCAGCTACACAAATGAGGTGGGCAAATCACCCCCAGAGAAGACCAGCTTGGCCTGGAAGTCTTATTCTGACTGAGAAAGGTGCCCGAGCAGCATTGTACATTTTTGCTTGCAGCTGGCTCCACTGACACCAGACTTCTGTGTTCTTCATCACCTTCAGGGTTTTGTGCTTCTTCTCAGCATTGCCAACACCAGCCAGCTAAATTTTGGAGTTGAACTATTTTTGAACATCAGTTTTCAGAAGATACTTTGTCAAAGTCTTGATAGTTTGCGTTTTGTCTTTTGCAATGCTTTTTGAAGAGAAATTTTAATGGCATATACTGATGAGGTGATACTGTGGATAGCTCTGGTCTCCTTTAGACTATGTCCTACACCTGGCTTTCCCTTGCTAGTAACCTCTCGTTCCCATCTGACAAATTCCCTAACAAGCTTCCTCCTCGCTCTGATCCAAAGAAGCACTGCATTTTCAATTGTACATGGCCTGAAACTTGGTCTTCAATGACAACTTGTTTTCCTCCTACAGGTTTAGTGGTCTTACTTGCCTGTTCAATGGAAAGGATGACCAGGAGCAACTGAAAGCAAAATTTTGCTCTTTGTTTTTGTCACTTTTCAGCCCATGCAAAGGATGGAAGACTGAGGTAGGTTTGTTCTCACTGCAGCTCCACTGCTACACTTCTGCTCTTCAGTTGTGTCTGTGGAGAGAGGATGCCACAGCAAGGCCAGCCGCAAAGGGCTCTTGCCAATGCAGTCCCTGTGTAGACAGGAAACACCGTGAGAGGGACAAGATCTAAACAGAAATCTTTTTATGAATTTGTGGGGTTTTTTAGCTGATGACACTTTTATTTTTGAATGTAAGTGTTCTTACTAAGAAGTTAGTCAGGAAATGATTGCCAGGTCTAGGATAGCAGTGATACTTGTCTGGAAGGAGAAGAGAGAAAGCCTAATCTTGGCTAGGGAAAACAAGACACCTGAGGCAAGAGAGAGAGGGGAAGGAGAGAAGCCATCAAAGATTTCCCAGCTGGACCTAGCAGGGACAGGCTGCCTGTGCTTCTCCTTCTGCGCCTGCTTGCCTGAACAGGAGGCAGGACACCCCTCTCCCAGGCATTGCTCCGTGCCTTCTGAGGTGTCCTGTGTGTCACCTCTGAAGGGCAGCAGTCCCCACAGATGGGGAGAGACAGCCTTCTGTGCTTTCCCAGGGATGTTTGAGCAGATTGCATTCTTCAGGGTGGTTAGTTTTTGTCCTGAATTGCAAAGAACAGCTTTACAAGGTTACTCAAACAGTGGTTTATCCAGAAGAAATCATGTGTATCTTATGACCTGATGGCATTTTGGCTAACTCAAATGAGTTTTGAATGCTTGCATATATTGTTACCCACTCTGGACACTGCTGTCCAATGCAGCTTCACGTCAGCAGGCTGAGTGTTGAAAATGATTTTTTCAGTATGCTGCACCTTCAACATCACACATGAAAACAAGAATCTTTTAGCTCCTCCCTCCTAGTTCATTATATTTATTTAAGCATAGCAACAAACATCATGAGGAGAAGAAGTTTTTATTGGTTTTGCTCTATTTAAAAGCCCTTAGATTTATGAGTGTGGTGGTGGGCTGACCCTGACTGGCAGCTAAGCCCCCACCCAGTCCCTTGCTCACTCCCGCAGAGGATGGGGGAGAGAATCAGAAAGGCAAAAGTAAGAACAATTCAGGGTTCAAGATCAAGACAGTTTAAGAAGTGAAGCAAAGCTGTACACACAAGCAAAGGGAAATAAGGAATTTATTCTCAATTTCCCATTAGCAGTCAGATGTTTAGCTGCTTCCTCAAAAGGAGGGCCTCAACATGCATAGTGGTTACTTGGGAAGGCAGGTGAAGCGACTGCAAACATCCCCCCCTTCCTCATCCTTTCCCCAAAACTGGTTGCTGAGCATGATGTCATACAGTACGGGATACCCCTTCAGACAGTCTGGGTCAGCTGTTCTGGCTGTGTCCCCTCCCAACCCCTTTCCGACCCCTAGCCTGCTTGTTCTGGGGCCAGAGTCAGAAAAAGAAAAGGCTTTGATGCTGTGCAAGCACTGCTCAGCAATACCTAAAACACTGTGCTTTACCAGCACTGGTTTGGTCACCAGTCTGGAACATAGCACCATACAGGCTGCTATGGAGAAAATTAACTCCATCCCTGCCAAGCCCAGTGCTATCTCCATCTCTTATTCAGTACCGCTTACATCATGCTCAGGTGCCCCACTATCTGATACCTCAGGTGCTTCCTATCCAATACCCACCTTCCATCCTTTGATATATATTTGCATATATCATTCCCTTGGTCTATGGGCCACCTATAAAATACACTTATAGAATTATTTAGGTCAGAAGATACCCTTAAGATAATTGAGTCCAACTGTAAACCTAACACTCCCAAGCCCACCACTAAACCATGTCCCTAACCACCACATCTAAATGTCTTTCAAGTATCTCCAGGGATGGTGACTCAACCACTTCCCTGGGCAGCCTGTTCCAATGTCTGACAACCCTCTTGGTGAAGAAATTTTTCCTAACATCCAATCTAAACCTCCCCCAGTGCAACTTGAGGCCATTGCCTGTCATCCTATCACTAGTTACCTAGGAGAAGAGACCAACACCTGCCTCACTACAACCTCCTTTCAGATGCAGAGAGCAATAAGGTCTCCTCTCAGTCTTCTCTTCTCCAGACTAAACAGTCCCAGATCCCTCAGCTGCTCCTCCTAAGACTTGTTCTCCAGACCCTTCACCAGCCTCGTTGCCCTTCTCTGGACGCACTCCAGCAACTCAATGTCCATCTTGTAGTGAGGGCCCAAAACTGAGCACAGTACTCGAGGTGAGGCCTCACCAGTGCTGAGCACAGGGGCATGATCACCTCCCTGCTCCTGCTGGCCACACTATTCCTGATACAAGCCAGGATGCCATTGGCCTTCTTGGCCACCTGGGCACACTGCTGGCTCATGTTCAGCTGGCTGTCGATCAACACCCCAAAGTCCTTTTCTGCTGGGTAGCTTTCCAGCCACTGCTCCCCAAGCCTGTAGCATTGCATGGGGTGGTTGTGACCCAAGTGCAGGACCCAGCACTTCGCCTTGTTGAACCTCATACAGTCGGCCTCAGCCCATCGATCCAGTCTGTCCAGATCCCTCTATAAAGCTTTCCTACCCTCAAGATCAACACTCCTGCCCAACTAGCTGTCGTCTTCAAACTTACTGAGGGCTCACTCGATCCCTTCATCCAGATCATTGATAAAGGTATTAAAGAGAAGTGGCACCAGCACTGAGCCCTGGTGAACGCCACTCATGACCGGCCGCCAACTGGATTTAACTCCATTCACCACTACTCTTTGGGCTCAGCCTTCCAGACAGTTTTTATCCCAGAGAAGTGTACACCTGTCTAAGCCATGAGCAGACAGTTTCTGCAGGAGAATGCTATGAGGAATGGTGTAAAAATGTCCATAAAATGTCTATTGAGTTCATTTAGTCCATGACTTGAGCTCCATCTGTTACGGTGGTCACTGGGGACAGGAGAGGCAATCTGTTTTGTGGGGTTATTGGGCACCAAAGCCAGCTCAGGTCAGGTCATTGCTGCACTTCCCCCAGCTTCCTGCAAGGCTTGTCCTCGGTTGCTTTGGGTGATTCCTGCTATAGTTCTTCCTATAACATACAACTTGAATCATGGATTATAACAATTCAAAAGCATATTGTAGGGTAAGTTTTCTAGATACTACACAGGGCAGGAATGTCTGGGCCCCATGGGCACCACCAGCCCTGACTGTGGGTCCCCCCACGCTGCCCATTGCCCAGGACACCGTGTCAGCCCCTCGGGATTCCCCCCACCCTGCCCTTGGGAATGCCTCCTGCTCCCCCTTTTTTTTCCAGTTTTTCTTTGTTTTCTACTTTCCACTTTCAAGTTTCTTGTCCAAGCATGGACCTTAGAGCTGAATCTTTCAAAGACAACAACAGTAACCAAAAAACCCACCTTATTTCACAGTGAAATTTGAAACATTTACACTCATTAATACATTGGCCAAGTTTCAATAAAGAAAAAAATCAAAAGGAACGCAAAAGAGTCAGGAATAGTTTGTAGGCAGAAATATGGAGTATAATTAAAGTGTGAACAGAAAAGTAGTTGTTCCAATGGAATACAGTGTGTCAGTATCAATAGAGGATGACCCCTAAGAAATAACTTATGACAATGGCTTTATCCAACATCTTTGGTTTTGTTAAAATTACTTTTTTTGGGCTTTTCCGTCCTCTAGACTGAATCTCATTGCCTTATTTGGGCTGAAGATTTGCAACATATTAAAATATTCCTTCTGCTAAAACTTTGAGAGAAAACACTCACACTCAGCAAATTTCCATTAGTTCTAAAGTTTGAAGGACTCAGCATTTTGTTGCTGTGGCAAGTTTGCTCTGCCATGTTGCATGTGCAATTTGATTCGTGCCTGCTTTGTAAAGTCACAGTGTGAAGGGTCAGGCTACATCAGATCCAATTCCCAGTCAGAGATGAGTGTTGCTTATTTTCTGATAGCCTGATACCAGAAAGAATAATGACCTCTCGTTCATGTTTTTAAGCAGCTTCCTTCAGACTGTTTAGAATCAGACACCTGTCCTCATAATATGGCTATTTAAGAGCTGGCCAGGTTTTTATTCCAAATTAAATTTTTTTTTTGTACTGCTCACTGAAGTCTCTAATTACTGTGATTATTATTGTACACATCCTACTCTTGGAGAACAAATGTCCAAAATGCTAAGACACCATCTCTGTTAACAGGCAAGAAGATATCATCCTTCTAGTGTTGGCAGGAAATTCTAATACAGAATTGGCTTCAAATCTATACATAAGTGACCCTTTCAAACAGTTGTTTCAAATGAGAGGCTGGCCTACTGACAGGGAAGTCAAGGGAGAAAACTGTACTACTCTAAGCAAAATTTTTTTTTTCCTTAGCCAAAACTTAAGCAAACATCATATTTCTAGAGAAATATAGGAAGTAATCAACAGTCACATTTACTTCTCTCTACATTCCATTTCTTTTTTGAATGAACCATTAAAGAAGGAATTGAACAAAGATATGACAATCTCTTCCTACCACTGCCAAACAAATCTGAAGCAGATTTTGACGTAATAAAATTGACAAAGCAGCATGAAGGAGGAAGAAAGAGAGCTCTGATGATAGCAACCTCAAGCCAGGAAATACTCCAAATTTCAAAGCTGATGTAATTTGACATCTCTGATGAAATCATAGGAGTATGCATGCATATGCAGAAAAAAAATAGTGATGAACTTTATCTGTCTTGACAAGCTGCCGCTTGAATAGATACTTGATTAATATTATCTGTATTCACAGTGCTACTTGGCATGCACAAATGAATTTCAGAATATCGAGCTAAATGCTTTTGTAATTCACTATCACAGGAAGGATACAGTGCAAATGCAACCTAGAAAATTAGTCCTGCTGTAAACACAGTCCATTACTCTTCTAACAGTGTGGCTCATTGGGGTATACAGGTAGAGTTGTATGTTACAATTATTACTAGAGCACATATTTTATACAAAAGCAGCTTAAATGTCTATTCAAGTTAAAAAAAATGTTTTTCTAGTTGTTGAGTAGGGTCTATCTGAAAAAATACTGTTCTGTTTTGTGAACTCTAGGCTATCTTCTTTCATACATTTACTTACCATGTATTACAATTTCTAAATAAATTAACTCTCTTTAACAGATGAACCTGGAGGAAAGATAGTCCATCAGAAGAGCTGTTCTATCAGCAAGCAGTAATTTTGCAAAGAGCAAAGTTATGAGTAAATTCTGAGACACTTATTTTAATGCAGTTTTCCTTGTGCTCCTCTCAACATTAATACAAACACTGTTTTGTTCCTGTTTCCAAGGATTTATTTAGAGTATCAGGGAACCTTGAGTTACACTTTCCCTCTCTTGTAATTTTTGTTTTGCAATTTGACCTGCTGTTACTTGGCTTAGCTCCTTCTGGAAGTTGTTAGCATTATTTCTGGTAGCAATCAACATTGTAATATGGGAAATACTGCACTTTTGGCTTAAAAGAAAGGAATTCCATCTAGGGTGTTTCTGTGTTCTGACAATACGTGGGTTCAGGAGGGCAGTCCTTTGGCACAATTGCAGCTGGGTGCGATTGGAAAGAGCTGTGCTGGGACTTCTCCAGTCTATGCTAGAAATTCAGCTTGTCAGGGGCTTAGAAATGGAAGATGTGTATCACCATTGCCTTTTTTTTTTTTTCCTCCTGGCCAAGGAACACTGATATATGTGAAAGTATGAAGCAGTTGGTGAGAGGAAACAAAACCTGAAGATGATATTTTGCAAGAAAGCATTCTCCTGTTACTCTTGAGATTTTTACGTTGCAAATCATGGGGTAGTATTCGAGTGCATATGGATTAGTGTCTAGTAGGTTTTCAGATGCCTTGGAGCACCTGAGACATTCATAAGGCTGCAGATAAGTCATGGATCCTAAATGAGACCTGTACCCATTTAGACAGAACGCTGTAGGCCAAGTGGGAATCTGGGGAGATTTAGTTGGCACCCAATGTATGTCCTGTGTCTGTTTGGAAGATTGCTGTCTAGATTGTCTCTCAGGTGAGTGCCTTGTGGTTGAAAGGACAGGGTGGAGAGGAGAGAAGGTAGGTTCCTGTACGTGTATTCATAGAATGTATTTCGTAGGTTAGGAAGACGGCCCATATCTCTGCTCTAGGTGCTAATATGAAAGCTCATCGAATTTTACATAGCATTTTATGAGTGTGCCTTCCAGCATATGAGTTGTTGTTACCACATTTGCTCTGAAAACTTGATACTTGCCCTACATGAGTTGTGGTCTGGAGAAGAGGAAGCTTGAGTGCATCAAGGCATGGATACTTTGTGAGTGAGCACTCGTGTAGATATCTGTTGGTCTTAGAAACTTAGAGGCATTCTTTTGCACTTCAGAAGGATTGCTCAAAGTGGAGACTGTTCATAGAGATGTTCACTAAAAGCAAGTATACTGTGTTACAAAAACTGATGAAGTGACTTAACCACCTTTATTCATAAAAATACATTTAAATAGATCTTTCTATGCTGTTTCTTCTAATCCTCACACTGACACAGAGTCAGGGGAAGGCTGATTATGCTGAGGTTTTCTATTTGATAGAACCAAAAGAAGGAATTGTTCATGGGCAATTAAGCTGTTGTTTTCTTATTTGTTTGCTTATTATATTTGTACTGTACTCTCATGTCGTGTATGAGAAAATTCAATTATGTTCGTTTCATTTTTCTTCTGGGAACAGAATAAGTTGTTGCAGTTTTTGTTTGGACATGTGCTAATTTTTCTTCCTAATCTGGGACAAGGTGGTTTGGAAATGGCCTTAGCAGACTGCTCTGGGAACGGTTCCCGACTAATGAACAGTATTAAGTAGCCAGATCTAGTTCAAGGATGATGGCTTTGGTAATTCTGTGCAGAGGAACATGCTGGTTTTGCTTTGCAGTATAATTAGTCTGTGCATGACGCACACCTGCTTTATTTTAAATGTAAGCCATATGCTTGGTTTATGAAAACAAAACATCTGCCAGAGCTGCTAAAATACGTGCCTTAAAGTACCTGCTTCTGATATACTGCTATGTATCTTAAGGCAAATTAACAAAAATGTGTATTGATATTTTAACACTAGTTGATGGTGTTTGTCATTTAACTCATAGCACATCTCAAGAACTGTACTTTTGACACGCATAAGTCTCTTGCTCTAAAAATGTCTTTTATATTTCTGAATCAGCTTTCACATATTAACCAGAAGGCTTGCTTCTCTCCCCGAATGAGTAGATCTCATGCATTTTTCTGCTTAATTGTATTAGGATTGATTCCTCTTGACCCTTGCTTAGAGATATTTACTCCTGAAAGATTTAAGACCAGTGTATCTCTGTTCGAAATCGACAGGAGACCATTCGGAAACCCCCACATACCTTGAAACTGCCTTAAATTTTCTTTTTGCGGTGGTATTTACAAGAAAAATACTAAATTGCACCAATAGAGTAGATGAATGTGAACATCAAACTGATTTTTTGGCTGTTACAAAAAGCTTAATTCTGTAAATGGTGATACCTTTTACTAATTAGAACCACTATCATCCTCTGTCTTTCCTAGCAGTGTATTAAGCTTGCTTGAAGTTTCTACTTTGTCTCTCCTACTTACCATGACTAAAAAATGCAATTAACACGTTTTATAATTAAATTGCCCAGTTACTTAATGGAAAACTCAACTGTACTACTTCAGCTTGTGTTCAAATCAGCAACCCACTGAAAGAACTTGGCATAGTATTTTCACCATTCTGTTCTAAAATGGCAGGCTTGAAAAACAAGCTAAAACAAGCTGATGGCTTTTTGTCGCTGCTCAGTGTTCAGCCAGTAACTGATTGCTTACACAAAGTAACAGCTGGCAAGAGGGGAAAGCTTGCTCCCTTCGAGACCCTAAAAGTGAAGGGGACTGGTTTTCATGTGTTTCCTCTAAAACACTGTACTCTCCAGTCACAGGTGTATTTAAAGACACAGCTGTTAGACACAGCAGTGATTTCTTCTGAAGGTCAGAGAGGTATTTTGTGGGAGGAATTACTTTCAAAAGTCATCTGCTCCCTGAATGGAGATTGGACAGCTGCATAGGTTGATGTTCATTCAATTTCTGTATATACACTCTCATTTTATGTTTGTTTATTTGTTTGTTTTGTTTTTGGTTTTGGCTGATTTTGGGCAGGAGGAGACCTGAGGAGGAAAGTAGATGTCTTTACATAAGGCTATGAAAAATAAACATGACTTTACTGTAATGAAGTATTCATCTTGTTCAGCCAACACCACTACGGAACCATCTTCCATCAGAAAATGAAGACTATTAAATCAAGAATATTTCACAGGGATTTTCATTAAGAAAGTTTTGAAAATAAATTCATTTCAACTTTATTTTCAATAAAAAAGTATATAGTTTGTTGTGCTGTATGTTAACAGTAGACTTGAAATATGCACCATGTTCACATGATTTTATACGTATAATATGACATTGTTAAAGTGTTTCAACTTTTTAAAAATAAATTTGGTACTTTGGGATGAGAGCATTCTGAGTTTCATTCTGTGGAAAATTTTACCTCTCGTTTCAGTGTGACTTTAATTGCAAGATTTGTTTCCGGAGAGAAACAATGAACAGCTCTACATGTAAATAAAGTTCTGTAGCAGATGGGCTTGCTTCCTAGAATGAGAAGTATCCTTCAGTGTTAGAGCTCTAGTCTGTTTGTGTTCACGTACTTGGCAGTCTTCAACAAAGGATTAAGCTAGCACTGTTAAACTTGAGAAGGCAGTGTTTCTTTCTAATACACTGTTTTAAGGTTAAAAAAAAGAGAGAGAAACGAAGATGGAACTCAAAAGCAAGTTGTTCATTTTTCTCTCTTAATACCTCCTTTGACTGCATAAATGAAAACATGCTTTTATTTTGTCTTATCCATTTGTCAAGGAAAAAGAAAAGTTGAAATTTGCACCTCTGTTTTTGCAAAAGCAGCTAACAACTAGTGCATGAGGGAGTAACCTTTTCATCTAAACAGCTTTTCAGTGCTTATGTGTGTTTGCAGAAAATAACATTTTTTTTCTAGCATCTGTCTGTAATGCCATCTGCTACTATGCTTCAGGCAGCTTTGATTGTGTAAACTTAGCTTTTCAAACAGTTTGCCAAATGTAGTGGTTTTGAAAATGTATCCCCATTCATCCCTTACGAAGACATTTGATGGCATTCTGCAGACCCAATGCAGTGACTACAGTGAAAATGTTTCTTGTTTCCTCACTTCTGCTTGTGCCTTCACATATGCCATAGACACCAGGAGGTGTCTTAGGGGCAGGTAACAGTATTCTGTCTATCACTACAAATTCTTATTAAATAAACATCCATAAAAATTTTTAATTCCATTATTCGGTTTAACATCTGTGTCCACAGTTTCTTAACATCTTCTCCGTATGACTTTATTTTCTTACAGCTACAGAAAGACAAGTTGGTCCCATAATAATGAGTGCAGCTATTACCAACAACCACACAGCCCTCTATGTTCCGTTGACCTAAAACAAAACATAAAGTCTTGCCATTTTTTGACTACTTGGGTAACCACTTCTTAGGCTGTACTTGTATAGTTATATACCTATTCCTCTGCTGACAAAACCTTAAATTTTATGTCATCTAACTTATCCTCTGCCTGTCCCCGTTGCTGCTTGTAATGGATACAGATACAGCCTATCTGTACACATGCAATACCTGACATAATGTTCTGCAGAATCGGTGCTTGTAGAGTTTATACCCTGTTCCTGAATGACACGCATAGCTGAGTCTTTCTGGGAATTTTTCTTCGGGGTGCTGTGGGATAAATTCTTCAAATTCTTTTTTTTTACTTCTGAAACATCTCCCACCTTAGAATACCCATCTTAGAAGCTGCTTTTGTCCTTGTCATTGCTTTTGTTAACATGAGCTTTCTGCACTGTAATTTGATATGCTTGTAGCAAGAAGAAAGACCCAAGAAGAGAAGGTCACAGAATCACAGAATCACAGAACGGTAGGGGTTGGAAGGGACCTCTGTGGGTCATCTAGTCCAACCCCCTGCCGAAGTAGGGTCGCCTACAGCAGGCTGCACAGGACCTTGTTCAGGCAAGTCCTTAGAGACTGAGCCAGAACAGTCAGGTAAACGGTCAGTTGTGTAAATACCACGTTACTGAAATACTTTCAGGGCTTTACAGAAGAAAAGTTTGAAAAGACAGGTAGTAGTTTTTTTTTTCCAGCTGACAGAATTTGCAAAAAACACCCAGGCTTTTGAATGCAATAGCCCTTCTTGATCTCTGAAGGAGGAGCAGCATCAAATTTCAAGCTAAGAGCAAACTGGGAACAATTGAGTTTAAGTTAATTATGTTAATCCATATGAAAATTGAGAGAAAAGGATGATTGACACCTTTGGAGCAGAGAATGATGTTAGCGATGGAAGAAAAGTTGAGATTTTTAGTCATTGTGACATGGAAAGAAAGGTGGGTAATTCACCAGCGGAAGTGAGAGGTTACCAGAGGTGAGGATAGGGTTATACAGTAGTGTGCGAAAATGATCTTTTCGCATCTGTTCATTTTGACTATCCATTGGAATGCTGAACCAATTTTCCACTTTCATCCTTTGGGACTCAGCTGTCCATCATCCTTGAGAGTCAGGCCTGAACCAATGCAGAGGTGGGATGGCTTTTTTGAGAAGAAACTCCTCCCATTAATATCCAGGTTGTTCTGCCCTTCACTGATCACAAGTTCATCCTCGTGAGTGCAACATCCCTATTATTAGGACTAAGAAAGATGTGTTAGACCACAGAGGGCAACTGAAGTATCCCACTTGGCTTTCTTGAGATGTCTTGTGCTGTGATCAATGCTGATCTCTGTTTGAGCCCCAGTGTTTCTGGCTGAAGAGGATGAGAAACCCTGGGAGAGGCAGTCACTATTTTGCCCTATCTGTAAACTTCTCTCAGAGGAATTGGATGCCTCTGAGGAACCTGTGCAAGGAACTTGTCTCATCCTTCTGGAGTCAGAACACACGAATGAAATATAGTCTCACACTGCACCTACACCCCATAACAGCTCTGAGACATGAGAGGTTAGGGAAACTGGGGACACCACCTAAACATGTGATCAGTGGCCACGAACTATCATTTCAGTGAGTGCTGTTGGCTGGGTGGACACTGGAGATGGCCTGTACTTGCACTCTACAGCTCACTGTTCCACGTGGACATCCAGATGGGTGGCAGCTGAATTGTCTGCATACCTGGAAGCCAAGAAGATCCAGCAGGCCCAGGTTTCACCACTCCTTGCAAATGAGCATAGAGTTTAACCTCGATGGGAAGAACCCCTTTTCGCAATGTGGATTAATTCCTAATGTGAAAACTATGAAGATACCTTTCTATCCTGTACCTTCACACCCAGTGTGGAAGACATGAGTGTCTTCTTTACTCACAGCATGCGTCAAATCTGTGGCTAGACTGTGGTAGGTATTATGCAAATACACAGGTAGCATTTGGACTACAAGAGCTTCCCAAGAATGGTGTAAATCACAAGACAGCTTGTTATGGCAAGCGCAGTGTATTAGAGGCATTCTTCTGCTTCATCATACAATAAAGAAAAAAAGAATTTAATATATTCCCATTTCAGAGAGAGTCTGATTTATACATTTTTAATTACTACTATGAAAAATGGGGGAGAAAATGTGAAAGTGAACAAAGCCGTAGGACTTGGTGGAATCAATACATAGATCAGAGTAGAAAAGCTCATTAAATTCTGATGAGTGAACATGATTTTAAATGAAGATGTTTTGAATCTTGTTAACATACCAAGTTTCACTTTTTGAGTGACAAGTAAAAAAATAAATGTATATTAATGTAAAATGGATCATCTATTGGAAATCTGTAATATGTTTTATGGAACAAGTAAGTTATCAGGAATTTACCATTTGAAAGTGATCATGTAATGAAGGGTAAAAAATAAAGAGCACTACAATTCTTGTTAGCACCAGGAATTAAGGAAGTTGAGGTTGGTGTTTCCTCAGACCAGTTGCTCTTGGCACCTATAGAACTGGATGTCTTGGAGCATGGCTCTGCATACAGAGTAAAAGGCACAAGAAGTTCTCGTCAGATGAAGCTGGATGTGTTCTTCAGAGTTGACTGTACAGCCTGAGACAGTGAGTGAAAGGAATGGTAATCTCACGTAGCTGAAGTATTAAATTACTTCAAATATGATGACACTGCAATTCCTTTCTATAGTGGTAGGTGGACCTACGTGCTGCCTTCCAGCCTGGAGGATCCTAACTCTGGCCTATACTGGGAATGTAAAATGAAGAAGTATGGAACAACTAGGTGTTAGTGCTCTAACTGTAGCAAGCCCACCCAATAGGCTGTTAAACTACTACAGCTGGTAGAGTCTTTACAGTAGCCTGCAGAAGCAATATAGAAGTACTCAGTCCCTCTAAGGGTCGATGGAGAAAGGAGCTGTCACCTTATATGCAGAATGTTACAAATACGTCTATCTTTCATTGAATATGATAAACATGGACAAAACCTACCCAAGTCCAAATATATATATGAAGAGCATGATGGAGGCTACAGCTTATGGCAGAGAAGACAAAGTAGCAGTAATTCACTTCCTGGAACAAAATCATAGAATCATAAAATGGCTGGGTACTTAGCAGAAAGCACAAATGCACACTTGGACTTACGATAATAACAGTTGGTAACAGAAGGCATGAGAGACCTTGGCTGGGAAGGAGGACACTGGTTTGGCTCAGTTTGGCTCTAAGTGTGCAGAAAACTTCCTGGTGCTGTGGAGCAATACTTGACTTGGTTGCTAGAGAAGCAGAAGCATAGAAGGACTTACAGGGATAAGCAAGGCCCTAACAGCCCTGGTGCCTCCATGGAAACCTGTCTGGTGTTTTTTTTTTTTGGTTGTTTTTTTTTTTGAGAAACACTTAACTTCTAGGGTTAAAAGAGCCCAGGCACAAAGAAGCAATTCAGTGATTCTCTGTGATTTCACATGATGACGACAAAGTTCCTTGGAGCCCTTCACATTGGATTGGGGTGGTGGGGCTATGGGGAGTGTGGGGGTGTCTAAATTTTTTTTTTATTTCGAGGATTCTGAATGGCAAATTGTTGAGAGAAAATGGAAGATAACGCAACCAGTGACACAACCAGCCCTGAGATTCAGACTGGAACCATATGGTAAAGACATCAGATTTTGCAATAGCTGAAGGAAATAAGAAATGCTCCTGTCTGAAAGCAGCTAAGCAGCATGTACCTATGCAAGAAAATAAGTATTGTCATCTGGCTATGAACTTAATGGATTATTCTTTTCTGGCAATAAAGGCATAAGGAACAGAAGGAGGAAAAACCTGGGACTATGGATGTCTAGGATCAAAGCCACTATTCACTCAACATCACTGGGATAACCCACCTTCTGCTTGATCTTGCCAGACTGCCACAAAACATCGTGTATTATGTTGGAGGTGGAAGCAGCAGACGATGTCATGCACAGAGCTAGCAGTTTGTCCTCTGGTCCTTCTGTGATAGACGTGAGCTGGATTTTGACATCTCAGTTGCAAATTTGAACTTTTTTAAATGAGAAAAGCAAAACATTTTCTTCTCAAAGTTACTGTTTTGGTTTTTACTGCACTCAGACTGCCCCTATTCCTGTGCTTTTTACTAGCCTGTTACTGTTTTAAAGAATAGCATCTCTTCCTCTCAAGGACAACTTAGAAGCTAGCCCAGAAGTGAGAAGGCTTTCATATTAATACAGGCTGGTGGGGGTGCTGTGTCAATAAGGACATTAGGGGCAGCAGATGTCCTGTGATCTCTTTTGTACTTAATGGTTGTTGACACTTGCAGAAAACTGTCGTTGTCATTGGTGATTAGGTTGTCCCTTCCAGTGCTGAGTTCCTGTGAGTGTTACTGGGATATAGCTCATTACACTAGAGCAAATAACTTGTACAGCCAAATATTTTAATGCCTATTATCAGGGTTTCTCTAGACTATTCCTTTACTTTCTGTAGAAGAATTCCTATTTCAAATTTCTATAAAAAATGTAAATCCTTGGTGGATTTGACTGGAGTTGGTAACTTCCTAAGCTAGTATCACATTTATTGATGTTAATTAACCATGATTTCCTTCATCCTTGGTAATAATTTAGAATAAAAATGTCTCACTGTTTTTCAGAGTGAAACATTCTTCATACTGTCCTGTGTTGCAGGTTACAAGATTTAATAGTTTTCAATTGTCATCAGATTGAATTCTCCCACCTTTACTTAAAATGATCTCTCTTTCTCCAACATGGAATAACTTAAATGATTTCCCTTGATATCAAACCCAGGTTAGTCAGATGTGAGAACAAAGAAGAGACCTTCTGGCTTACTGCAAGTAGCCTATGTCTTGCTGTTCAGCATTTATCAGGAACATTAAAGATAAATTGAGTGAGAGCTAGCTCATTGCCTAATTTTAGTCTGGGTAAAAGTGTCAATTGACACCAGTCACTGCATTAAATGAAACTAGCCGGATACCTCTGTGTTTAGCATTGTCTAGATTGTATTTAAAAAATATCTGCAATATAAAGGAGTATAAAACACTTTCTGGATTTAAAGGTCGTCTCCTTATGGACTTTATTGGAGACTTCACATATTGTAGATATTCATGTGCCTGGCTCAATTCCACAAGAAGCAGAGAGGTAAAATTTTTTTCTAACCATGGATCTCTGAGGCTGCTGCTTTTGTCTGTAGCACAAACGAGAGAATACTAAGGATTATGTCATTTATACCAGTTGAGGATGGCCTCAGAGGTTGGGTTAGCTGCAATATAAAATGTCATTCACTTTTTCTTCTACATGCGGCTCGGCTCTCCGGGTTCAGGTAGAGTGGACTTGTTTATGGCTTAATCATGAACTAATCAAATGGGCAGAAAACCAAAATTTAAACAGTGGATATTTCTGTTGTGCGGCATTAAGTTCTGTAGCTTCTATATACATACACAATTGCTACATTTTATGTAAAATATTATGTAAAAACTTAAGTCTGACTGAATTAAATAAGATCCAAGCTTCTTAGCCCAAAAACTGTTTCCAGTGTCAGTCAAAAGCAGGTATCCAGAGGACTGAACATGAGAATGGCTACATGTTACACTTTGACCTTTGTTCTCCTACCATGATTGTGTAGATCTCTAACATATTCCCCTCAGCCATCCCTTTACTCTGCTGAAAAGATCTAACTTACAAAGCCATTCTTCGTGCAGAAGCCCTTGCTTATTTCTGATCGCCCCCCTTGCCTTTCTCCAGCTCTTTTCTAGTTATATTCTGTCACTTTTGAAATAGAAGGACCAAGATTGCACAAAGCAAACCATGCATTTACATAGGGGTATAATAATGTTCTTTTTTTTTTTTTTTTCTATTCCTTTCTTAATTAATTCTAACGCTGACTTGGTGTAGGTACTGAACTGAGTTTTCATGGAACTATCTATGATAAAGTCAAGATTTTCCTCCTGTGTGTATCAGACATCCCAGAGCCCATCATTTTAAACAGAGTTAGAATAGGTGGGTTTTCTTCCACATGCGTCTCTTGAATATAGAATTCAATATACTGAATTTCATCTGCTTTTTTATTTACCATAACTTGAATTTATAAGGTTCTTCTGCCAATTTTGATGGCTAATGCATATCTTTGGAGATGCTGTTCAGTCTTCATAAACTCTTTTGTTGCAGCTAATTAGTGTGTTCTTGGTGTATGCCCACATTCATGGTCAGACAGAGATAGTGGGGTAGTAAGGAGCTCTGTAGAAAAATGCATTCAATGGTGGAGGAAAGTGTGTAGCAGAGCAGTGTTGCAATTCTCCCCATCTGTGGCTGTGGGCACCATTGCGAGCTGTACGATCACCTGTCCTGTTCCTCTGCCTCTGGTGGTGGAAGCTGAGATGGGGCTGAGAGAAAAAGATTATAATGAGGTCCAGTGAAGTTCTTTTGACCCACTGTGGCCAGGAGATACTGGCTATAGCATAGAAAGTGCCTCTACATGTTTGCAGGTTTCTGGAGTTCTTTCTGTTATTTGCTTGTTTTCATCCTCGTGGCTAGGCTCGGGAACAATATAAACATTTTTTAGGTGCCGAGTGAATTAAAAGACCGTTGGTTTCGATACATCTAGGAATCAATAGTCTCTCAAACAGTAAGCATTTGTCCTGCAACAGATTTTAATATCCATTCCCTTAGCTATCACAGGGAAGATAAGACGGGAACATAACCTTTCAAATGGCAAATCAACATGCTCACATGTTTCAGCATTAAATATTCATGAATAATTCCTCCTTGTTTCTTTGAAGAATTTTGACATTTACTTAAGTAATTACTGTCACCTCTAAATGGCTGTCCATATTTTGTCCTTTTGTAAATCCTTTTCCAGTATTATTTATGCCTTTGTTTCATCTTAGCTCTTCAAGCCAGGCTTTATCGTGTCTGCCAGGTGTGCTGTGCACACACATTGTGAATTAATCTCCCTAGTTTGTCAGGGTGTAAGGAAGTTCATTTATTCAAAGGAGGCACAAGGAGTGAGGGGAATTCAGCCTGAGATACCCTGGTCTTGGTTGTCTTTGTGAGTTACTTACACTGGGCAAAACACTGCTTTCTGTGTGAATAGTTTCAGTGCGAGAAAAGACAATGTCAGACATGAGTAGCCTTGAGTCAAATCCTTCGCCATCAACATGCCTCAAACCAAGCTGATTAATTCTTCAAAATTTTTTATTCCAAGAGCTTTGCTTCACTGCACACACTTCCATCATGTAAAATCTCATAGCAATGTCCTTTCCCATCATGAGTGAGGCGGCAGCCCTGGTTCTGCAGCTAGGCACTTTACTCTGCAACCCGTCTCATACTTGCATAAGTAAATGCTTCCTGAGAGAAGTTTAGTGTTAGCTTTCCGCAGCTGGCAAGCAGATTTACAGGTACAAAACGATGTGAAGAGCAGTGTAGTTGCATGAGCCTTCTCCTTAGTGGGGATGGGTGGTCTGATCATGCCCTGGAAGGCTGACTGACTGGAGAAGTTTGGGGTGTCACATGGGGAATGAGCATCTCACTGATGAACTGGGAACTCCGCCCTGGTGCATTGGTGTTAATCAGTCAACACGCACATTTAAACAGTCAAGAGTGCAGAATAAAGTTGGCAAGGAGTTGAAAGAAGACTGGAAAGTCTTCTCCTTTGAGGCAGGCTCATCCAAATTCAGTGTGACTCCTCCAGGTGATTTGGAAGAGCCTGACTCCTAAATTAGAACAAAGTGTGTCTTTGAGTGACTGTTTTCCACTTGGAAATAAGAGGCAAAACAGAACCGTGAGGGAACTAATTAGGAGTGTATGCTGAATACACCAAAGTTACTGTTTAAGTTTCAAAACTCTCAAATAAATATATGAAGCAAAGCTGCTCTCACAAATTGGTGAAGACAATCCTGAGCAGATTTCACCAGTGCACAGTCGAGGCTGTGTAAGAACTCTTAGATCCTGCTGAGAAGGGAGGTCTGAGGAAACGCTTTGAAGGCAGCTAATGAATACAGTCAGGAAGAAGCAACTGGGAGATGCTAGGAAAACTCTAGCGAGTGCTGAGAAGAATCATGCCAGATATCCATTATCATAGGCTCCGTCTTTGACGTGTGTTTTGGACAAAGCATTGGTAGAGAAGAAAATAAAAGTAAAGAAGACAACTCAAAAAAATAAGAAAGTTATTTCTTATTCTATATGATGACAACGATTGTTTCAGTTTAAGCTAGCTGCTGAAAGTTTATAATTTGTCTTCAGCTAATGTAAGTTAAGTGACTGCTATGCAAATGAATGTCCCGAAAGGTGTAGTGATATTACCCATGATGTCTCTTCTGAGTTTCATTGCAGTGCATCTTCAAGCCCAGTATTATGGGGGAATTTGAACTGGAGAAACAGAAAAATCCCTATTTTAATCTCCAAGACTTATGAAGAAGGACATTACACTCGTCAGATGCTCTGTTGAGAAAACAAACAGTGACTATGGAGAAATGAATGAGTGACCTTTGAACAAGTCATATTTCCGATTTGTGAAAAGGTGTAAACACATGATATTATTCTTAAAAGTCATACAGGATGGTCCACAAAGGAATGGATCTAACATTTTAATGTCTGTCTGTAGCTTTTTAATGTTTCTTTTCCAGAAACAGCTTTGTCATTGCTTAAACCTTGAAATACCTAGCCTGGTTGCTGGATGAGCTGCCCTGGTGAGGTTTATTCCATGTTGGTGCTTTAAGCTTTGCCTTTCCACTTGTACGTCCACGGATCCCAGTGAAACTCTTTCCTGGTCTGCTGGCAGGCAGCCTTGCAAGCCCCCAGCCACCCGAGTGGTAGCCCCCAGGGAGTGGGTGTGGGACGTTTTTGCGGGAGGGTGCAGAGGAGGGTTTTTTGCGCTGGTGTTTGGGTGCTGTCTTGTGCTGGGGGAGAGCAGCCTGGCTTCAGCCGTCTGCCGGCAAGGGAGAGGGCAGGACACCCAGCCAGCATCAGCACCGGAGAAAACCTCCTCTTCTGTGTCGAACTGACTGTGAAAATGTCTGCAGGCCTCTGGAGTAGGAGGGAGGATTTATTTCTCTTTATGCATTGTATATACACGAAAGAAGTTATATCAGGAGCAAGCAACAGGGCTCAGTCTGGAGGAGAGAGCGTAGGTCAGTTTTGTTTCTTGTCTGGAAACTGCAATGAGGAAAACCTGTTTTACAATCTTTCTGGTATTCTTGTATTACCTGTGGTGAATCTTTTAACCTCATTTTCCATGCTGTGCTTGTCATTGTTCCCTCTTGCTCTTTGTTTGCTATTGGGAATATTGCACTTGCATTTAAAAATACAGAAAGAGAATAATAGTTTGATTTCTTCTGTGTTATGGTGGCTGAATGCTCTGTGTAGGTGTATGTAAACTCCTTTATTTGTCCTATTTGCTTACTGTGTACTTTCAAGAATGGACAGGGTAACTACTGGAGAAAATAAATTTAGAACAGTATTTACAGAGAAGGCTTTTGGTTCTTAACTTGTAATTTGAGATAAAACCTCATAATCTTTTTTGTTTTCCCTTTCTGTAGATATATGTGATTAATTTTTTTCTGTCGTAAGCATTTATGGAAAATGATTTTGAAACTTAGTTCCTCAAACATTCACTTAAGGCAAATTTAAATTCATTCTTCATAAGCAATTTTCTCATCAGATAATCATCACACTTGGCACCTCTTTTGCCTGAAACCTTATGATCTGTTGATTTATAAGCCCATCCCTGTGGCTCAGCCATACTCTGAGCTCTGGGTTTATTTACCAAACAGACCAAACACAGATTTCTTTCTTTCCCTCTGCTGCAGAGTTCATATCAGATACTATGCAGTAGGTTAACAGATCTTGTGTACAAGAAGAAAGAGAGGGCATTATTTTTATTTTACTGTTCTATGTTGAGGACGTGCAACTGCTGCCATCTTCAAAGGATCAAGACAATTTGTGAGTTAACAGACCAGACATGATTGCACTAAAGCAATTTCAATCAGAGTTTGTGGAAGTAAGCCATAGTGGCAGGTTTATGAACCAAGAGATCATAAGGTTGCAGTGAACTGAGGTTGCAAGTTTAATGTTTCTGTGCTGAGAAAATTGCCCAGCTTCCAGAGGAACAGATATCATAGCTGTGATAACCTCGTTACTTTTATTATGTATGTCCTTTCCGTTGCTGTATACCCCAACACTTCAGGGCTTGTAAACAGAAATGGTTTTAAAACTCTGCTGTGTCAGTTTGAGACTGGACCATGATTGACAGACAAAAACTTCTTGTACCAGTCACTCCTCAATTTTGTATGTAATGAATGGGAACGGAAGAGCCTTCCTTTAGAGGGTTCAGTCTCTCTGCTGGATCTTGCATTGCTCTGTGTTTAAGAAGCTGTCAGAAACTTGCCAGAGCAGCCAGGTGCGTCTCAGGGGTTTTGCACAGTGCTTCTGGGCCCCCAGCTGGGCCTGTGTGTTTTCTTCACGATGCTTTTCTTCAACAAAGGACAAGAAATGTGACCTTTTGTAAGTGAATACAAATAAAGTGTTTATGTGACAGGATGAGGGGTAATGGTTTTAAACTAAAACAGGGTAGGTTTAGGCTGGATATAAGGATGAAATTCTTTACAGTGAGGGTGGTGAAACACTGGAACGGGTTGCCCAGAGAGGTAGTGGAGGCCCCATCCCTGGAAACATTCAAGACCAGGTTGGACAGGGCTCTGAGCAACCTGATCTAGTTAGCGGTG
>Ga0065711_1001892_pt1 | contig 38416 bp, 17 predicted proteins | sample Hoacrofraction12_FD_59098 | JGI IMG/M metagenome (GOLD analysis project Ga0065711, IMG submission 59098) | Hoatzin crop microbial communities from Cojedes, Venezuela - Epithelial fraction 12 v2 (version 2) | ecosystem: Host-associated > Birds > Digestive system > Esophagus > Crop | place...
GAGCTCCGGATGCAGCAAGTGACCGCCCATCACCACACATCACCTCTCCTGCCACGGAAGACCATTACGACAGATGGAGCTCGAAGTCATGGATTAAATGAACTCAACGGACACTTTAGAGTGATGATCTATAGACTAAGGGAATGATATCTGGAGACAGGAAAAGTGGTGGTGATCAACTGGACAATGGGGGACCTGCGCATGACATAGATGGTATGGAATAAGGGGTGGATAATGTCATGGGTTTGGCCAGGACAGGGTTAATTTTCACCGGACTCCAGGAAGGGGCACAGCCAGGCGGGCTGACCCCACCTGGCCAAACAGAGCCGGGTATTCCACACCATGTGTCGTCATGCTGGGTTCCAGTGGGGGGGGAGCTGGGGCCGGGAACTCTCTCGCGGTTCGGGAGGGCTCAGCGGCAGTTCGGTCCAAGAGAGCGGTTCTGTTCCGCGGGCTCTGTTCTGCAGGTTTGTTTTGTGTATTCCCCTTTTCTGTATCATTGTTGTTACTGTTCCCTTTGTTTGCTGTTCTGTTAAACTGACCTTATCCCGACCCACCGGTTTTCTGCCTGTTTCTTTCCATTCTCCTCTGCACCCCGGCGGGGGGAAGGGCGGCCGCGTGGTGCTTTTGTTGCCGGCTGCAGCCAAAACCAGAACAAAGGATACTGCTAAATAATCCTTGCATGAGAACTGAACTTTAATATTTCATCAGTTTAAGGTACACAGATTGAAATGGAAAGCAGAAGAGAAATGGCGACATATGCTCATACATTTTCCTCTGTTTTCATTTCTACAGCTTATGGTATGTAGGACTACGCTCATTCATATAAACGTAATTATTTCATACAGTGTTCACTTAAACAGCAACTAACATTTAGAAAGGAAATGTGTGGTGTTTGTGTTCCTGTTCAGACAGATTGTGAAATCACAGGACTTGAGCAGGCTTCATGTGATCACCTAGACCTTCTTCCTTCCCAAACAGGCACACCTATTCCTATGTCATTCCTGGAAGATGTTTTTCTAACTTGTTGTAGAAGATCTTCAGTGACAGATACACCCCAGTGTCTTTAGAGTTTACTCAAAATGTTTTGCTGTTCTCACGTAAGAATCTTCCCCCACCCCCCCCCACATTTAACCTAAAACCTATCTCACTGCAATGTACTTGCTTCGTTACTTTTGGTCTATGAGGTGAAGATGTGTCCAGGCTGCAGGTGGGGCCTTGCCAGGCAGCAAGCTGCACCGGAGCCAGCAGTGCTTCCTCAGAGCTTGTTGGGTCACACCAAGAATCGTGCACCCTGTTTCAGGCCCCCAGCAGGGACACCAGTAAGCTGCGGAGAGTTCAGCAGAGAGCCAGAGATGGTTGGAGGCCAGAGCACTTGCCCTGTAAGGAGAGGCTGAGGGAACCAGGCTTGTTCAGCCGGCACATGGGATGGCTTTGGGGAGGAGCTCACAGCAGCCTGCCAGTACCTACAGGGAGGTTATCACGATGATGGAGCCAGCCTGTCCAACGTGCTTGAACGAGCTTGACAAGAAACAACAAGGATAAATTGAAACGAGAGGTTCAGACTGGATATAAGGAAAAACCTATCCATCACGAGTCAGGAGTGGAGCAGGCTGTGCAATTGCCAACCTCTGATATTCCTACTGGATAAAGCCCTGAGCAACTGCATCTGACCACAGCTGACCTTGCATTGTTCAAGAGGCTGGACTAGCGACCTCCTGAGGACTCGGCCAACCTGAATTATTCTGCGATCCTATAACATCCATACAGCTTCTATCATCAAACATGGAAAGGCTAAATTCCCCATTTCATCTTGTTTTCCTTTAGAACATAAGAATGGTTGTACTTATTCAGGCTTATGGTCCATCACACAGGATCTCACCTCCTTAAGGAGTCACATGTAGTTGCCTAGGACAGAGCAAAACAACAGAAGGATACTCTCTCCTCCCTAATACTTCAACTAAGTGGGCTTTTGAACCTGACAACATTTCCAGAATTCTCTAACAGACCCCGCTTGCAGCTGCTGTAAAATATGTTAGTTATCCAGTCAGAGAGGATCTAGTTAGTGTGGATTTCCACAAAAAAAAGACATTCAAAGCTTCCATTTTCCTGCTTTCGCCTGTTGACAACTTTCCTCTCTGCTCAGCAGCAGGACAATTTCTCCCTTATTTTCTTTGGTCATATTTGTTCAAAAACTTACAGCACAACTTGTAGCAGAGATAATTAGAAAAGAATGGCATCTTTAATTACTTTTATGCTAGAGCCTTTGCATGCTTCCACTCCGCTTTTTTGCCACAGCAGACTTTTGCTGTGTTCCTTGATGACACCAGGATCACCTCCTTTCTTCTACCCCTATCAAAAGTAACAAAAGCATATGTACATGGTTTGAAAACTGCTGAGTAATCTCTTTTTACCAGGCCAGATTCAGTGTTTCTGTAGTTTCAGTTTTAGTTTTTAAAAACTGTCTATTTTCTTTTTATATTTTTCTCCAGTCTTCACTCTCTCAAATTATTTTCCTGGGGTTTCCACCAAAACGACAGTTACAGATCAGTAGTGCAAAAATGGGAAGATCAACATAATTATGGCAAAAACACTCCTATCATCTGCTTTTTCATCATGGTAAATAGAATTACAGTAAGTGTCTACCTGGGTAATCAATATATCCCATTTTTAAAGACACAATCCCAGTGAAATAATATTTTACAATTTAATATATACTTTCTACAGTAGCCCATTTTTATGTGTTGAGTGCCAAAGATTCAAAGATTTATTATTTAATCATAAATGTTGAGAAAACTCAGTGCCAAACTCACAAAAAAAACAACATATTATATCTAGTTACAGTTTGTTAGAACAGTGTGTTCCAATATGGGCTTCAGTAAACCAAAATTACACAACTTGCAGTATCATTTGAAGCATTTATAACTTCTAGTGCACTGAAGATGCCAAGAAACCCTGAGAAGCAGATGGGCATTACTGCTGTTAAAATGCACCAGTTACACGAGAAAATAATTGGGTCTGTCATACTTACAGAAGAAATGTTTAGTATTTCAATTTCCTATTATTTAATTTCTTATTTTTATTAACAAAAAGCATAAATGAACTTCATTTTTAAAAACCTGATTTCCTTAGAAGATTCCACTAGTTGCATGACTATTTCTGTTCTATTTAAGAACGTGATCATAAAAATAAATAAATAAATAAATAAATAAATAAATAATCAATCACTATTCAGGCAACAGTCACATTCACAGAATTCCCGGCAGCAAGACACCTGAACCTCTGCCTCTCTCTAAACTTTTCTACCGGGTGCAATAAAACAAAGCTTGATTAAAATCTTAATTTGTTTAAAAAATAAAAAATAAAAAAACCCAACAGCTTCAAGACAAGAACTAAATGCTAGCATTTACATCCAGCTTTCAGACATTTCTTCTTTATATTCCACTAAAAACATATCATCACTTATCACTATTCACTAGGGAAGCAGCCCTCATCCACGACAAGGTTATAGTTCTTATACAAGTATAAATTCAAGTATAAATTATAAAATTTATGAGAAATTCCTATTTCAGATCAAGAATTATTTCAAAGTCACTAACAGTAGTATAAACTTAAGACTTACCTGAGACAAGCCTTCTACGACTCCAGTGTCATTTTTTCTGAACATCGTTCTCACCAAAGAAGGCGTTTGCTTACTCCCAGAACATCCAGTAAAGGACTTCCAAACGGCCGTAATATTTTGTTTCCACTCTTTAACTGAGGTTTAATTTAAAATTTTTGAACGTGTGTCCTATGGATTATCTAAAAATGCTACAATACATGTAGAATCTGTCCTACCAGCATGGTCTGCATAGAAGATTATGGTGATTTGGAACACACACAGGAAATGAAATGTCTAAATCAACATGCTCAACATACATTTTCAATGACTCTCATTCCAATTATACAACTATATTCTGTTACACCAACAGAACATTCATCATCTCTTTTACTTTCAGAAGTAGATCACCTGATCAAAAGAAACCATGCATTATAACAGAAGGTAACTCGGCCATCCTCATTTGGACTAGCTTCAAAGCCGAGATTGTTCACCAAGGTGTTTCTACAGATAGCCGCATCTCTTAGGCTGTTGGAAGTAAACATCACCTTTAATTGACTAAGCAAACAGCACTTTTCTCCTAGGCAGAAAATGCTGTCAGCCATAATACATTTAAGATTTTTTTTTTAATTTAAGTTATATGTATTTTTATTCTTGTTACTCAGATAACAGGAAAGTGGATGATGGAGAGGGAAGTCTCTGAAGCATGAATATCTCTCTCCATAGATTCAATGAATGATATTAAAAAAAAAGGCACTCAAATGTCCTCTGTCTCAACTAACACACCAAATAGTCTCAAAATATTCTTAGTATCGCACTGATTGTTAAAGTGTATGAAATTGCTCTCCTTCCTCTGACCTGTTCCTAAAAGTGCTGAAAGAGAATGCAGCTGTTTCACAGATCCCATTTGCTTCTGGAAGGTGGTTCTTTAACATTTCCTAGACCAGCCAAATAAAAGCTGAAGCACACAGATAACAGTCAACTTCTACATTGTTTATATTTTTATATTTCTTATTTTTAAGTGTCTCTGTTAAACTGTGCTTCATGACACCATAATATCCCTCCCATCCCCCCAACCTCAGAAGAAGAAAAAAAGACTCTTGGTTAGCTACCCCAAAAAAATCAATTCAGATTGTAAAAACAGGTGACTGGGAAGACGCACCATCCTGAAAAGGCATGTCAAAGAAACCTCCTAGAGAGACAAAGGACAGAGCAACAAAACTGCCACCTATGTAAATAGCCAATTCCATCTGAAGGCAGAGCTTCATGGAACTCCATTCAAATACCCCTCAGGAAGCAAAGCCTGAGAATTCCGAAGGTACTCGAAGGCTCAGGATGAACAGAACCACAGCTTAACTTCCTGTTTCTTCTCATCACACAAGTGGTCATGTCTCCATCAGAGACATTTTAACTGAATAGATGTATTATTTTGCAAGCGTTGAATTTTAATGTTTGGCTCTATTTCAAAGTGGCAATCAACAAGACAGGCTTTCTCTAAAAGCCGTTCTCTGAAGCACGCCAGAATCAAATGCAGAAGGTGCATACATTAGGCAAAACAAGGGGAATGGGCAATCCAGTTCAGTGACAGCGCAGGCATACCTCTGTATCAGCTCATGCAAGACGCTTGTCCCTGTGCGACGGGTACCGCAACTGCAAGATGCAGCCTGAGGCTTTCTCCGTGCTTCTGCACAGTCCTATTGCCTCTCACCCAGCTCTTGATGCCCGTGCCTCTTTAGTCTGCAAATCTTTCATTTTCTATCCAAGTATGCTTCACATGTGGGCTGATAGAAGGATACCGAGATAGCAGCCTTTTGCTGCCAGTACGCAGGATGCTTGCAGAGTGGCAGGAGAACATGTGATGATTAACAGAAGCATGAGTCTTGTGCTCTCCTCTGAGACTTGACACTTGTGTAATTGAAAGCAAATACAAAGACTCCTTAAAAATAAGGCTAAGAAGGCATAAAGCATGATATTCATAATCCAACTGACAAATGCATTCATACACTGAGTCACTCAAAAAAGCATATAAAGAAAAAACAAAGTCTAATATTCTCATAATTCCCCAGTCAAATGGAAATGGAAGAGAATTACACTCGAGTTATTGGGTCTTTCCTGCTGTACATTCCCAGTCCAGCTGTAGAAAGGAGCACTGGCCACTAACCAACAGCTAAACCTATAAGGAACACTTTTAGACCTGTAGTTCCAGTAACAAAACCAGAGTTGCATGCCCAAATAGATGTTCGAAGATGCTATTTGCATTACCGCAGTAATACCCATCGAGAGGCTAATTCTCTCCTAGGACATCTTTATTGACAACCTTTTAAAAATACAATCAAAAAAATTGTAACTGAGCATCATTAAAACACCCAGCATGTAAACAGATAAGTAATGCATTATATATGTTAGTTTGTCCTCCTTTTGCTCCCTCAAACGTTGAGGTGTAGACAGTTACTTGATGGACTATATTGCAAACAATATCCATTATAAACTATTTTTCCCTCCCTTCCCTTAGTTCCCACAAATACAGCATCCTTAAAGTCATAAAGATACATCTGATACCAAATTACAATCTTTCTCAAAATTCTAAAATAATTTAAAAATAGTTCATGAATTGAAAGTTACAATATGGAATCTGTCATAAATGGCTGTAAAGGTGTTCTACTGTTTTTTTTCCAGTTCCCAACTCTGCAGCAATAAATCCCCAGAAGAAAACAAACAAACAAACAAAAAACCCCTACAAAAAGTATTTTCACAGAATACCTTAGAAGAGGCATCTCTTCCATGTGGTTTTTTTTTCCTCGTCCTGAGAAATAATCCTGGTCCCTCCTCCACAAGCGTGCAAAGATGATAAAGCTCAACTCCAAGGATGCATTAATCAAATACTAAAGTGTTTACTAAAATGCAAAAGAACCAAGCTATCAACAAAGAACACCTCTTCATCCATATAAAACAGCAAGACATTGTATGTCATGATGCAGGGACATATGAAAGTTTCTCATCTTTTGTGATTTTTTGGCCTTTCAATATGCACTCTTGATGGTGCCTTATTCATTGATATTCCCCTTCCAAATGAGAGCAGTACTGGATTCCTTTCGATTTTCTTGATCTATTGTTAGAACTGGTTTTTAATTAGCCTGTGAAAGCAAATTCATTACTTCATTCATTCTTCTTCTTTCTTGTAAAGGCTTCAGTAGATGTTTTTAAACTGGCAAAATTATAGGATTAAAATGTATAAACCAGAAAATGTTACTTAACAGACTGGACAATTAAACAGATATCTAGCAAGAGTAAATTAAAATTTCAGTATTTTAGAACATTAATTTATTAATTAATTGCATAATAAGCTAGGTTTTGAACTGTACCACTGCAGTAGTCCTTAATTGCTTCTATCCTAACTATGAGGCAGCCCAAATTCTATTTTTTTATGTACTGATTTCACATCAAAATTGCCAAGCTTATAAAACGCGTCTTCAGAAAATCCTGCATACAGTCTGAAAGCAGGAAGAAAGGATTTATTTTCTCACACAATACATATACGAAAGCAGACATACAGCAGGAAGATTACAGCGGTTCTTGAACAAGACCTGGTCATCTACCTCTCCTAGAAGACTTCAAGAAATCATTCCTCCTTCACTGGGAAACTGGCAAATTTTGTCTGTTCTTTGTAAGATAGCCCTGCTCATTTGTAAAATACAAATGTCTAGCTCATTTGCATATCACAAGACAGAGAATGAGGACCACACAAGAGTACTATAAAACCACCTGAATTATGGACATGCGTTTTTCAGATGTGTGACTATCTGCTGGGTAAGAGCTACACACGCGGCTCACAGAGAACATTCTTTACACTAGGAAAAAAACCACAGGAAACTAATAACCTTTCAGATAAGGCTGAAACTCAGCAAAATGTGAACCTAAGCTCAACTGAAGGATGAGCAATATCATTTCAGTGAAATGAGTGTTTATCTATTAGAAAGCAAAACCATAAAATTTTACATTAGTGAATGTCCAAAAGTTCTTTTAATCTCAATGTAACCATGTAGCATTGTTGAAGGGAGTTGTTTTCAAAATTATATAAAGACACGAATTAAGAAGAGAAGGGATCTATAGCTGGTTGCTTTCTGGAAACAAGCTCTACCCCGCCACTTATGGATAATACTTTTTAAAATTTGCAACACATGTGCTTTAGAAAAAAAGTCCTGTTTTCTGTAATTCCACTTTATTCTTCCCTTCACAAATATATGATACTTCCACTACCTCGTCTCTAACACATTAAAGATCAACATAGCACGTATCTTTGAAAAAAACATTTTAAGAGCTTTTGGAACGACTTAGTACAACAACCCAGACTTTATTAGTTCTTTGCCGCTGCTCCAAAAGGCAACTGACATCAAACTTCACCTTTTACCCCAATTTTCATTGCCAGAAGACAGAGATCAGTACAGAGAATTTCTAGCAGAAGTTTTCAACTAATGTAATTAATAACTCCACAGAGTTACATTACAAATTTCAAAATAAATGCAGACAGACTATAGTTTACCCACAGCCTGCAACATTAAACTATTCCTTTTGATATTCCTTCTCAGCTGAGGTGTACTATCAAGAAAAGCACCAAACTAATATTAAACTAGGATTCTCTTTGGATATTTACTCAAAAGAAGGAAGTCGCAGAGACAAGACACTATCACTTCTGATAGCTATGAAATCTGCAAAGGATACAAATGTTTCTATGAATTCTTTTTTATCAGAGAGAAGCCCAAATCTTTCAAAATGAAAATCAAACCAGAACATAGAATCTAGAAAACAACTAAGGTGAAGAAACTGCTCATGCCAAGGTTTAAAATTAACCCTCCAAGTAAAAGAACTCTCTGAAATTCAAAGCCCCATAAATTCACGCGGTGGGGAGGGAGTAAAAGTAGAAACTAACAGAAGATGATAGAAGAACAAATGCAGACTTCTGTAAAACCTAGGAAAAGGGAGGTAATTTGCAACTACCATCATGATGTAGCTTTTTAAAAGTAATTTCTTTATTCAGGAGCTAAGCGTTTTTTCTTGCAACATTATAGTTATTGGCTTTAAAATCTTATAGTCACTTGGAAACAAAATACTCCAAAATCAATTTTGTGAATATGATTACAAAAACATACTAGAAAGTGGTTAAAAACTCCTCAGATTCCAGGAGAGGAGGGAAAAAAGCAAAGCAATAAAAGGACAGTAAAGTCTCTGGACACAGGAAATCTAGGTTGAATAGTTCACCTGTCAGGAATGAAACAGAAAACCTGTGCCAAAGACATCAATGAGGTTTTAAAAAACTATTTGTATTTTTCAGTTGAGAAGTACCCACAATCTTTCTTTAGTGTAGGACAGACTTCAACAAATACTTTCTAAATATGATGATTAAATTAGATTTAATATATTCAAAGTTTAAACTAGATTTTCCTTTAAAAATAATATCAAATAAATTGGCGTTTGAAATTAATAGCTACACTTATTACAGACCATTAAAATCAAATCAAACGAGCCTTTCTTTTAAAGTTACACGCTGTGGCTGAAGTTTTTCCAAACATCAATCAAGTTAAGTGACACAAACAAATGTCTAAATACGTGCAATTAGATGTTATTACAGTGAAGAAGTTATACAGATGAACTAAAAAAGAACATACTTGCTTCACATTTATGTCATTTCATGTAAATCAAGACTTTAATTAAAAGCAAAATGAAAACAATATGGGATTAAAAAGCAGAAGAAAGTTTGTCCATTCTAATTTATGAGTAACAACACTACATAACAGTTTCTCAAATTGTACAATGTACCGTCATAGTGTTGTCTCCTGCAGCAAAAAGGCATCATTTTGTTTTACAGGCAAATGTCTTGCAGTACATTTGGCAATAACACAAGTTAAAAAAAGCAGCAAACAACCACCCCATGAATCCTCACAAGGATACAATTCGTAATTATTCAGGGCAGCAAGTTTGTGTCGTGCCTTGTAAATTTGCTTAGAACTAATGTGTTCAAAAAACCCAAATCCATCTGGGTGGAGGAAAGTCCTTGAACAATCCCTTTATCAAGTTCCTAGTGAAATCAATTGTGACAGCACGGAGCAGACCTTAGGCAAATTATGTAACTACTTCGGTGGGTTTTCCGTGTTAAACCATCTCCAGATTTCAGAAAGCTGCATTAAAATTATGCACAATTCCTTGCTAAAACTCTACAACAGGAACTGTAGCTACAATGAATCGCTGACTTTTTTCAATACTAGCTTTTGTTCGTAGACTACCTCTCCACTTCTTGCATTTCAAAAGTCATCCACCAATATAACTTGGTCTTTATTTAACATAAAATTAATTATAAAAGTATTGAAGACATCAAATGCTTATTTCTTAATGAGATAGAAAATCTCTTATTAAAAAGGTTATCTTTTTCTTACTTCCCAGAAAAGCACCATGTTCACACTAACCTTTTAACTAACAGGAACATATTGGTCTAACTGGATACAGGCATGGTGGAGCATTGTGGTAGAGCAAAAGAACATGTTGATTTTCATACCTCTGGCATACGGGAACCAGTCAAAAATAGTTTTAGACTAAAAATATTTTGCTATTTCTCAGTAAAAAAGAAAAAAACACTTCAAACAATATGCTATTTTACACATGCCATCAGAGATCAGACAACAGCAGCTTTCAAAAAGTTGGTACCGTACATTAAAACAAATTACATAGGCTTAACTGTATGTCATTTTTAAGCCTGTGGATAAATTACAAACTCCTTAAAACAGTAGCTTATAATGGAAGTGCTGACACAATCTTAACTACAGCAGCAAATGCGCTGCTATTATGAAGTTGTTATGGCAACGAGAATGATCAAGTTGCGAGAGAAAGAGGAAGAGTGCGCATAGGCAAAACTTCAAAATCTTTGACACCACCCCCCACAAACTCTTCTAAAAATCTGTGGTCACAGTGTTATCACTCCTTAACTTTACCAAAAAAATTAACTGCAAAACTTCCCTTTAACACAGGTGAAGGGGAAGAAATTCCACATTAGTGGAAAATCTAAGACAAATTAAATCCAGCGTTATAACCCATCTGGTGCATGCACATATCAACAGCCTACAAAAACAGAGTCACTTGAAAGACATCTGGACAGCATCTACTGAGCACATACTCATCAGATATCACAAGTTAACAAATCAATATTACACAAAACTGTTCAATCTCCGATATATTTTCATAATTTGTTACCAATCTGAATAGTTTAGTAACAGCACCCTGCTGTAATTCGAGTAAATGAGACAGCATATTCACAAATACTGATCTGTTAATTAAAATGAATAAAAATACAATTGACGCTTATATATTTGTGAAACAGTTATTACTTATCCTTCCTAATACTGTGTTCGACAAATACAGAAAGCTTTGAGTGTTTCCAATATTAAAATGGGAAAAAACCATAAAGGCAGTCACATTTTAATACACAGAAATGCACAAAGTATAATTTATAAAACATATTAATTAAAACCTGTGCCAGCATGCTAGTTACCTTTCTCAAAAAGCATTTTACAGTTGAACTGCAAGTATTATTCTAGTAAAATTTCACTGAATAAAATTTTCAAATTTTAACATTTAACATTGCTAAAATGTTAGTAGCAACCAACAGTCCTAGAAATAACATTACATCATCATTATACACTTCTATTACAGCAATCTGTCCAAATAAATCTACTAGCAACACTTCCACTAGAGGTGGAAAACAAATTACTTGTCTTTCTTCTCAAAGGACTTCATATTAAAGCCACTTTGTCTCAAGTCTAAACTTGACTGCTATAACTAAAATCCAAGAAACACAAAAGCCCTCAGATGTCTGGCATGATAAGGGTTATGCTAAGTACTTCTACTCACTCATTTCCTAGGTAACAAAAACTCCTTTTCTTCTAAGCTATCTCAATCCATTTCTGTTTTGAGTTTATTGTTCTAAACCAGTTTTCAGACTACATGGAAGACCTATTTTATGAGGAATAGTCTCATTTTAAGAAAAGCAAAAGTATCTATTTTCACTGAGAGCTAGCAGATATTCCTGATAAATTCAAAATAATTTTAAGATTTAGTTTGTCATGTTTTTAAGTCAAAAATTACTCAGTGTTAATTACCTGATTGATTGCAAAATTTTAAAACTTTGAAGACTTTTCATTTATATAGACATGTATTGCTTTGGGAGTTTTTAAGAATTGTACAATGTATTCTATACTGATCACTGAAAGTATTGATTTTGCAGATGAACCTAATTTAGCTGGAAGATAATCACATATTCCAGTGACAAAACAGCACTATTTAATCTACAATAACAAATAATTATTAATATGAGGTCACAACAAAACCCTCCCCCCCCAAAAAAGGCAAAAAAAGAGTAAGGCTAAAGAGTAAGTAGGAAAATAATTTTGTTCACAAAAGCGAGAGCTACTTTCAGGCAACAAAAGCGGCAATAATGACATTTTCTTCAGAACATTAGCTCTTCAGCAATTTAAAAATTCTGATAAATACACCACTTTTCTCTGAAAAGCAACCACTACAGTTATCGACTCGCTTGAAACAGGTAATCACACAGATCTATAAAAGCTGAATGACAACATTCAGAAAAAAGGTAAAAATGGTATTTCCATGTGCATAGCTGCTTGTTAGATAAATACCTGATAAAATTCTCAAAAAGGAAAATGCTTAGAAGTGTTCCCTAACACTATGTCTTCTATTTTTTTCAAATTTACTTGCAGTACTAACATTAGTGGTTACCACACATTTATAATTTGCAGAAACATTTCATTGAGTTATGGCTTACTGATCACTCAGTTTTATTAAAAAAAATGGTTTTCCCCGATATATTTGACAAATTACTTTTATACAGTAGGGGCGACCTTTTAGACTTGAAGAATCCATAATTATTAATCATGAATGGACTAATACAGACATGGGTTAATACTATTTGCAAAGCTATCAGCTTTGATACAGTAAATATTAAATCTCACTGAGATTGTAACAAAATTTCAGCAAGCTTTCACCTTCAATGCTCTCATACACTTCAAACGTAAAACATTTTTAAAGAAAACTGAATTCTGTGCTCACTTCTTATGCAACTTTTAAAAAGCAATCTTTTTAAAACAGCTAAGTGCATTATTAACTCTCTCAGGTGTAGAGCTTCAATACATCATTAACCAAAGCTACATAGTAGTTATTCTGAGGTTTCTGGCTCTAAGGTGTACCTGCATACCACCACTCAAAAAACAGAGGGAACTGAAACAGAAGTCTGTCCAAGATGTACAGGACTTTTTCCTCACTACAAACTAACCTTTCTGTTATCAGAAAGTAATGGAGAAAACACCGTCTGTGAACCAAATGAAATGAAGCAGAGAGACGTAGCCAATTCCCTGTGACTCCTTACTCCCGGTTTAGAGGTATGAGAACTTCACGTTAACTGACGTTCTTTACGGATGTGGAATCCCTCATCACGCCATTCTGCAAGTGCAAGTTAATCAAACTCTGCAAGAGTTAATCACGTATTACAGCACTGACTGCCACACAGTAGACATCCAGTCACAAGACAGACTCTTGGCCCTACAGAGTTTATAGCTGTGCATGCTTGAAGCTTTTGCTACTGCAAACATACCAGCAACATTCTCCACTGGAGATGCTATTAATCCCCTTTAGTTATGCAGCCACTCCACGTATATATACAGAGCTTATTCCTGTCGTAACTTGAACTAACCAAAAAGATTTTTCAAAACGCCATGCTAAAAATACAATTGCTCTTCTTTCTGCTATACTCCAGGTTGAAAAATTTAACCAGCTTCGTCTTCAGAGTCGGAATTCTTAACACCAACCATCTCCTTATCTTAGACTCAGGTTGCACACCAGGATGTCAGGACCACTGCCATCCCCTAAACTTATACATGCTGCTTTATCCAAGTTCACCCTCACCTCCAGGCTTGAGACAGCAGAATATTTTTGATACTAACAAATAGCTCATCTTACCTAGTTCTGAAGAGGCAAACAAGGTGGGGTTTATACGTACATATGTATGTGTGCATTCACGCACAGGTATGTATAAAAAACAGGCGCAGTTATTTTGCACTTCAGGACTTGTTTTGGGGATAATCACAGAGTAGATATACGAGTGCCCGATTTTGGGATTTGCACAGGGGAAGCAGACTGGGGCTAGTGTTTGTTTTTTGTCTCCTGAAAGATTATCTGAGAATACAAACTGTATAAAGTTATCTTATTGCTACACACACAAAGACTGTTCCTTGTCAGATTCCAATTACTTGGAAGGATTTCACAAGAATTAGCACCTTTATGAAATATCCTAATAAATTCAGGACACTTTCAGTTCAGGTGAGACTATCAACTCCAGATATGCATTGTACGCTTGAGGACAGAAAACATGAGATAGAAAGTGTTAATGTTATTTCAGAAAGTATGCCTCATTCCAGTACTTTCAGCATGGACTTTACATCATGTACCCATTGTATCCTTGGCAACTCAACTCCTTATCTAAAGAGACAAGATTGACAACTTAGATTTAAAGTTACAGCCATCGTATGCTGCTAGGCTTGGATCCGGTCTGGAGCCAGATAGGATGCAAGCTAGAGGCCAAAGGTATTCCAAAAGTTATGTGATGTGATGAAAGGGCATAACTGTGCTCATTATTGACTGGATAAATGAAGAAAGATTTATCCAGACGTTCCACATCATTTCATAACCAGGAAGACAAAGATAACTGCTGTTTCAATGAAACAAGACCAGAGCGAATTATGAGAGAAGTTCTTCACATACAGTAAACAAGCACAAACCTGTAGAAGCAGACCCTTCTCCCACCATCTTTTTGGTGTGGTTCATGCTTCACCCCGATTCTAAAGTAAATAGTCTATTTTCTTTCTCTCCTCACTTTATCTTCTCTTCACCTTCACTGTACAGAAGGCAAAAAATGAAATAAATTGACTGTAAACATTTTCTTGTCAATAAATTAAAAAGAAAAGTTACAGTAAATAAGCTTCCAAGGGGAAAAAATAAAACTATATTCTAAGGAAAAGTTCCAAACGTTGCATTATTTTCCCCACAATCAGCATATGTTGCCCCTAACAACATCGGTAGAGTGAATGAAGATTTTACCTATCATATTTTAGGCCAGACTTATTAAGGGCTTATGCTACATTAAAGTGAATTTTTCAATATATATTATTTCCTGCATATTAATCTCGAGTGGTTAATTATCATTAAATCAATTTAAATTTCTAAATTAATTAGAAATGCATTTGTGAGACAGAAAGCCTTTGTTTGATATAGTGTGTAATGAGTTTGAACATCATCTTCATCCACAGAGTCCTCTGAAAAACATTTTTTAAAACATTAAGGTCTCTTTTTGTTGGGAAAAAAGAAAAAAAATACAAAACCTCCATGAATATGTAGGCTTAATCTGCACATTAAGTTATAAATGAAAAACCACAAGACTAGAGCCAGCTTCCCCAAATGCAAGGCTACACGAAGCAGAACACAAATCATGATTTTTAGAGCAATTCTTTCAGACCGTCTTTTTGATAAAAAGCTAGCTGTGAATAGACCTTAACCTGAATGAGTTTTTAACCCTGTACTTGACGCCTACCATGTCAAAACAACTCTGGTCCGTTTTACCTGATTATATCCCAAACCAACAGTTTTTTTCCCGGATTCATTTCTTGATGACAAGCTGTTCAAACACAAGACACCTATCAAACCTAGTATTATCATCTGCTGCTTTTTTCTTCTAGTAGACACTGCTGTCCATCAGAAGAAATAATTAATGGGTCTATTATGTATGAAAGCGTCATCCTGTCAGTTCAGTGACTGGTTTGAATAGCTCAGATCATCTACTCGTTGATGCCACGCGTGCTCACTGTCCTGAGAGATGACAAAACACTACACCCTTTGGGATTTTTTCCCTCCTCTCTCTTAAAGCAGCATTTCACATCTGTGTCTGACAGAAGCACAAGGAGCTGAGAGCGCCAGACCTTCATCATCCTTCACAGAACAATGTTGCATGGGTTAAAAGTTAAGACCTGATGTCTACTGATCCTGCATATTCCCTACAAAAATCTAAAACGTGGAAGCTACCAAAATGTGTAGGGAAATAACTTTTCAGTGTTGGAATAGCTACAGAAAACATGGATGAAAAGATGGAATTTACTGGATACTAAATCTTTAAATGATTTTTTAAATGGGTTCTGAATACTTGAGTTAACTGGGGTCAGTGCATTTGCCTTTTTTTTTTACTCCTTTTTTGGGGGGGAAATAGGGGGGAAGATGCAAAGTTCACAGGTTCTTTTCTGTTACCTGATTAGGGCAGAATAAACAAAAATGCTGAATGTGGAAGAAATCAGATATTGGAGATACCTGGAAATAAACTGGAAACAACCAATACCACAAGACGAAGCAGCAGTGAACAAGACGCTGTGGAAAAAGAAATCGCAAGACGAGAGTGCACAATGCTTTTCAAATAGAAAAAAGCTTCCTATCTGCTGAGTGAGTCTCAGTATATTCTGACAGCGCACAGATAAAGCTTCAATCAAGTATCTCCTGGGTAAGTTTTTATTTCATATACTGCTTTAATTGTTTATCACATCAATATATACTTTAATGTATGGACAATCACCCAATTTAAATTTCCTTATACTGATACGTGAGCTTAAATCCTTCTGTGACAAATATTTGATGTTCTTAGATTTCCTATACTGCTCAAATAACAGCTCTCTTTTGATATTAAGGTTATTCAAAGGCAAACTATTACATGCTTTCTCTCTTGACTTATACTAGAGTGAAATATTTCCTAAGATTCAAATCCTTCAAAATATTTTAATACATATTTCCATGCATGGCTGTTTTAAGAAAAAAGAAATTAATAAAAAGCCATGCTTCTGTTAATATTACCAAGAAACAGTCACTGTACTTCATGATCTGTTTAATCTGGCAAAGAAAACAACATTTTGCACCACAGCAGTAAATGTAAAATGATATCTTTTATTATAGGATAATGAATCTTTGTTTGTATAAAAGGATATTAAATAAAGCTAGAAGTGTTGATTAGTTATTTATGAAAGGTGAACTAGAGCACAGTAAGGAAACAGCACCGTGTTAATACACCCCAAGGTACGGTGTACAGAGTTTCAATAAGAAGACTGGACATCAGTGCCCCAGTAAAACTATAAAAAAAGAAGGTGCAGGTCACCTCAGTTATTTCATTCATTTGGAGCATTTACTACGTAAGCCACATAGACCTGAATTCTACATCGAAATAACACGCAAAAGATTTTAGAATGAGATTCTAACATCTAACAGGGCTTGAAAAATAAACTCATTATCTGTTAGACAAAAAACTACACTCAAAAGTCATAAAGGTACCTGTGCTCACACACAAAAAACTCCACACCCCTTGAACCTGAAAAAGCATAAATAGTCATACATTGTTTAACACACCATTTTATAGTATCACATTGGTCAATTTTGTATGTAATATTAGCTTTGAAAACCTACACCTTTGCTCTTACTGTCTTTCACTGGTTTCACATCATTTTTTCTATTTACTAAGACGTAATATTTCTTTTTCCAGCATTGTTTTAAATATCTTTCCTCTACTTCTCTCTGCATCACTTCCTTCATTTCTATTTAACACGTCTTTCTTATTTAATGTATCCATCAATGCTCTTCCTGGGGTTTTTTTATGTTTTGCTAACTTCCTAAAATAATCCCTCTCGCCTGATGCTTGCTGAAGACAGACTAATTCGCCATTCACAAACAACTCTTTTGAACCCTTCACTTATGCACAAAGGGTTTATGAATTCTACCAAGTGCTAGAAGATTAAACTTACTTGCCATAGACTGAAAGAATACCACGAGACCAAAAACCAGAAGTTGATACTGTCCTGAGCCTTGTTTCATATCAAGAGTCAACAACATACAAAACAATGGAATTCCTAACAGGAAAGATATGTGAAACAGCTTCTGCAGGAGAGGGGTCATCTCATGCATACTACTGTAGAATACTTTATACATTTGAAATTCCTCCTACAAGATCCCACTCTTGACTGCATGATAGAGAGGGGAAAAAACCATTTCATATTCTCTAAACTTTCACGCTTCAGTCTTCTGCTTAATACAGGCAAAGAAGTTTCCCATTATTCTAACCCTCTTCCATGTTCCCACTTGCTGTATTTGATGCAAACTTGACGGGAATTTTTGCTTGTGCACCGATCACTCAGCCATTTTGTTGCTGGCAGGTTCCAGCACTCTCTGCATTTCCTCAGTTTCTGTCCTTTTCTTTTATAAGTAGCTCCAACTGCTCTCTTCACAACTGCTCGATCAAACACCTTTCAATCTTTTCTCCTGTGCTTCACTTCACATACTACATTGATCCAGCAAGATTTCTTCCTTCCTCCTCACTGCTCCTGTACAACAAGCACTGATATTTTGCCTCTCACATGACATACCAGGAAAAAATCATCAGTTAGCAAGTAGTTTTAGTACAATACAAAACAAAACAGTATGGCTGCAAGTTTCAATGGCACCATTTCAAGATTTCTGTAACTTGAACAGCCAAAGCCTACCACAACTTGGTAACACTTGTAACAAGCAGCAGAAGTAATACAGCTTTCTATCTGTTGAATCTGGTTCAGAGTGAGAAGCAAAAGAGAGAGAAAAATAAGAATTGTAATTCAAGCTTTGATTCTCCAGTTACTGCTCTAATACTAGAAACGTTTTCTTACCTTGCCACGTGTGTGTGAGTTTTTTGGTTCCGCTTTTGTAAAAGGTGTTGTGTATCATGTCTTAAAAAACAAACAAAAAATACACCCAAACCAGCAAACATAACAGCTAGCCAACATGCCTATTTAAGAAAGACCAGGTTATTATTCAATGAAGCTCACAAAGAGCTTAATCAAATCTTAGTGTTTCAGAAACTTCTAAACTGAGAGTTGCAGTTAAGACTTATTGACCTTTCTGTTGAAAATATGATAGGGCTAAGAACAAGTGGAAAGCTTGCTTGTAGGAAGGAGAACTGGATACAACTAATATTTTTTAAAAGACTGGATACAAACTGTGTAATATTTTTAAAAGAAAACGCAGATTTTTTTCAGATGTATTCATTAATGATTTTTAGTAAGTCATCAAGATAAACGTTGTTTTTAAGTGCATTTATTCCTCTCACTTATTTTCAAAGAATTCAGATGCATTAACACAAGGTAACAATTTTGGAAAATCTGTAATTATGTAAAATCACCTCACCTGAAAGCAGTGAGTCAATATTTATTTTCCACCTTTATTATAATGAGTTGTTCAAGGATCACTAAGCATCTGACAAGGATATCTTTTCATTTCCTCTCTGTATTAAGCTGCTCGTCTACATGAAATGAGTAGACCACATCACGAAATAACTACAGTCAATTGCCTAAAGAGACTACACATCTGCTCAGCAAAACGGCATGCACGGTACATACAATGTACCATTCCCAACTAATTCAGCAGGTAACAAACATTAAAGTGGCATATAATGATTTAATGAGCCTTTTAGAAATGATGCGAATCAGACTGAGACCAAAAGTCCAAACTGCCCCTTCTGGGCAGTTATCAGCCAAAAGAAATCACCAAGTGGCAGCACAGACTTTTGGGTATACACATTCCTGAACTGTTGGCCTGTCTTCTGCATTCACTTCCATGTCTACTCAAGACTATTATGTTACAGGTAAAACACGAGATACTTTTAAACTTCCATGTTTTTGTTAAGAGATACAACTTCCATAACCAAACAGAAAGCAAAGAGTGAAAGCCAGAACTTCTGCTCCTAGAGTTAAATCACTGGCCCAGTATGTCCATTTCACCTTGAATTACAGATGAACAGAAAATTCACCACGGCCATCTGCACCTCTCATTAAAAAGCCCCTTCACTAAATAATCCCCTGCCTTCGAGAGTTATTGTAATGAGAAAAAAGGCACTAAAGCACTTTGGGACCATTTGCACTGTAATATATATGCAAGTAATACTATGCAGTATTTCCAACCACATGTAAAGCGCTATCTTTCAGAAAGCCAAACTGACCAATGTTAGTTATATTCATATCTTTTTGCTGTGGAATAAACTAGCAGAGCCAGGTCAGGCAAAAATACATTTATAGCTAGAGGAGAGAATGCACAGCAACATACTTTCAGCCCTCTATCAGTACAAACTCTGGACTTCAAACAAAAGCACAAGGGCTTATACATATCTATGGAAGATATAAACTCCTTTGTGAAGGGGCCTGATAATGGCAAAACAGCACCTTGGCACAGAAGGAAGCTTTGTCACAGCAGATGTAACTGTGTGCTCCTGGTAACTCAAAACCTGCAGCCCTACAGCCTCAACTTACATTTGTTCAGCTCATCTCTTTCTTTTGCTTGTGATGCTGCTGGTCCTTGCCCAGCTTTTAGGTGCAGCAAAGGCCTGCCTCCACACTTTCAATCTTAATTAACCAAATCCTGTATCAGCTTTTCTGTTCTTTTTTTCCAGGATTGATGTCAAGCACATGAGCCTACATTAACCTAACTCACTCCATTTGATAGCATTTTTTCAGTATTCAAGAAAGACATTCTTTGGTCTTCTTCAATATTCCTGCAATTATGAGACGTTAAAAATACCCATTTGTATAGTATGTCCGATGCTTTACAAGGAATTCAACTTGCTACCCTGCTACTATATACTTCTATGTCAAACAGTGAAGTCAGCAAGCTTGTCGAAAATAGCAAAAAAAGCAAAAGCTGACAGAAAATTTAATCCTTTACAGGACCTCAATACCTTCCAACAATTTTGAACTGACATAATCTCAAACTTTAAACATCAATTTATCAATTCTGCAGATTACAAACAGAGAAGAAAGACAGCCATCACTTGGGAAAGGTCACACCAGATCGAATCAGAGGCTCCATATAGCCCCAAATTCTCCCCAACAGTGCCCAACAGCGTAAGTCTACAGAAGTCTGAGAACAGGGCACACGTGCAGAGACACTTCCTCAGAAATATTGTGCCAGCCTCTAACTATTTGCAGATCAGGAATTTCTTCAGCCGGAGATGATGTCTCATTTATAAGATAACTTCCAAAGTATTTTTCCAGCTGTTTCTTGAACCTGCACAAAATCTAAGCTTCCATGAGATCCTATGACAAACTTCCATACTTAATCATGACTTACATCAAAAAACACCTTCTCTCTTTGTTTTTAATCTGCTGCCAGTCAGCTTCACTCAATACTCCCTACTTCTTGCACTAGAAGGGATAATAATAATTTCTTGTTCACCACATCCCTCCCTCCATGATTTTACAAACAGCTCCACCATGTCGTTCTCGGTCCCCTGTCTTTGAGGCTGAAGATCTCTGTTCTGCTCTACTCATACCGCCCTCCACTATGCCTCATATGTAAATTCTTCCATACTGTTGGTCACCCTGCTGCCCTTTCCTGCACCTTTTCAGTACTACAGTTTCCTTGTGGAGCCTGAATCAGAAGCAGCTACACAATATGCCTGTGTCACTGATTTATATAGCGGCACTGTCATGTTTTCCGATTTGTTCTCTTGTCTTCTCCTAATTTGTAGGGTTCATTTGCTTTCCACTAGTGAATAGTAACAATCATCTCGGATGTCTTTAAATGTGGTAGGGGACTGTTTCCCCACACACATACCATATACACCACTTAATCTTCACCTGCACTAAGTTTAATCTGTCATTTGTGTGGTTTTATCTGCAACTCTCTGCAGTCCTCAGGCTATACAGAATTATAGGGGAATTAAGATGCACACTTTTAACAGTGAAAGTAACAGCACATTGGACCAATCCAAGAACCCAGAGGGACAATCTTCCAAGAGCTCTGGGGGATTCTCTGTCACTGAAATTGTTTAAATCAAAACTGACAACAGTTTTTGACAGTACATGCCCTAAGAGACGTGCCCTAATTCAACCAGTAACTAGTTCATAACTTTCTTTTTTGTGACTGCTCATGTTTTCCAGAAAAGTTCACCTGATCACAGATAGTTTCTTTGGCTTTATAACCTACAAATTTTACTGGCTATGCTGGGGTTAGCCTCCCATGTACAATTACTTACTAGAGAGAACCTGGTCCACTGTTCTTCAAGTCAGTAGGGGATTTAAGTTATGGAAAGAAACAGCAGCAAGTTTCCCTTCCTCAAATTTGCCCCAAACCTTACTGAAACTGATTTTTTATTACATTTGCCATTTCACATATTTTGAAAGTTAAAAAAATGAATGAACTGTAATTCAAAGATGTTTGTTGGAAGTATTTTACCTCTAAAGTCTAAAAGCAAATAATGGGAAATATTGTGTCACCTAAGTACTAAAATTATGTATGTTTTAAAAAGCGTTGCAAGGAGAGGAAGAAATGGAACCGTTTCTAAGTTGAGCAGTGCCAAGCTGTCAGAACTCAGATACAGAAAAACAGACTCTAGAAAGAGTCATTTTCTTAAACAACTATACATACTCTCCTTAATAAGCTCTTCGAGAATTCTTTTATCTATTGTAATGTAAATTAGATATAGCACCCCTAATGCCATTGTGTGGACGTCATCTCTTCCTGACTGATATCGTAGCTGTACACTAGGCATTGTCACCAAAATATACCTTGTCCATGTTATCCTCTCCCCAGATTAACCTACCATGGTTTCCTTTCATGATTAAATGAATTCTAGTCACATGAAATTACATTTTCGGTGTAGTTATTCAATGCCTCAGTTTGCAAAAATGCATTACAACAGCTTTTTATCACATAGTATAGCTTGCTCAGTGAATTATTTTTGTAACAGAACAAACTTATTTCACTAGTCTTTTCTGAATGAAATAACTTCAATTTACAATCAGTCTGGGAGACTGACAGACTTCAGGAATCTAGCTCAGATTACTTTTAGATACTTAGGGAAAAACATTGTCTATAGCATCTGTCGCCACCGTGAAGCATTTGCAGCTCTGAGGTAAAAGTTATTACATCTCTCTGCAGTTTTTTTCAATTAAAAAATGTCCTCCAGGGTTTTTTCATTCCTGCTAAAATTTAGACCATAAATACTCTTTCCCTCTACTGAGCAAGTCTGTAAACACATCTTTAATTCCTACTCCAATTTTGCTTCCCAAAGGGGTTCCCACTGTTCACTTCCTCAGTTTCCTATAATCACTGCAGCAGTAGAAAACAGTAGTATGTTAAAATACTTTAAAGTAGAAAGATTTGCAAAAAGACAACCCTCAAGAGCTATTATCGGACTCTACTATTAATAAATGAACAGCCAAATGAAAATTGTTAAAGATCACATTAACAGATAAACTATTCTGAATTACAGGCACTAAACACAAATAATCACTAGAGGGGGTTCTGTTGTTATTTTGGGGGTTGGGGTTTTTTTTATATGCAAAGACAATATAGCCAAATCAAACACTTTGGAGACTTTAAAATGCTTTGTCTCTAGTTAAATGTTACTTTACACAGAGATATTTATAAAGATCAATTTTCTTTGACAAGCTAAAGTGTGCTTGTAAGTTACAGGTATGAGATCTGATGCTTTCAGATTACATTTCTACAAGTTAATTTAGTCATCTCATACTTGTAGGCAATTTTCCTCTAAGTGACTAGATTGTTCTTGGAGATTTCTACTCCTTTTTTCTCTCCCTCCTCCTCTTTTTTCATATTCAAATACAACTCAGAGAAATCAAGTTGTCTGTGGGATAGAAAGAGGATATATAAAACTAAGAGTAAACGAACACTTAAGACATTATGACATGAACAACAGAAAACAGGTAAAAGAAGGAGCAGACAGAATCATGTGGAGCTACAGAATAGAGAGCTTAAAGCAAGAGAGACCGTACTGTCTTATTTGCATTCGAAAATTTACTTGCTGTCAATATTCTAACTGCAAATGTACATTAAAATAAATCAGAAGTAGGCATCTGGATTTAATCCAATTTAATCCAATACACATGCATGCTACCACCAAAAAAGTAGCTCTGACTTCTTCCCAACTACTACCAATACCAATCCTAGTATTTCCCCAATTCCCCAAGATCTTTCCCTTCTCACCAGCTGTTCCATTTCACGTTCCTGCCAATTCTTTCACACCATTCATGCAGTCAAATCAGGCAGCTAGATCCATTATCTGGTGACAGGCCAAATCCATAATACTACTGAAGTGTCTTTCAAACTTATTTCTTCAGAAAAGGGGAGGTAATCTTAATTTATTATCAAGAGCAGAAGCAAAATATAAAGCAACTTCAAATTCACAACATTTTTATTGATAACAACTCCACAGCTGCAAAACAAACAACAAAAACAAACACTCCATAAAAGCAACAGAAGCAGAGACATGCAAGAAACAAAACATAGGCATTCACTAGGTCCCTTCTCAGAACGTACAAAAGGAAGAAAAAATCCAAGATAAATTATAGCTGCTTTCATCAGAATTCTTGTTTTACTAGTGACTGACATGAAGACTAAAGAAATTAATAATTACACATGCAATTACTTAGAGATGAAAAATGTCATCAAATGAAGCCAATTCACAAGTGTGAATGGTAACAGCTACAGAGTTTTTCGCTGGTATTTAATGTGTGGGAGCAGGGGAAGCCAATATGAGTCCACTTTTTGCAGCTGGAACTGGCACTGTTAGTCAGCCCATTATTGAACAAATGAAACCATTTTGTAACTTAGGGTAAAAGTCAGCTTCTCCACTTACACAGAAGTTATTTTTTGCACTCGCTCCCATCTGAAGTGACAGGTGACACCATAAGACGAAAGGGAACACGCAAACACCTTCCACTCTCACTGTTGTGCCAGTGGCACCATGTTCCTTTCAAACACAGATTGAACAAAACCACCAGTAAATTCTGGATACAATTCCTTGTCAGTATTTGTCCTAGGGGTGATGTAGTCCTGAAAAGGGCATCTGAAAGGTGCAGCAATTATATTGTTTTTCTAAAAGGAAAATCATGTTTTTCAAGATAAGAAGGTAAAAGGAAAGTGTACAAAAATGTCCAAGACAGAAGAGAGAGTGAGAGGGAAGGCTCCAGGCCTTAAGAAAGACTTCTGGCGTAACTAACCAACATCTACGACTTGCTCCCTGTATACAACAGAAGGTGACAAAGAGCGAGGTTTGTTGATTTGTCAGGAGACAGATCAATTTAGTCGTCTCTGAAGTAATGTGCAGAGACCTCTGACAGTTCGCAATGCTGGAGGTCCCTGACTATAAGGACTTTCTCAAAGGATCCTATTTGCATTTTAGATTTTTTTTCCAGGTTGACAGATGACTTATCCCCCAAAATGAAGTGTAGTATTACGTGCAACACCTGGATAATGAACAAAGGACAATAATGACGTGTTTAGACTGACCTAATATTATTGGGCTGGGTAAGCTATCTCAATTCCCAGTCAGTCTGTTTCAAACTAACTGCTCCCCCTCACCCCTGAGCCCACAGACCCATCGTGACAAAGCCCTGTGCAGACAGCAAGATAGTCAGCTGAGACGTAGTTAAGGGCTTTCGGAATGAGTCTGTCTTCCAATCAGTCAGATAGGGCGGCAACTTCCACTAAGAAATATATCCACATGAGAAAATCAGAGCATCTTTTCTGAATGTTGTTTGCCTTTGAAGGCTGTTTGCCTCTTCGGTTAAGCATAACTTCTGTCTTGCTAGTGTCACTCTTATTACTGGGTCTAAGGATTTCAGTCAAGAAGTGGGTTAGCCCAAAGCAAATCTTATGTTGCAAAAGCCAATCAACATCTGTCTTGTGGAACTCTATCTTCTAACAACTTCAGCAACGTGAAGTACACCTAGAGACAAAAAAATAACTTTAATAAGACTCCATCAGTAAAGATGCCAGGGCAGAAGTGCTGTTTTCCATTATAACCACTTCGGTACCCTTCCTTTGGCATCAAAGATGACTATGAAGATTGCAAACAGTGTATCTTTTCCTGAAAGAGTACAAATTGTACAGACTTTCTCTCTGGAACTATTACTCTTGCACCCCTAGCACTTTATTTACTCAGAAAAATCTAACCCAGTTTACCTCCTATTACCACTGAACTCACGATTTAAAATACTTAGCTTTCCAATACCTCCATTCTGTCAGCACTTTCCCAGCAGAAAGTTAAACATCTCAAATGAAAATCTCTTTGCTATAAATATCTGCAATTATGGCCTGTAGCCTTTATGACACAAAAATTTTACGACACAAAAATCAGTAGAATTCTGTCATCCCATTAAAGCACTCCCATCCTGAATTAGTCCTTCCACCTTGCCCCTTTACATTCCGTAGTTAGCTGATACATACTTTTCAGTGACACATTTTCTGCATGTTGAAGCACACGCACATATTCAAGTAGAAAATACCACATTATCACAGGCTGTTTTCAATCAAGAACTTAAAAAGAAATAGGGAGAGTACAATCAGTTTCACAATTCAAATTATCTGCAGCAGATTCAGAAATACCACGCTTTATAAACTGAGATGATGAGTGTGTACTGTCAAAGGAAGGTCATCTGATTCACATTCCAGTAAAGGTTGAAAATGAGTCAGAACCAAAGAAAACATTATTCCTCCCCACTCGCACCCTATTCTGTCCCTCAAACATGCTTTTTATTAAAAGAGTTCCTAGTTCACAATTTTACACATGCAGAGGGTCTGGTTTGCAAGAAAGGACAACAACAGGACAGAAGAGTTCCCTTGAGGGTGGAACAGGCAGTTAATACAACTCTTGTTTTGAAACAAAGACTTTGGCAAGGCTCAATACGCCTTTGACATTCTTCAAGAAAATTACTCAAATCTAGACAAAAAAATGAGCCCTTTGGGAAAAAAAAGCCAAATTTTTTAAGTGCTCAGAAAAGCCATCTTCCTATACAATAGCCAGAAATGCCAAAGATGCCACTCGGGAAGAGCTGAGGGTGAACAATAGGCAAATAGAACACAAAACAGATGAGGAGCCACAGGGCAGGGGAAGGATCAAAAGAAAGCGTAGACTAGAAGTTGGGTGTAGGAACTGGGAACTCTTGAGTAACAGGATGAGATCAGGGAAAGAACAATGCCAAAATGAATAGGTATGACTCGGAAAGCATTAACAGGGGAAGAGAAGGACTAGGAGAGCCCAAGCCATCAGCAGCAAACATGAGGAGAAATTTCAGGACCACAAATGGTGTAAGAACTAAAAAGGAGCTGCAACTGAGATTAAGGAAGAAACAGGCACTCTGTGTCCCTCAGAGCACTGCCTACTTCACAACCCTTCTTTCACTCCAAAACCAATGTTTAGAAACAGTACTGCTCTCTGCAAACAAATTTCTGAGAGTCTTGCTAGAAGAATAGGTCTGTCAGTCTCTCCTGATGGTGGTTCACATGCAGTCTGATCACAACCCTGCTCTGGAGCATCCATCAACGAACAAGGAAACGTTCCTATCACAGTTATTTTGTTTTAAAATTGATATTAGGAATAAATTTATCCTTACGAGCAACAGAACTGTAAACGAAGTCTGGCTTCTGCAATTAGACCAATCTGCTACATCTGATACTCTTATCATCCTTACCATAAACAAAAAATTCTGGTTTTATAGAATTTTATAAAACTTCTATTTCTATTTTTTATTTCTTTCTCTAACGTAGGCTACTGCAAGATGGAAAAATAGTATTACAATTAAAACAAACACAGCTCCTCCAAATCAATCAACATCTTCTAATATTACCATAGACGTAATATCTACTTATTCATTGGAAAAGAACCAATACTTTATGGGCAAGCAAAAGAAAGTCCCTGCTCTAAAAAGCTTGCAGTCTAACCCAGGTGATTTAATAACAGCTCAGGACCCTGCTCAAAAAAGCTTACAGTAATTCAGGTGATTTAACAGTGGTTCCGAATCAGAAGTGTAGAAAGGAATCCAAAAGAAAAGATTAAAATCAGTCAAAAGTAATACATGGAAACAAGGAAAAAATCACAACGTTCATGAAGGAAAAATAAATTTCAAAGGAAGGGGCAAAGGCAGAAAATAAGTAAAAAGAAGTAAAAATAGGAGAAAGGGAACAGGAATAGTGGCAATAACACACTGAATTTTGAAAATGAAGACTGGAATACTAAATGTACTGTCTGAGTACAAGAGTCAAGAGTAACTCATTTTCGGTTAGGGGATTTCAGTGGCAGGAAAGTCTGAGATGATGATGTCGCAGAAACCATGATGGCCAACATGAGGCCTAGTCAGACAGAACTGGTTTTAGGGGTATTATGAAAACAAAGGACACCAAGACTAAACAAGAGAAACAGTGAATAGGGTGCGCAGACATTTTTATCTAGCTCCCAAGGCTACAAATTCAAGTAGTGGACATGACAACAGCAAGACAGGAACAATGACAAATTGTTCCACATTTAAACTTACTGAATTGTGATTTCATAACCAAAACATACTTAAACACAATTCAGCAGAAATACCATCAATATATAGCAGCAGCAAAAGATTAAGGCCCAAGATGAGAGAAGGGTATTGGTAAGAAAATTTTTTAAATCCAGAAAACTGGAACTTAACAAATGAGTCAATCAAGGTGTGAAAAAGTAAAAGAATGGGAAAAGCTTACCACACTGATTTTAATGGGAAGAAACCTTAACCCCTTTAGTCTGTGAATCTTACTCTATTCAATTCTAAATCATAAAGCATACAAATCTCTCTGAAACATTTAAACCTTTCTGGTTTTTCTTTTATTGCTTATCATTAGTTTTGCAGTGCTATCACCAACACGTACATAGTCACATAGTCCTAAGAGATCAGAATGTTAAAATGAAAATAAGAAATGTTATCCTACCTTCATATGCATTCAAGCCATGGAATCACATTATACTTCTACACTTCATGCAGTTTTGGTTACATTTTAGATACAACTTAGGAGGAGAAAAGGCACAGATATGAAAGCATATATAATGAGCACAGACTACCTATTACAGGAACATACATTTATCAAGAAAATGTAATTAATACTTAAAATCTGGTACTTCCTATTTTTAGTTCAGACCAAAAACAAAAAAAAAAAAGGGACAGCTTGTCTGATTAGAACAAAAAAAGATGAATTTCTGTAATGTTAGAAACAGTTCAGGAGGAAGCACTGAGCAGATGGAGAACCAACCTCCACTGATGCCAAGTCCTGTGATTTTACTGCAAATCTTTACTGTGGAAGTTTTTTTTTCTGTTTGTTTGGGAAAGTTACTTTGGCTAGTGAAGAGAGAGGGAGAGGCTGGATTTTTGTTGATTTCAGATACCTACAGGTATATAAACCAGCAGTATCTCTCAGGTCTATCAATAAATCCAAAGTTGCAGACCGTCCAGGGCATAACTGTCACAACTAAAACTTTTGCAAGTAGAAATGAAACCACTTGGACAAAAAGCCTCCATAGATGGGAAACGGTATCTACCACACGACCACCAAAAAGGAAGGAAAGTTCTGACGTGCTGGAATGGGGCTAGAAGGAGAAGCAGAAGACAACATTTCAGGGAAGCTCAGAGAACGAGGTAGCAAAAAAAAAAAAGGAGAACATGAGGAAAGATGCAAGTAAAGCATATGTCCTCAGCTGTTTATTTCAGGAGCGCATATATTAGGAATATTTGATCTACTACCAATCCTTAGTTGCAACAGTGTAATCTTCTTTCAAGGCCAGTACACCTGGTACTAATATCTGAGAACTGTTGATAACTAATAAAAAGTAACCGATACTTCTTTACGTCCCGCACAGAGCTCATGTCACCTGGTGAACAGCAAGGACACAAAGCTTTGCATCTGTTGAATTTCTGACCAAATAAGACACACTAGTTGAAAGCACATCTGTTCCACATGCAGTCATAAAGACATGCAAAAAAGAATTAAAAAATAATTTCCACTATTTTTCACACAGAGCAATAATGCTTTCGGAGCTGATAAACAGCAATTCTTCATTAGTCTCGCTATCTCAAGGGTACAAGAAACAGAAATGCAGAAATAGAGTTCTATGGAGACATATGGATGTAAATAATTTTACAGAACAGACATACAAAACGAAAAGTAGTAGAAGCTGGCAATCAAATACCACTGGAGAGCGGGACCTGTCTGACATACACAGTAACCCAAATCAACAACGAGTTAGGCAGTTCTGTAAAGAAAACTGATTTTCAGCTATTCTCTAGAATTTTAAAATCAAAGGATTTTTTATCATCCGCACCACACCCTGCCATTGCCATTCTTTTTGTTTGAGCAGAATTAACATTGAAAATAAGAAAACTCATTTACTCTTCACTTTTTTTTTCCAAATCTCTGTCAGTATATACTTAAGATAGAAAAGTTGAAGGAAAATCTATTTTTAACACAAGCCTTGCTCCACAAGTTTATCTGTTCAGCTTTTCCAAGACAGCTAGTGGTCTTCTCTATGCTGTTCATTCTCATGTATGTATTGACCATGAAAATGACAAAAATGCAGCAATATATTGCAACAGACACATCACAATTAAACAGAGAGGCCCAAAAGCTAGAAGTTAAAAAACCAAAACAACAGGGTTTTAGGGAATGGAAAGTAACTGCTACCTCACAATTCCTATCCTTAACTGTTCATTACTATTACGCTCCAGTGACTGTTCTTTTGATTTTTATTCCACATTTCCTAATGCACTCAAGTGCTAGGTACCTACAGGAATTATATTTATTCATACAATATCAAAACCATCCTTCCAGTTTTGTTTGAACTACGCAGCATTTCTCTTTCTTACCCTTTAAGGCCATCAGAATTATTCAGCTATGGCCAAAAAAACAAACTGGGAAAAAAATTAATGTTCAAAACTATATTTTTTCATCTTGATAATCATCACATCCAGCAACTCAGCACACTGTTATTGAGGCCTGCATGTTCGCAGCTTTTGGCTGCTGTACTGGTCATACCTACCACATTCAAAGGAAAGCAATCAGCTCCCTGGATACGTTTTGATCACCTCTGTAATGAGACTTTACAAGTATATTTCTAAACCTATAGCATCTATTCACAGCCAAAACCCTAATGAAGGACTTAAATCTATTTTGGGACACTTAACCCTCATCAGTCAAAAAATGAGGACAGCTCTTGCAAAGTGAGGTTATCCTATCACTTCCACTTCTCTTGCTCTTCACGCTTCAACAGCATTTTTACTAAATTGAGTCAAGGCATATTCCCTGAAGGTTTCACGATGGACTTACAGTTTACATCAGCTAGACATCCAAAGCAATACAGAAAAGTTTACTTTGCTATATGCAAGGCTAATTTAAAAAAATGATTAAAAAAGGAAAGAAACAGACTTAAAAACTAAAGTTATCACCCTACTTTACACACAAATACAATAAGCTCTAACAAAGAAGTTCTGTCAGGCGAGTGACATCAGCTGTTATCAAAGCCACCTGGCAGTTCTTTCTTAAGACTATTTTCAGTTGCTTTTTTTAACTATTCAGTCTGAAATTTTCCATGTCAATTGTCTACTTCAGGTAGTTTTTCCTCACCCTCTGCTCACCACCACCTTTTAAAAAAAGTCAGAGAACGGCTGGAACATTTTTCTACCATGAAAGGACCTGGGAAAAAAACCCTTTGAAAAACTGTAATCACTTTCCTGCCCCGACTCAGTAACTTGAAATCAGGCTGGACAATGTTTTTGTATGAGAGGTACACTCTGCTCATTTTGGGAAAAATCTGACCCAATTTATCCAAGCTACAAGCTTCTAGAAATCAGTTTGTGTGTATTTTTTGGCAAGATCTGCTGGAGATTAACGACCAATGCCCACACAGTGCATCCTCAGTGACCCTCTGTTCATCCTCCAAATGTGCAAGGCAACTAAGTTTCTTCTGGCTGCTGTTTATGAGTGAAGAGTCCGATTTTCACTATAAGTGGAGTCTGCATTCAACAGGCATTAGGTACAACACTGAACAAAAAGTGTCGTCTTGTGTGTTTCTGCAACCTCACCTGTGCCAATATCCCTACCATAGTTGAAAACAGTGGCCTTCCACTCCATATTGCTGGGTAACTGAGTAGGATTTAGGGTATACTGACAGAGCATATGCAGGCAACAAGGAGCAAACAGCTTGTAGTGGAGACTAGAACTGGAAGCCTGAAAAATGAACTGGGATTGACTAGACAAGGAAAGAAACTAAGAGGAACATAAGAAGAAGATGTTGTCATGGCTGAGAGAAAATATGAAGCCAACTGAGCAATCCCAGGCAGAACAACTCTGAACTGGGGATCACCAGGACCAGATAGAGCGAGGGACAGGGGGGATTTTAGTGAATATATGTGGAAGGGAGCTGGCTCACAAGAAGACTGAGAAAAGACCCACCACCAGGGATCAGAAACATAGACAAGGAGAAAAATTAACAGAGGCAAGAGAGAGTGAGAAGACTCAGTAGGCAAGCAAAGGCTGACAGTAGAGAGACAAGGTGCAGTCAGAGATGGTCTGGGACTAGGCAGGCCTAAATATTTGATTGAAAAGACAGAAGCAGTGCTGCACAAGCGATTGGCTTGAGGCAGGGGCAAGCTGGAAGTATAGGCAAAAAAGTAAAAAAAGTGCATGTCTTCAGAAGGTATTGAAAAAAGTAAAATAGAATAGTAAAATAGACTTACCATACTCTGCAAATGTCTACAAACCCCTTCCTCCCCCTCTCAGAAAAAATATCCCACTTCCCTCTGCTACTGATAAAAATAGTCTAAAAACCCATGACTCTGTTACTTTCTTAAGCAACACTAATGTTCATGTACTAGGTTTAAAATCTCCAATCCTGCTAGTTATCAACAACATGACACCCATGTCACAGCATATTAGTCTTCTCATTTGGCTATTTTTTGTTGATTTTAACTAGAAATTACACGTAGAAGCACATTTATGAAATATTAAACAAATACCAAACATGGAATTTTAATTCCCTGGATGTCAAGAATTCCTCCACTTCAGTTTGTCTGCTAGCATTAATTCTGTCTCTATTACTACATTATCCCAAACTATTTTTTATACTCCATCTCATTCAATTAACAGGAGATTTTTCTGGGAATAAATCAAAGATGTATCTTGAAGGATGGCACTCTCTTTAAGACCTTGCTTTCAATATTATGGAACCAAAATGTTACATAGGACAACAGTTTTTTAAGCTGAGCTTTTGCCAAAGGATTCTTAACTGGCTGCATTAATTACATTGTTGTGTATTAATAGTAAGTTGCAGGACCTTTCTAAGCTTTTGCATTCTTGAAAAATGGCACCTTAACTCCATTCCCTCTCCAGTACTCCCCTAACTGCTTGTTGCAATTCAGCTGGATCCACTGTACAACTTTGGAATGCTAAACAGCAATATACTAACTGAAGTCAAAATTATCAAATAAAGCAGAGACGTAAGTTTCTTCTCAGACCACTAGAAATAAAGATGACTGCATTCTCAGTTTTCGCACATAAGCCAAAGAAACCATACAAAGAAACCCTCTCGACACACACTGCTTTTTATGACTCCAACAAATGTGCATTATTGTTTCAAAGGCACTTTTTTCTTCCTCTGAAAGTACTTTATTTCATTGCTGTTTCTTTAACAATTTATTTTAACATCAAGAACAGTCACAGTATATCCTAAAATAAAGCGAAGCACTCTTTAAATGAAGATTTAGAATTAATAACTAGTAAGAACACTAACTAAAAAAGATTTTAATTTTAGGCATTAAGAGGATCTACAAAGCAAAATAAATGGGTTGGTAATAACTGTATAACTTTCCACAAACACAAATCAGTAGAAATATATAGTATTTCCCTATATTCTCAATACAAAAGTACTATTCATCAGATCATTTTAAAGAGATTCTGAAGGCTAAGTTAGAGATATTAAAGTTTGTTTTAAAAAAAGCTGAACCATAGCAACATGCAGCTCAGGGTAGGTCTCTTGAGTTTTCAGTTGTGATATCTGCTTTGCTCCCCAGGCTATGTCACCTGCCCAGTTCTGAGGTCCATACCAGGCATCTTCACTCCAACACTGTTACCATGCAACATACCATTCAGAGAACTCAATACACATCTTGCGATCCTATGATTAAAACTGACAATTTAGGCCCAATTCTGCAACGTTCATGCAAAACTGAACTTCAGAAGTCGATTCTGGAACAGAGAAAGAAAGCTCTGGTGCTTCTTTCTTTACCATAGGTAATTTCTAACTTACCCCTCCAAGCTGTGCCTTAAAAATCCAATTATTTAGATTGGAGAGATTTCAGAGCTTCCAAGTTGCTCAAAAAAAACCCATAATACATTACCTGCAGCTTTTTACTGAACGGTATTCCAACACAATGGCACATCAGGAGTTTTAGGTAACTGTTTTTTGTGCAACTGCCCATACTAATAATGTACAGCTAAAAAAAAAGGGGGGGGGATCTAGTACAGCCTGTTGCCCCACCTTCTCCTTCTATCATTTCCTACAAAGAGGGGAACACAACTGATCTTTTTTTTCAAGTAGAGTAACACTTGCTATTCATGCATACATCTGTGCAATACTGATTACAAATCTTTGTCAAAACAAACAGCAAGCAGCTTCTTGACTGTTTTGCTGTGTTTAGTCACAGGAGCAACCTTTTTTGTTTTCTGGAAAGCAACCCAGTGACCAAGATTGGTAAGAAATCATTGTCAGCAAGAAGAGGCTCAAAGCACCTGGATGCTGCACACACTCAGACCCATACACAGTTTCATGAGAAGGCTATAAATGCAGCAGCCCTCCTTCCACGGCTCAGTGCAGCCTGTATGCTGTAAGGCTGCTCCCATGGAGACTTCAAAAACCACTAAATATATCAATGGCAGACAGGAATGGTATTCTAGGGTCCTGTTTTCTCATCAAGGACAACAGACAGAGAAGTAGTAATGTGTCAAAATTCAAAACTAAAAAACTATCTACAGAACAGAAAATGCTTACCTGCTGAGCTAAGCAAAACACTGAAGTCTGTTCCTCTCTGTAATTCCCCATGTTCACTCTGTCCCTCTTTTTCTGTATCCACATAGCGGCTCCAGTTGGAAAAAATCTTTCTTCTTGAATAGTTTTTCAGTTCTTCCTTCTCTTCTTCCTCTCGCGATTCAGCATCATCATCCTCCTCTACCTGTGACATTTAAACAGACAATTACACCATTGCAACTCAATAGCATTTTTTTCTGTATTTAAACAGTCATTCATACAAACAACTCTAAACCACAGAATTAAAACCCAGAAAGACAAATCAGCCTGGATCCCCATCAGAATTTTAGATCAGGTGATACATACAGTTCAGGAAGATGGTAATTCATCAATAGTATAATTAAAAGCAGCTAATGAAGCTTCAGATCTTACAGGGGTCAAGCAGTGACATTGATGCAAGTTCAAATGGTGTCCCTCCTATTCTGGAAGCCCATAATGAACAGCTTCCTTCCTGAAACCGAGAGCAATGTGTAGGGACCAGAACTAACAACTTAATCACAGTATCTCTGTCAAAGTGTTGCAGTGATACAGATGATAAATGAAAGAACTGATGTGTGTAGAGTGGAATAAGAAAAAGAGAACATAACAAATACTGCAGAAAAACATCGGGAAAGGTGATCTATGTAAGAATTTCCATTATAACCAACTACAGGTCTTAAGTAATATGGAATAATTAATCACATTAATTTCCTTCACAAAAGCCATTTCATGGAAATACACATGGAAAAATTAAACAGATTGCTGGCAGTCAATCTCCTAGCCCAAACTCTTAAAAGCTCTTGGGTCAAAATGAGAACTCATTCCAGAGCCAGTCTAAAATGCAAGCAAATTAGGCACTTACAACAAGTACTCAACAGCCATGCAAAACCCTCCCCTCCCTTGAATCCTCTGTATCAACAGAGCTCTCCCCTCCCAGAGGTTGGGGTTCAGCTGTAAATGACTATAGGTTCACAAACAGAAAGATTTGCTTCCTGGAGGAAGGAGCACTCAACAGGCAAGAGGAGAACTGAGAACAACCAGAAAGTTCTTTACAAGATACTTTCTGCAGAGGTCTAAAGCTCTGAAGAGGTGGAGTAATGGAGTGAAGAAAGAAGAGACTCCCACCATGTCTGCTTCCAAACATTCCTGCTGACAGCTCCACTCTCTTCTCTCCTTTACTCCATCTCTCCCTTCACAAACCACAGTGTGCTGCTGCCACAAGATTCAACTTTGCTGTCCCAAAAGCAAGTACATTGTTCATGAACAGGGCAGTGAAATTCAAGTTTTTCTACACTGCTGTAAAGCTTAAAGCCATCTCCATTCAGTATAAAATAATTGCAAAAGCAAGCTACCTTTCGGTAAGTCATTATATATCCGTAAGTCAAAACACCCTTACAGCTCACCATCGTACTACTGGCTTTAAGGAGGACCTCGGCTTTGACAGTTTAAACCAAATGTAATCCTGAAATAAATGTGAAGAGCAACTAATTATAATAAAAAAAAAAGCCCTTGTAAGTGAAGAGCTGCAACATCTTGTGCAGAAAGATTACTAAAATCTCTAGTAGTTGCTGTGTTTCTAAAGCTACATTAGGGTTTTTTTAAGCACATACTGTGGACTTATGTACTGGTACATCAGACAACCTGGTAAAAACAACTGCACAAAGCCACTATGTGGAACAAACCACCCTCACTTCATTAACTTGTTTTATAATCCATGACTTCCATAGCTCATGAAAGAACCTACAGCGACACACGTTTTAGATTGATTTTAGAAATCCATCACGAAAAAGGTTTAACTACTCTGTAGAAAAAACTGTAGTTATATTTTGGCTCAGCAAGACAAGGATAAACTGTTTGAGATTTTCATGTTCCTTTAGTGTCTGATTATGCCACAGAAAAGCTTCCATTAACACCAAATAAATCCCTGTTGCACACCAAATATTTATATGCAAGTACATCACCGTAAAAAGAAGACTGACACAGACAAAAAAGTAGGAAATAGCAGTTTGTGGGCAGTGAAGCACTACTACTCCTTAGTTCTGAAAATGTATTAAAAGTGACCAAAAAGTAGCAGTGAAGCCTGTTTCACGGCTTTTACATAAATGTCCACTGAAAGGCAAAGCATCTTCAAACACGACTGCAACAGTTTAGATTCTCCCATGTTTGATGTCTTAAAAATGACTGCCCAGCATATCATATAGGTAGCAAAATCAGAACTAGAATAATGACTTCCCAAGAAAAATGATCCACTTATAAACAGGCTTCTTTCAGCACTGTTTGAGAGATCTGGTTAGAAACAGCATGAAAGAATGGTAAAATAATCAAAAAGCTTAAAAACAGATTAAAAGCTGTCATAATTATACAAATACAAGCCTAGCTGTCAAACAGCTGACAAGAAGGAAAATATTCTGTGCGTTCTCACTGGTTCTGTGCAACTTTTAGGTAAATTCTCTTTTCTTTCTACTCATCAGATAAACATACCAAAATGGCTGTTGTAGACAAATCGCTGTTTGCATGAGCAAGGGGATGAAATCATAATTTTGTATTACCAGGGACTGATCTGGAGCTATAGTTTCCACAGAACAAAGGCCAAATCTACTCATATCAAGATAAGAATCAACTTGTTTCTCTTCTGTTGTTCTCCTATAAATGGAATGATTTTCTACAATCCAGCAAACCTAGGGAAATTCAGTGCCCAAAACAACTTGGAGTTGATACAATTCACAAGTCAAAGCAAGAATAGTGCTATACAGATCTGTGTTGTACTTTATTTTTAGGAAAAGATCAAAATCACGTTAGGCAACTATGACATTATATATAAGTACTTACTATAGACCTGATTAAAGGATTCACTCCTTTCAGCTGTCAACAAACAAAACAGGAGTATCAGCTGCTTCTTATAACCAATCTTCCAATAAACTAATATGGATTCAAATGTTTTCTCTTAAACCAAACTAAAATCTTTTTCACATTCTGCTATTAGCTATGTTACAGCACACCTCAAGGAAAATTCATTTTTTAGCAGTAAAATTGTTAACTTGAACTTTAAGAAATAAACCACAAATTCTCGGGAGCGTTAACAGCAGTCGTGCAGCCCGGTCCCCCACGTACCATCCAGAGGTTCATTTCTGAAATAAGTAAAGTTCAAATACAAACCTGCTTATATTTCCAATAAACATTTAACAGAAAATTTTACTTCATGCACTACTGTACTACAAGATAAAACTGCAAGTAATCACATTTGAACATGCAACATTCAAACAACTTAAAGATGCATCTTAACCATTAAAATTATCAAATACATTAAAAATCTCTGATTGGCGAAGTTTCAGAAAATAATTTGCTTCTACCATCTCACATTAGACTGTTACTTCAGACAGTAGCTATCTCAGAAACACATAAACATAAACCTTCATTACTTACCTCTTAGCTGCCTATTCAGCTAGGCTATATGCTGCTGCCATTGTCATCATATCTTACTGAAAATTAGTCTTAATCAGTACAGAGCAAACATCTGTCCTATGTGCGATGAAATAAAATAACTTCCTTCCTGTCCCATCCTCAAATAATAAATAATACACGCTGAAACTAATTTTAGAAGCCAACTCAAATATAACCTTTAAAACGATATTACTCAGGTAAGGAGAAAAACATATGCCTTTAAACAGTACTGAACTACACAGAATCACAGATTCACAGAATCACAGAATGGTAGGGGTCGGAAGGGACTTCTGTGGGTCACCTAGTCCAACCCTCCTGCCGAAGCAGGGTCACCTACAGCAGGCTGCACAGGACCTTGTCCAGGCGGGTCTTGAATATCTCCAGAGAAGGAGACTCCACAA
>Ga0065711_1028943_pt1 | contig 38413 bp, 20 predicted proteins | sample Hoacrofraction12_FD_59098 | JGI IMG/M metagenome (GOLD analysis project Ga0065711, IMG submission 59098) | Hoatzin crop microbial communities from Cojedes, Venezuela - Epithelial fraction 12 v2 (version 2) | ecosystem: Host-associated > Birds > Digestive system > Esophagus > Crop | place...
CTCTACTAAAAATATTTTCCCCATCTTTCCTGTAGGCCCCCTTCAGGTACTGGAAGGCTGCTCTAAGGTCTCCGCGCAGCTTTCTCTTCTCCAGGCTCGACAGCCCCCACTCTCTCAGCCTGTCCTCATAGGAGAGGTGCTCCAGCCCTCGGATCATTTTTGTGGCCCTCCTTTGGACCCGCTCCAACAGTTCCATGTCCTTCTTGTGCTGAGGGCTCCAGAGCTGAATGCAGTACTCCAGGTGAGGTCTCACCAGAGCAGAGTAGAGGAGCAGAATCACCTCTCTCGACCTGCTGGCCACTCTTCTCTTGATGCAGCCCAGGACATGGTTGGCCTTCTGGGCTGTGAGCGCACATTGTTGGCTCATGTCAAGCTTTTCATCCACCAATACCCCCAAGTCCTTCTGAGCAGGGCTGCTCTCAACCCGTTGTAGGACCCTGCACTTGGCCTTGTGGAACTTCATGAGATGCACACAGGCCCACCTCTAAGACTGTCAAGGGCCCTCTGGATGGTGTCCCTTCCCTCCAGAGTGTCAACTGCACCACACAGCTTGGTGTCATCAGCAGACTTGCTGAAGGTGCACTCAGTCCCACTGTCCATGTCACTGACAAAGACATTAAGCAGCGCTGGTTGCAATACTGACCCCTGAGGAAAACCACTCATCACTGGTCTTCATTTGGACATTGAGCCATTGATCACAACCCTTAGAGTGCTACCACCCCGGCAATTCCTTATCCATGAAGTGGTCCACCTGTCAAATCCATGTCTCTCCAATTTAAAGACAAGTATGTTGTGCGCGACAATGTCAAATGCTTTGCTCAAATCCAGGTAGATGACATCAGTTACTCTTCCCTTACCCACCAATGCTGTAACCCTGTCGTAGAAGGCCACCAAATTTGTCAGGCACGATTTGCCTGTAGTGAAGCTATGTTGGCTGTCACCAATCACTTCTTTGTTTCGAAGTGCCTTGGCATAGTTTCCAGGAGGATCTCCTCCATGATCTTGCTGGGCACAGAGGGGAGACTGACTGCCCTGTAGTTCCCTGGGTCTTCCTTTTTACCCTTTTTAAAAATGGGCGTTATGTTTCCCCTTTTCCAGTCAGTGGGAACTTCACTGGACTGCAATGACTTCTCAAATATGATGGATAGTGGCTTAGCAACTTCATCTGCCAGTTGACTCGGGACCCGCGGATGCACCTCATCAGGTCGCATGGACTTGTGCACCTGCAGGTTTCTTAGATGGTCTCAAACCAGATCTTCACCTTACAGTGGGCTGTGCTTCATTCTCCCAGTCCCTGCCTTTGCCATCTGTGACTTGGGTGGTGTGGCTGGAGCACTTGCTGGTGAAGACTGAGGCAAAAAAGTCATGGAGTACCTCAGCCTTCTCCATATTCCAGGTAACCAGGTCTCCCATTTCTTTCCAGAGAGGGCCCACATTTTCCCTAGGCTTCCTTTTATCACCGATGTACCTATAAAAGCTTTTCTTGTTGCCCTTGGTGTCCTTGGCCAGATTTAATTCTATCAAGGCTTTAGCTTTCCTAACATAATCCCTGGCTGCTCGGACAATGTCTCTGTATTCCTCCCAGGCTACCTGTACTTAATTCCACCCTCTGTAGGCTTCCTTTTTATGCTTGACTTTGTCTGGAAGCTCCTTGTTCATCCATGCAGGCCTCCTGGTGTTTTCGCCTGACTTCCTCTGGAGGAGGTGATCCTTGAATATTAACCAACTTTCTTGGGCCCCTCTCCCCTCCAGGGCTTTATCCCATGGAACTCTACCCTGCACATCCCTGAAGAGGCCAAAGTCTGCTCTCTTGAAGGCCAGGGTGGTGAGCTTGCTGTGCACCCTTCTCCTGTCCTAAGGATCTTGAAGCCACCATTTCATCATCTCTGCAGCCAAGGCTGCCCTTGAGCTTCACATTTCCCACCAGCCCCTCCTTGTTGTCACTCAGAGAATATTTCTTCTGTCCTGTAACTGAATAACTGCAGCTACTTATGGCACAAATGTGGAACTTTTTGGGCTAAACAGAAAATTTGTTCTCACCTCACACCCCCACGAGTCTTCTCTGACGCAGTGTCCATGTAGAATTTCCACAGACTGCAACTGGGGAGAAAACCACAGCCAAAGCAAATTTGTTTCCCAGACCAGATGAAAATCCATGTAACATTTGTGATGTTTGCTAGTCCTTGTCATGTGAATGACTCCCTGACAGATGATGCAGTCTGCAACAGGAGACTTTGGGAACTTATGTCATATAGGCAGGATAAAAAAGTAATCGGCAGAAAAATTCTCTGCAGACTTATGCACAACTTTGGCAGCAGCTGCTTCAATTTTCAGCTCCCTTTTCCATTCACTGCTTCAAAGCAACAAGAGAAATAACCTCTTCTCTTGTGTACTTTCAGTGGTGTAATTCTGCCATGATGATGGAAGAGAAGAAAAATCAGACTGGTCTAACCCAGGAAATGCAATTCTTGAATTACTTATTAACTGAATGTGTGGGGTTCACAGTGAATATGAGTGTAATTTCTTCTTCTTTTTTGTTGTTTTCTTTTTTCCCAACAGTGTGATTCCCGAAACCAAATATCTAGAGTTTTGAAATTGAGTCTTTTCAGAATCACCAGCAGAAAAAAATGTAGTCCTGTGTGTGAAGATGATGTGCCTTAAGAATTAATTGATGGTATAAATTATTATTGCTATTCCTAGTGCAATAGCTTTTAGAAGACCCTTGCTCCATCCTCCAATGGGATGCCATTCAGTAAGTCAGCGCGATTAAGGAAAAAGCCTTCTAGTGAAATCTAAAATGCCAAGATAAATAAGATTTGAAAAAAAAATTTAAATACTGTCCCCGTTTACAGGCAGGCATAAGAGACACAAGTCTTGATGTATAGTTTAAGCAGACCATTGTCCAAAATGCCTTCCTTCGTTCCCTATTCCTTGTACCTAGCTCACTGCAGACATTTAAGCTTCTGATGATGTCCACAGGTTCACAGGGTCTTGGATGAGCTAAGCATCAAAGTGCCTGTGCAACATCTAAACATGTGTGAATGCATAAGGAGGTACTCCTAGCTGGCGGTTGTCAGTTACTACAAACATTAGGAGTTCACAGAGAACAAAGGGAATCTTTTGCATAATCACCCTGTGGAGACGTGTGTCCTGAGCCTGCCTCAAACTCCAGGTTCCTGAACTGTCACTTCAAGTAGTCCTCTGAGCAGCAAGCCTCAGAGGTTAGAGGAGAAGGTTAGGAGGAGACCAAATTTAAGCAGTTGAGGAAGTGGGGAACACTACTATACTGTTTGACTGGCAACATATAGTATCATACTGGGCTTACTGGGACTCGTAAATCAGTGCTTGGCCCTGGCCAAGGAAAGAATCTGTTGCCCAAAGGATGTTGAGATAGATTCACTTGCACAAAGACTTATTAGCAGGGTCCATAGCTGATGGCATACATTGACTAAAATGGTGAGAGTAACATTAGGGAGAAAAAGAAAACAAAAACAAAAAAGCAAAAGAGGACAAAGAGAGAGTAAAACTTCCCCTTCAGTTCTAGGCCACCTAGCATAAGACAAAGAGGGGGTGGAAGCTGTTCCCAGATATGCGTCCTCTCCTGGGTGTCCTTTACAGTGCAGCAGTGTCCCCACGTAATACTTTCCCCATAGTAACTATGTAGTTGTCATTGTAGCACACTGACTCCCTTTTGGTAGTGCCTGCTTGTGATGCTGTTAGCATTGATTGGGGCATGCTTTGATAAGGGCAACTGCTGCATGCTGCTGCACAGTTCAGGGCTGTGCGGGCAAAGTAGTGGGTCCCCTAGTGTGAACCAAAAGCTATAATCAAAAGCTAAGAAAAGAGGGAGGAAGGAGAGGTGATTCTCAGCCTGTGGCAATTGGACAAGTTCTCTTCCTGGTTGAATGATCTGATCACTCGGCTCTAGAGTTAGAGTCCAGCTTGCTGGCTGCATTGACTCCAGACACCTGCAAAGTTCTGTAGTAGACAGTTTGTCTCAAAGACTCACTAGAAGTCAGGCAAAACTGCCATTTAGGGGTCTCTAAAAGAATCATGGTCTTTTGGCCTTATTACATACACATATAATTAATTTATTCCATGCATGCCGTGCAAGGCCTTTTTTGCAAATATAGTATGTAATCTTTTCCAGATGAGTCCAGAAAAGCAGCAGGTGGACAAGGTACAGGAAACCACTAAACTTTCTCAGGTTTTGGCATGTAGAATTAAATGATGCTGAATGATGATATAATAAACAGCAGCAAGTACTTAAAGGCATATGAATGCAAAGAAAGGCACCCATAATTACTCCCATAATTGTACCTGAAATAGTGATAAATTAAGCAGGGAGTATTTATTTTATTTATAAATTAATTGTGAAAATAATACTTCCAATAGTCCTGATGGCATTAAATTTCTACTTAAATTTCCCTTGAGTTTGTTCACTTCCTTCTGTTCTCAGAAATGAATTCGTTTAGAATTTCCAGTCTCTGATATTCTAAGCTTTTAGATCTTTAAATCTGTTCAACCAGTGAGAAATGTCCTTACTCCCATAAAATTGTGGATAGGGAATCAGAGAAAAATAAAAATATTTTTTGAATATTATGAATTAATCATAATATTAATTATCAATTGATAATGAATTTATCATTGATAAATTCATTATCAATGAATTATTGAGCAGGGAAAGTAGTCTATGACACCTATTAGAGGCAGTGGAAAACATACCAAGAAATAATTTTATTCCCTAAAAAATGCTATCTGTGTTTTTAGCCTAAATATCCAAATGTATTATTTTCAAAATGTTAAATGGAGTGTGAAAATGTTGCATTTTCTTAAAGACATGATTGATGGAAGGACTTATTAAGCCATGTCCAATATTCCCTGTCAAATGCTTAATTTTAAGCATCCCATCCTTTACTCAATATCATAAATAGGAGTACTTTCACCTGTGTAGTTGATTAACGGATCATAATGTGAGAGTTTTCCTTGAGACTTGGCCTAAACTTTCTTTTTAATTTTTCTTCTCACTCCTCATATCCCCCAAGCCCATCCCTTTATACATTTCCTGTGTTACTATGCTAAATAATTCCTGTTCATCCTCATTACATAAATTTCATGTTGAAATGCCTTCCTAAACTAGACTGGAAATTGTTATTGGGATTGTGCGATTAAAGACTGTAATAATGCTATTCTGCTTTCCCCAAAGTCTACTCAACACAACAGCAAGAGAGATCAAAAGCGCAGAACTTGTGGGTGCAACAGCAGCGCCTTTCCAAAAGGCCAACCCAGTGTCTGATATGAACAAGGTGTCAGGAGAGAGGTCGTTTGGAGCTTGCACCTTCCTCTCAAAGCCCTTTACCAGCCCCATCCCAACTGCAGCTCTGTGCTTTGACTCTTTCCCAACCCTAACCCTGATCCTAACCCTAGAGCCACACTAATCCTGAAAACAAGGTTCCCAGCCACACACAGGCAGAAGTTCTCAGGGAAGAGTTGCTTTTGCAGTCCACTGCTTCTTCCACTCCTTCCCTACCCCAATTGCAGTTTTACTCTTTTTCTCTTTCCCAGCTTTAGCACTACACATTAACACTATACCTAGGACACTGCCTTGGCTTATTTTGAGCCCATGTCACCAGTCCCTTTCACATTCCAGGTGCTGCTCTAGGTTCTGTCTCTACTGCAACTCCTGAGCTGAAGTAAGGGTTGGTTTTGTGTTTATTGTTGGGAGAATGAAAAAGCCTAGAGCTTTTCGAATGGGGCTGGGAAGGCGCTGCCAAAGTGAGTGCTGAGCTTCAGAGTTCTCTCCTGAGAACCTTTTCATCTTGCCGTGGATAGAACCTTGGGCTAAGGTGAAGCCTCAGCCCCGACCCCAAGTCTAGGTTTAGGTTTAAGATTCGTGTAATGTTTAGGGTTCATAGTAGGATTGTCATTTTAAGAGAAGGAAAGCCCAGGGCAGCACCTGAAGTGACAGTATGAAGGAGCTTTCAAAGGACAGGCATATGGAGGGATTCAGGAAATATACGGAAAACATGGAAATGGAAATTTTAATAGTTATTTGTACCCCAGACACTGGGGCTTGTATTTGGGTATAGCATGAATTTTTGTGTAGCTGAATATGCATAGTATTTTGACTGAAAGATGTATCTTAAAGGTAAGAGGTATCCCTGCTTATGTTGTCTTTGACTGCAAGATACTCCTTTCTCACTAGCAGTCTCTTACTGCAACAAACAGAGTGTATATCAATACATATGTTCCTGGAAGAAAAATCATCAAGATAACGGAAGTGTTTTATAGCTCAGAAGAGGTCTTTCTGTCTGAGAGATTCCAGACCATGGTAATAGACATTTATAATCTTTGCAGAAACTTTGAAATATTTCTTGTTATAGTCTTTTTTTTTTTTTTAATGTAGTCATGCCTCCTATTGAATGTGCATCTAATCAGGAAGAGATTTTGCAATATAATGAGCTGCAGTGCCATCAATAATTAATGCCATTCAACTTTGCAGCCATGATTTTCTATTTCCTTTCATCTTTGGTAGTTATTTACTCCTGTGCAAAGTGAGTATAACACTAACAAATCAGATTGCTTCTCAATTTACATATATACAATGTCATTGCTTAGGAAAACAGTACTTACATGAGTAAATGAACAGTTAAACATCTGACTTACAGTTTGCATCTGCAATCATAATAATGGCTTGCATAAACTAACTGTGCAATTGTGCACGCGTTTTTGTGTATGCACCTGCCTTATAGTTCTCTTCACCTCTGTTACACATATATTTATGAAAATTTAGTATCTAATGTGTTTTGGTCCCCATTTCTGTTTTTTGTTTAAAAGATAGCATCTCTGTCAACACCAAGTTCCCAATTATCTTGGGTCATTTATTCAGTTACTGTATAGTCTGAAGTAAAAATATCTTCTAACAGTTTATCAAATCTTTTCTCACAAAAAAAAAAAAAAACAACAGAATTTGGATCTCTCTCAGCCAGTTACTGAAAAAGATCAATGTACGACCATACACTAAAGCATAACTAGCTGGCAAAATTGAACAGAAAGTGACACAGAACTGCATCATTGTCAATTAACTCTAAGGACCAAATCCCACTTAATTGTAAACTGTTCCATCATCTGCGAGTTACATAGTTAAACAGTACTATTTCATGCAGTCACTCTGTGAATTTTGTGCATTAGAGGAAAACTACTCTTCAGGATATTCTGACCAATATCTTAAGCTACAGTTAATTGTTTAAGTGTGTTACAGATATATACCACAGAAAGAGCCCGTGCTTTTGTGACTAGCTGTGGGCCTTCATCAAGACTGATGAAATCGGAGGAAAGACTCCCAGCAGTGTGTTTAGGATTTGCCCCTAGTATACATCACTAGCAAAGTATGGAAACAGACCTCTGCTGCAGAATGACAAAAGCAATCTGAATTCAATACAACATCAAAACTTGCTACTTCAACAGATTATTTTAGTTTTAAAAAAACACGCATTCTTGGCATAATTCAGGCATAATATACTGTCGTGGTTTAACCTGCAAGTGGCAACTCGGACCACGCAGCCACTCACTCGCTCCACCCCCCTCCAGTGGGATGGGGAGGAGAATGGACTAAAACTCGTGGGCTCAGATAAAGACAGTTTAATAAGACAAAAAAGGAAGGAATAATAATAACAACAACAACAACAATAAAAATATGCAAAACAAATGATACACAATACAGTTTTCTCACCACACAACAACTGGTTGTGCAGCCTGTCCCCAAGTAATGATCGTGGAACTCAAAAATTCCTGCCCCCTAGCCAACACCCATTTATATACTGAGCATGATGTCTATGCTCAGTATATAATTCTGAAAATTCTGAATAGTTCTGAAAACAGAGTATTTCCATTGGCCAGCTTGGGTTAGCTGCCTGGCTCTGCTCCCTCCCAGCTCCTGCACACCTGCTCATCAGCTGAACATGGGAAACTGAAAAGAAGTCCTTGATTTCTTAGCAACAGCTAAAAACATCAGTGTGCTATCAACGTTCTTCTCATACTAAATCCAAAATACAGCAGCTACTGGGAAGAAAATTAACTCTATCCCAGCCAAAACCTGGACATGTACCTATAGTTATTACCTATACTTATTCACATGTAGTTATTTTTCATGTCCAAGTATTTGCTCTTGAAATCCTGTGAAAAGTGAAATTCAGGCAACAGGCACATGGCATCAGCAGAAATACACCTGCTAGTGGTTATCATTTCAGGTGTAACTTGTTTCACAATAAGGAAAAGGTCTTTTCCCCTATTTTCATTGACCGGTAAGAATAGGCATATACTGCCTAAGGTTTTGCCATGGAGATGAGATTCATTGTTCCTGGAACAGCAGATTATAATGAAAAAATCACAAGTATTTCTGAGGGGGGAAAAAAACACAAACAGAAAAAAAGTCACCTGCTTCTCAGAGAACACTGGCCATCAAAGGAGACACAAGAGGAGGGCTGAGTCTGAGAAAAGAAGAGTGAGAAAGGGAATGAATGTGAGCAGATGAACAGACCAAAGCTCTGCCTAGGTTAGACAGACAACCCTGGGCAAGAGACTGGGATTCGGGAAATCATACTGTCAATGTTACCTCAGAGGGGCTGTGTTTAAGAATCAGTGGTTGTAATGCTGGTGGTTGAGAAGGACTGCAGCTGAATTATAGCATGTGATGACACTGAATTGGAGCCCAGCAAGAGGACTTAAACTGTTAGATGTCTTACAAAGCTTGTGAGATCTTATTCTAATGGAGAAGGGACTGTCTTCTAGTATTGACAGAACTGTGCTTGCCCAGTGGAACACAAGGAAAGGGTGGGTTTTAACCATTGCGTTTACTGTATTTCTTGTGCCTTTGAAGGATGGGGAGGGAAGCAAGGAGCTGTTGTTTAGACAAACAGGGCTCTTCAGTGTAAAAGGAGGAGAGCGACAGACAGCAGGTACATTGCTAAATGAACCACCATAACTTGGTCACAAATAATGTGTTTGAAAACTGTGGGAATGGCTACAAAATATCCTGTGAGGTTACTTTTGCAGACTCTGGAGAAGCTCTTATACTGGAAAAAATTATTAATGAAGGTTGCTTAGTGGAGAGCAGGTGGTTCCCTAATCATAAGTGCTGGATGTAGTGATTTTCTGGCTTCCTGGGGAAAGGTCTGTTCTTTCAGAAACTAGGAAGAGCCAGTGGGAAGTAACTAGAGTGAATAAATCTTTGAGCCCGGGGCTGCTATGCCCTCCCTGTAGCCAGCTGACCATTTTGATTGTCTAGCATGGAGAGAATTGTACCTCATCCCACACTATTTCACCCCTTTAAGGAATCCTGTTCTCAGAATTAAGGGATTGTGACTCTATGTCATCCTGCCATGTAACTGTGGGAAGGCTTTTCCTAGCACCTCTTCCCTGTATACTGCACGAAACCAATGGGCTCTCTAGCTTGGGGTCTGGTTCAGCAGTTGGATCACAAAGTGGCACTAGTTGGATTTTCCTAAGTTAGGATTTTAGGGTCAAATCCAGTATTCATGACAAAAGCTTACTCATAGATGGTTTTAAGCAAACAGTCATGATCTTAAGCATGCACATTGTTAACTGTGCAAATCACATACGTAGCTGACTAAATGCTGTCTGTTTACTTGGACTTAAGAAATACAGTCAGTGGAAGAAACTGACCTTTTAAGGGGTCTTCTGTGTCTCATCTGGATCTGTTATGCATTGCGAAGCAATTGTCAGGAAGAATGCTGCATGCTTTCCCTGAATCTGAGCATCCGTGGTAAATCAATTCAAAGATATAAATTATTTGTTCCAAAATCAGTATCCTTGCTTTTGCCTTCCTGACTGAAAAGCAACTGAAATAACACAGCTTTTTGGACTTATGTGGGGATTGTATGGTACATTATCTTTGTTCTTATCCTCTGCAGCAAGGTGAATTTAATCCTTTTAGGGTGTATGCAAGGGGTGCTTTTCAGTATTGTTGCTAATAATAATATTATCTGTATAATAGGTAGTATTATATAGTAGTAGGTAAATGGTCACTTTACATCTTCTGCATCTTGTCTGTCCTTCCCCATGGAAAAGAAATCTGAAGATCTGCCTCAGATATTTTAATTCCCACAAGAATCCATCAAACAGCATAGTCTAACATTATTGTGCTTCTAGCCATACAAGGTACTTTACTAATTAAGTTTACTTTTGGATAGATCTGGACTTAAAGCACAGTTCTTCAAAGAGTCAAAGGTAACACCTGGCAGTCTCTTCTATTTTACACATTACTGTTCTGATATCTTCAGCCAGTGCTGTTGTCATCATTCACAACGACAAAACATAAAACACTAGTTAACTTTATAATAAAATTTCTGTCATGTGATAGTGTCCTTTTAGGCCACAGCTAATTACATTAACTGCGCTACCAAGTTATTCAATTTTACATAAAAAGATGTCAAAACTGAACGCTAATACAATATATTTTCTTTATGCAGATGATATTGAATGCAAACACTGCTCAAATGATGTCATATACTGTATTCATTTACTGAATAGAGAAACTAATTCAATATGGCATACACTTACTGCAGATACCTTCCCATTGAGAAATGAGACATACTGGATTTTACAGTTTTGAAGAATGTTCTAGTTCAAATTAATTATAAAGGGGGAAAAAGAAGTCCATCTACAACAAAAGTAGCCCATTGTTATGAAGACTTTCTCCCATGTAGTGGCAGCTCCATTTGAAAAAGTAATTACTGATTCCTTTGGGAATATAGTAGCTCTTGCCAAGATATGCAGCAGGCCTCAAAGAAGCTGACAGGACAAACTGTGAAATGCTGTGACTGTTTATATAAATAGAAAAGTCTTGAGACTCTCAAGGATTATATAAGTGTTAGAGGACTTCATAAAGGCATGATTAGCCAATCTGTATCCACTTTAGAGCACACACTGACCATACCTGTTTTTTTTTCCCCCAAGGAAAAGAGCAAAAAGTTTATTATTTTACATAAAAAATATACGCAGTTAGACTGGCATGCTCAGAACATAGTGCCAGGCAATAGGAAACAGTGTTGGTTAGTGGCTTGGGCAATGGACTGACATTCAGAGAATCTAGGTCTAAGTCCGAGATAAGCTGGTGTCTTGTCAGGTCATTTAGAACTGGTGTCTCAGTTTCTTCTGTTTTAAAGAATGAAATAATAGTGTTTATCTTCTAAAGTTCTTTGGATGCATGGGTGAAAGCAAGCTATCCATGAGCTTGGTATTGTTATTGAGGCTTTGCATCTTGACAAAATGGTCACTCAGTAAGATGGTTCTTTTCAAGCAAAGGGATTTCATCCTCCCTGAGTCCCCAACAATACCAACTGGTTATTGGCATTAGACTGAAGACTGTTCTTATTTGGCATATGATTCTCCAGACCTCAATTTGTGCAGCTTTTAGCAAGGAAATTCTTTCCTCCTAGGACAGGCTTATTGCTTTCAAGCAAGGCTTTTGCAGATTCTTCACTGTTGGATTTTATGTCCTTGTTTGTCTTGTTGACACACTTGAAAACTGATGTTCTTCAGCAATCATTAAACACTTCTAACTTCTCAAAATCCTCATCCTCAAACAGTTGTCTGGGATAATGTGTGGGGTATGCATCAGTGTGAAAAGGAGAATTCTGGAAGAATCTAAAATAGTAAAAATAGTAAGCTAATGAATTATTTTTTAATATTAAAAAACAGTTTAGCATTTTAGAGGTCTTCTTTTCTGGCCCTGTTATGACAGTGTCTGAGATTACAAGATTCTCATCAAGGTAAGAAAGTGTCCATTGCCTATTGTCCTTTCACTGTGTGAAGGGACTGTGAGATCTCCCCTAAGCCTTGTCTTCCTAATGCTGAATGAACACAGCTCTTTCAGCTTCTTCTCATAAACCATATACTCCAACTTCCTGCCCATCTTAGTGGCTTATCTCCTGAACTTGTTGCGGCATGTCAACAACTTTCTTATCTTAGGGAACCCAAAACTGAATTGCTGTATTGCAGATGCAGTCTCACAAGCGTCAAATAAATGAGAATTGTCGGTTCCCCTGACCTGTTTTCTACACTCTTGATTACATAATCTGGTGTGCAGTTGGACTTCTTCTCTGAAAGGGCAAATTTTTGTTCTATTTTCATGTTCATGTTGTGCGTTACAAAACAGAAGCTTAAAGAGCTAAACTCCCATAAACTGAACATTTATTTCACCATAATCTCAAAAAACACCCAACACCCCACCCCCCATCTTTGATAAGCCCTAGACTGCAGGGTGGCTGCTGTATGGGAATTACATGGTATCTTGCTATTTGACGACCATTTGGGATGAGTGGGAAGTAGGTGATGTGTTTTAAAAACGTCAGATGAAATTTGATGTAACTGAGAGGCTGTGTTTCATGGGTTGGTAATCTCAAGACAAAATGTCATCTCTTTGTTCGTGTCAACTACTTAAGAACAGCTGAATCAAAATCTCTGGGTTAGTCAGTCCAACATGTTATTCTATTCCTGACCACACCACTAACAAGTTCACTTTTGAGATGCAATCTGAAACAGAAAATCTGAAATGCTACACCACCACACAAACATTTTTAGCCCTGTATTTTATAGTACTACTCAAGCAGTTATGACTTAAAAATGTCAAGTTTTAAGTCAAACTTGAAGTTGAGAGTTGGTCTTGACAGAACTCAAGGAATTTTGCAACGAGCAATGAATTCAGTTTATAATCTGTAACTAATATATTTAAATTCAGTATTTAACAGCCTTATAATTTACTGCTCGACTTCCAGTAAAAATATTAGAATACCTCGCCAGGTTTTTGTCACAGACGCCAGATTAACATGGCTACTCTAGTCTATTCTTTAAATAACTGCCCTGTGACAACATTCTTGGCCTCTTTTTGTTTATTATTTAAAATTTGTCCAAGAGACAAGTTCAAGAGACAGTATAACCCTAATTCCCCCCAAGCCTGTTTGGCAACTTCACACTTATTTTTCCTAGTAACAAGATTAGTAAAATTATTTGAGTATCAAGCTGTACATTTTCTCTGAACACTTCTTTTATTCTTGTATTTACAGTGTTTACACTGGAACGTATTCTTCAGGTCAGACCAGAAGTCCATCTCATCAATTATCTTTTCTCTAAGTGAGTAGATAATTACACTGAGAGGTGTAAAGATCATTTATATAGTATATTGTTTTGTGCACATTTTTCTCCTGAATTTGGGCAGGAAACTAAAAGAAGGTCTTTATAGTATCAAGGATCATATATAATACCATCAAATTTTGTGGTAATTTGACCCTGAATCTCTATTGACTTTTTGGACACCTTTGTTAAAGCCATCTAAAGTTTTTTCAGTCTTAACTTGTTTAAATCAATTAATTCAAAATTTTTGTCTTCTGCAAGCTTTGTTATTTATTCCTTTTTTAGGCTATTTGTAAATAAATTACATCATTTTATCATTCCAACACTGTTAACACCTGCTGTGCAAACCACTAACTCTTTCTGCACATAATCTGTCATTACAGTTGCATGGGAAAGCTGTGTCCATCACACAAGGCAGTTTAATTTCCTGAACATCTTCTCCCAGACTTTTCAAAAATCTAAGTAGATTCTTTTCCATTTCTTTTTGTACTTTCAGCTGATAAGTCTTCAAAAATTCTAAATAATTAAGAGGGACATTAGTTTCCACTAGCAAAGCCATCTGACTTGAGAAGTTCTCTTATTCTACATGTTTAATACTTAGAAACATGATTTCAAATATTTATACAGTACTGCAGTAGCAGACACAATTCTGTGATTCTAGAAATCAGCCACATGTCAATGTGAGAGAAGTGTGACTCTACCTATGCTTTGGCATTCTGATGTGGTAACAGATTTTCAAAACACAGCTCTGATAACAGGTTTGCGTGCATCACTTTTAAGCCCATTAGATTTAGAGTTCGTGTATTCACAGTAACAGTTGGCCTCTTGTTATAGAAAGGCACCTTTGTGTACGTATCCTTCTTTTTTGCACTGTATACAAGTATACACATCTTAACCATATATGTAGACCAGTAAAAATAATTTTTGCCATTACTAGCAAAACACCACAGGCTTTTTATTGACATAGCAACGCAGGGTCTTAGAACTTATCTGGGCTTGTCTTAGCCTGAGATGATTATAGCTTTGTTTGGAAGTGTACAGATGTAGTTGGCAACAAACATCGGCCTTTTCTGTTAATTGGAACAAAGAAATAAGATTGCTTTCAAGTCCTTGTGAGTAAGGGTCCCCTGCCCCCTTCTTCTTATGAAAGCCTGGAGCTGTTGACTTTAGGACCTAGAGAAGCATTAAAAAAGTGCAAGTAGCATTAGAGAAAAGGGGCAGGTAGGTACGAGGAAGATAGTATATAGTTTCCTGTAGTATTAAGAGGGTTCTTCCATAATACTTCGATAATTCAAGACATATGAATCATAGAATCATAGAATGCTTTGGGTTGGAAGGGACATTTAGAGGTCATCTAGCCCAACACCCCTGCAATGAGCAGAGATAGACCAGGTTGCTCAGAGCCCCGTCCAACCTGGCCTTGAATGTTTCCAGGGATGGGGCCTCCACTACCTCTCCGGGCAATCTGTTCCAGTGTTTCATCACCCTCACGGTAAAAAATTTCTTCCTTATATCTAGTCTAAATATGCTCTCTCTTAGTTTAAAGCTATTATTCCTTGTCCTGTTGCAACAAGCCCTGCTGAAAATATTTTCCCCATGTTTCCTGTAGGTACTGGAAGGTTGCTCTAAGGCCTCCCAGCAGCCTTCTCTTCTCCAGGCTGAACAACCGCCACTCTCTCAGCCTTTCTTCGTAGGAGAGGTGCTCCAGCCCTCGGATCATCTTTGTGGCCCTCCTCTGGACCCAGTCCAACAGTTCCATGTCCTTCTGTGCTGGGGGCTCCAGAGCTGGATGCAGGACTCCAGGTGGGGTCTCACCAGAGCAGAGTTAGGGGGTCAGAATCCCCTCCATTGACCTGCTGGCCACGCTGCTTTTGAGGCAGCCCAGGATACAGTTGGCCTTCTGGGCTGTGAACGCCCATTGTTGGCTCATGTCAAGCTTTTCATCCACCAGTAACCCCAAGTCCTTCTCAGCAGGGCTGCTCTCAATCCCTTCATCCCCCAGCCTGTGTTGATAGCGGGGGTTGCCCTGACACAGATGCAGGACCTTGCACTTCACCTTGTTGAACCTCATGATGTTCACACAGGCCCACTTCTCGAGCCTGTCCAGGTCCCTCTCTGGACAGTATGCATTGGTATAATTGTACCTGGGCAAAAAATAACTGGATGTTGTATTTTGATTACACACTAAATTATTAATTGGACTAACAATAAATTCTTAACTATGTATCTAAGGTGTGTTCCTTTTTTTCCTGATAAAAAGATTTTAGTATAAAACATGAACAAGCTTGTCAAAAGCTCAACACTGTACATGCCAAGCTTTGAAACCCTGAGTAGTTTAATTGATTTTAATAGGGACAGTTCATGTTCAGTTACACAGGTGGTCAAGTTTGGTTTTTCTACTGAGTCTTAAGAGGATGTACCTTCATTCTTGAATCTAACTCTTAATGGAAAATACACCTCTACTTTTAGCAAGTGCCAAATGTTATTGCTCAGAAAGCTGGAGTCTCCCTAATGAGTAGTATCTGAGCTTAATCGCTTGATAAATTGCAAGTGCTATTTTTCTTCTAATGCCCTAGCAACTCTATCAGTGTGGTTGCCTGTTTTTATCTTTATTTCTTTATTCTTCTGCCTTTGTTTCAGTTATTATAGTCTCATTTGCACTCCCTCTCCTGACATCCTTTGATATACAATCATTATAAATCATGGGCAGTTTTGTAAGTTCAGAAGGTTTTTTTCCATTATACTACAGTTAATTCTTCATTACAAATGTTATTTCAGATCCCTTGTGTTTGCAAAGGATGACCTCATTCAATGCTATGGAAATAGTGGAAGCAGAAGGGACTTTTCATCACCAAACAGTCAGAAAGAAAGAGGCCAAATTACATCATGGTATTGTATCAGTAAGCAGAGCTGCCTGACTGGTACTATCACTGTGATTTTTATTTTGCTGTGGTGATTGAACCCTCTTTGAGGACCAAGGCACAGTTACGTGAAGTACCACAGCAACGTACAGCAGATGTTTAGACATCTCATATGATGCACTGTGACCCAACACCAAAATATGTGCACTGCTTACTCTAAAGTCATGGGGAAGGAGGGGTTGCATGCACTACTTCAGGGTTTTTTTTCTTTGTTAATGGGGCACTTCTTCCTATGAAGAGGAATTTCATCAGCGAGTATTTTTTATCCTAAGGATGTTCGATGTTTTACATATGCCCAGTTTCTTCCTTGCTTGCAAACTATTTCCCAGTAAGAATATTTGCCAGGCAGATATAAATACTCAAAAAAGAGAAGCAGGAAATGTATTGGTCAAATTGAGGTTAAATTACAAAGACACTGAGTATCTGCATGTTGGATTTAGAATTGTTGCACAGTGAACATGCTGTGGGTGTTCTGGGGGCCTGATTCTAAGTAAATTGTTGCTATTGTAAGGGAATCCAGTGACGCTGCTGGATATAGCATCCCCTTTTTATCAATACTATGTGCATGTTGTGTTTACACTGTGCACGGAGATCACATTGAACTTAAACAAAGGAAATACAATGGCATACAGACCATTGGCTCTAGAAGAATTCTTGTGAATACTGTCACCTAATCAACCAGAAACAGCTGCTTGCACTATTGAAATTTTTTGTCTCCAGCTGTTTTAGAAAACTCCTACCAGTACTGAAGATCGAGTTTTTCTCATATGACTTCACAGTCCCTGAATAAGTTTTTCTGTAGATTCTTCATAATTTAAATAAAAAAGCCCTTGTTTTAGTACTTGCAATTGTCAAAATGTAGTGAAAAATGAGTGTATGTATATCTTCAAAATTCTGACCAAAACAAAAACCTCCATGCAACATCATCAACATAGGCAATCTCACGTCTGCTCTTCCACATGGGTGTTAAATCTCTTGTTTCATTATCATACTGTGATGCGGATTTCTCTTCTTGGTCAGTGCTTTTGGGTTGGCTCAGCTTGCCTAGTTGTTGGTGGATTTTGCTGTGCTCAGCAGCTGTTACTATCATGCGGTTTATTTGCCAATTTCTCCTTAGATGGAGTTGCTGGCTTCCAAAAGCCTATGGGTTTCGGCAGACTCTTCTCTGTTTTTAACAAAAAAGACAGCAAATGAGGTCAAATACATTTTAAAATGTCACTGATACATTCACCATACACACTTTAGGAGCTGTAATACTAGATTTGAAAGAGCCTGCCTAACATTAAGCCCCCAGAGGAATCCTATGACAAAAGGAAGCTGTGAAAAATAAGCACCTTCTAAGTATGGGTTTTTTTGTTTATAATGAAAGTCACCAGTGGATCGATTTTTGGACCTATTTCGGTAATGGCAGAGCTTGAGTATCTGTTTGTAGGGAAAGGGTTTCAGAGCTGGAAATGAAGTTTAAAATAAATCAGTGCAGGAGATTATATGTCTTACCCCCCAGGACCTTTCTTTCTTTTTTTTTTTTTTTTTTTAAATGTTCTTCCTAACTTGAGCATAAAATAAGAAATATGAGATTTCCTGTACAGTGGAAGTATTTGAAACATTGCATTTTAGGAAACTCCAGCATGGAGCTCTTAAAATATTTCTGACCACTCTCTGTCAGCCTTGTTATGAGTCTCTCTCTAAGGTGGCCAACAAGTGCAGGCAGCTCGCACTCGAGACGCAGGGAGCCTAGCAGGGAGGCCTGGCAGCCCAGGCAAATATGGAGATAAATTAAAAGTTAGGAGAGCTCTGTTTACTTGGTGGGCTGCCAAAGGAATAAGGAAGTGACATCCTGGCAGCACAAGTCCCTGAGCTGTCTGCTAGCTGGACTGATGGGAGATGGAGATCTTGGTACTAGAATGACTTGAATATCTGCAACAAACCTTTTATCTGGGAAAATGACAATTTATTCCAATGACAATTCTTGAAGGAAGTGTACAATTTGGAGCTACTTCCCCCCACCATCACCCCGCCTCAGAAATGTTTTCATGCTCCAGGAAAAAAATTTTGTATTCAAAAGTCAAACTCTTGGCTTTCTGTATTCTCAAAAGTGTGATCTACATGCTGTAGCATTTAGTCCAATGTACAGTAAATATTTAATTGTTTACATAAAGTAGATCTTCTTGTGGAGGTGGTAAGAGATAACCACTCATGAAATGCCAGTTCCGAGAGAGTCAGAAGGAGACAGTTGTCCCCTGCATGAAAGGAAGAACAGCAGATCAAGTATTTGGAATGAAATCTTTTCTATCCTGAGTAGGCCCCCAAGCTTTAACGGTCTAAGCAGTTCTAAATAACTCTTGTTCAATTTTGAATTTCAATTTTTTTTCAGTCATGAGTTTCTTTTATTCAGAGGTTTGCGTTTGTTCTTTTGTTCTCTCCAGGAATTTTTTTCAAGGGCTTGGTCTTCCTAGCCATCCACGAACTGCAGGAGACACAGATGTTTATGAAAGAGGTTGATGCTCTGCATCATGTGCAGTCCCAACACCTTGATCCAGTCCGAGAACTTTGTCTTTGTCGTACAAAAGTACCCACTGAAACAGCAAAGCTGAATATATGTATTAACCTCTGCAGGTTAATAATTTGACTGCTTGCACTTTCTGTGTTTTCTACAGACCTTTCTCCAATAAAATATTAATTTTTTTAAGATATTTTAGGGCCAAGACCAACAAAGATGTTGAAGCCTCACGGATTCTCAGGCTGCTTAATGATATGGTTGTGTGCCCAGGTACCAAGGCTCATTGCAGTATGTAATTACGCTCAGTAGGAGATTCAGAAGGTTTAAAAAACGTTTCTGCATTTGAAAAAAATAGTGTCATTTCTGTTAGAAAGGAACATATTGAACTTTTGTCTGTATGAAGAAATGAAAAGACAAAGAAATATTTACATAGTTTTCTGAAAAGCAAAATGTTGATGAACATCCTTGGGCTGCCTGGACACTACAATGGTGGTGCTTTAGATACCTCTGGCCACATCCAGCCCTCATGGCAGTCCTGGCTTCACTCAAGTCCCATGACCAAAAGGTATCCAACGCCCTGGCAGGGAGCCTTAATGCCCTACCACTCGTGGCCTGAGTGGTTATTCTTCAATTGCCAGAATCATGGCTATGTTTAGCTTGTCTGGCATACTGCTGGGAAGCCAGGTGACCTGTCAGTAAAATGCGTTATCCTCTGTAGGAAACCTACCTGCTTCTGTCAAATGGCTCATCGCATCCTGTTCTTGTAGAACACTTCTGTACTGGCATAACAGTCTAAAGGGAAAATATCTAGCTAACTGTACGAGGAATGGGAAGATCACTAAAATATGTGTTTTGTCAGTGGGATGGGCAGAGATTCAACTCAGCGCACTCTTCCAGTAATTTTCAGGGGTAGACACTAAGTCAGGGTTTCTCTTTTGGACACATCAAAAGGAAAGAAGCAAAACTTCTGGACAGAAACCCTAGTGTAGGGCCACTTCCAGGCTTAAACAGAGTTTAAATCTCTCACATCTGGAGTTTTGAGGTACCAGGACCCACTGCATCAGTCACCACAAGTGTTCAGCCAGTGGGAGTTAGCTGTGACTTGAGGAATATGTTTAAATGTGTTAACATCTTAAAGCAAATTTTGTCCTTCCTGAATATGTTTGTCTTTCTCAGATACCCGGACAGAACTGGTCCTTCCTCAGTGTATATATACTCATTGTAGGTGTGTAAAAACATTAGTGAGATTATTAGCAGTGTTACTGTTTTGCAAGGAGAATGAAGCACTGTTTCTCATAAAATGAACTTCCTCTAACTGCTCTGCAGTGCTTGTTTCGTCTCCCACTTTCTGAGCTGCAACAATCAGAGTTATTTTAAGCTTGTCACAAATTAACAGAGAATTGTGCTCCCCCTTCTTAGTACGGAAACTAATGGATCAGACCAGGTTCTGTGCTGGTGTTAATTGCTCCATCTCTGTTTGAAGTCTATGGCATTAAATTGTTTCCTGCTAACAGAGGACTCAAGCTTTCATTTTTCTTTTGACACACAGGCATTGGTTATGCTGAGTTGGAGATCTCATTTGTGAAGTTTTATAGACTTGGGCTGAGATGCTTTGTATGCTAACATTAGAGGTCTCATCTTGTATCCTTTTCTGTGGCTTTCACTGCAAAGTATAACCTCCCATTTGTATTCTAGCCTGATACAGTTATTGAAAACAATCAGCAAGTCTTTTAGAAAGGAGGGGGTGTCTCTTTCCCTCATCTTTTGTCTCCCACCTTCTCGTGTAGTTTCCGCATCACACCTCTATATCTAGTGTACAATCTTTTGTACTCCTATTCATATTTCCCATGTTCTTTATTTTCCTCTTTCTCCGATTCTGTTTCTCAAATCTTACCAGCAACCACATTCTCTACTTTGCTGCTGTGTAATTAGAGTCTTATTTCTAGTTATTATCTTGCTGTGTGAATCTTTCTGAGAAAAACTATCATCTAGAACTGCATCTAGTCATTGAAGATATTTCTATTTCTGTCCCCTCCCTTCTACCCTCTCTCCATTCATGCTTGCCATAAGATCCAGAATAGCTTGTTGATAAGAATTAAATCCTTCTACTTAGGCATACCCAATTAGAAGCATTGACATTAAATAGGCCAGGCATTTCACTGATAACTGATTATTGAAGTTATATTTTTTATTTATTTTATGGCTATAAATTAATGAAGAATATATTATTCTGTTTGCTATCTACATGTGGACCCTTTCTGCGTTTAAAACTGAGGTTCGGTTATGAAATTCCATTTTATCTGACAAATTCTTATAGTTCTTTGAGACTTCTTTAAAGATTAATAGTTGGCTAATTATAATAATGGAGTTAATACATGCAGTTTTCTAAAGGTAGTGAAGCACAGGATCTCCTCAAGGGTTTGACGAGAACAGTCGTATCTAGGGCACTGAACTGTCACCTGCTTCATGAAAATGTGCTTGGTTTAAAAAACATGATAGAAAAAATATTTCCAGGGGAAGATAAAAATTTTAGCTTATTTTAGTGATCAAATTCATAGAAAAGGCCTCCAACCAATTTTATTGGCACGTACTATATGAGGATAAAGGAGGAGGTCCCTGAAGGGAAGATAAACTGCAGTGCAGGGGTTAAAGACAAGAGGTTTAAGTGGCAGGGGGACATAGGCATAGAAATTTCTTAAATTTGCATCTTTTTCAACACAGCAAGTAAACATATCCTGAACCTATAAACGTAGTCCTAGCATGGCTGTACCGTCTAGAGCATGTGGTGATTGGCATGCTCAAGCATTCTTGATACCTTAGAACACCATCATGCATATCCAGACTGCATGGCAGCTCTGAGGTCCAAGAGGTGGATCGTGCCAAGTTCAATACTTTCTTTGAAGGCTCAGGAGAAGGCAAGGATCACTTCTCCTCCAGAGGCAGCAAGAGGCAGGGAGTGCTCTGAATAGTAATTCACCTGGAGAGTTGTGTGCTGCAGCAGGATTCCTGTCTTGTCCTGGAAGGAAAGGGGCCGAACTTCCTACCTACAGAAATGGAGAAATTATTTTAGTGCACGTGACAGAATACAACTTACTGTGTAGTAGTATATTTGGATTTGCATCTCATATTATGATTCAAGCGCTTGATGTCCAGTATGAAACCAATTAATACCATTATCTGCATCAGAAAGGAAGGAGGTGGCTTTTTCTAGATTATCCTATTGTGTCAGAATGCTCACAGATGGTATCACTCCAAACCTTCCAACATTCACACATAAAGCCTTTCAATTGTGTTTGGTACTTAAACCCGAGCTGTTGTGTAAATTTTACCCTTTTGATGATGTGCTGTGGTGGTGCAGCCCACCCCATCGTCCCCCGTCATCTCAGAACCAGCCAGCATTGTATTGTTGCTTGTACTGCAGTTACTGATTAGCTGGTATGACTAGCCATTTTTCTTGCCTTTTAATGAGAGCAGTGAGTTGGGACAATCAGGCACTCCATAACTGTACCTGAAACTTCTGCTACCCGTTTGGTAAAGGACAGAACTACATGGTCTGAGCAACACCAAAATTACCCTATTGTCAGCAAGAACTGCGTCACATGGTCAGGATGGAAACTTATTGATGAAAGTCAAACATCTTGCAACCCTATAAACAGCGATATCAAAGAAGGCCCTTTGAGCTCTCATGGACTGCAGTGGGCTGCACCCAGTATCTCCCTGTGAGTGGGACGCTTCTCAGAGCACTTCAAACTCTGAAGTTTGAGGTTACCTGGGCTGAACTGCAAGGATCCCTCACTCCTTGAGGCTCGACATTCACCCATTGAGGAAAACAATTTGAAGTGAGTATTTACTGTTATTGTAGTAGTGAATTCTTTTTAATAACTCTGTAGATGCTAAGTTAACCAGTGATTAATTGCTGCTAAATTTCTGTGATTTTCTCTCTCTCCCTCTGTAACTGTGAACACACCTTGAATTGGTACCAGACATATCCTTTAGACATAAACTGACGTGCAGAAAGCAGACTCCACAATCTGCAAGACTGTAAAGTAGGTATGTTTATTTGGCGCCGGGCAGCGGGGGGGGTAGTCCCGGGGGGTAGCAACGTGTCTCTTCAATTTATACAATCAAATATTACATATACATTAGATTTCCCAATAAACCATTAATATTGCATTATTAATAGATAGATATGCATCTATCCTCATTGCATATCAAAATCAGTTCCGAGAAATAATTTTCATATTATAATTAGTTCCAAGAAATAATTTCCATAGACTCCTCCCAGTTGCACTTGCGTAGTGCCTCCTAGTGGTGGTTGTCGGAGGTCCCAAGATGAAGGCCCATCCTCTTCATCATGGTGTCCGCTGATTGACCTTTGTTTCTGCGCAAACTCAATTCTCTCCTGGCTCCCATCCATACAGCAAGGTCGGTCTTGACCGGTTCTAGGCGACTCCCAGCCCCTGTCAGGAACTAACCCCTTTGTATGGAGATGCAAGACTCTCTGCTTCAGTTAATTTAGACAATAGATAAGCACTATCAGTTTTTTAAATGCACAGTAACTATTAGGTAATGGCACTTCTATTAAAATCCCTTTTAACCCCTTCCTTCAAAACCATTGTGGTCTGAGGCTAAGTCTGGATCCAGCCACACCCAGGCTCCTCTCTGAGAAGGAGTTTAGAAAGGAAGGGGGTCGATTCCAAACCTTGTGACTCAACAGGTCTCCCTTACCCCTTACATCTTTCTTCAGTCTCTGTATAAACTATTCTACCTCAATCTTACTTTGATTTTGTATTCCATTCATTTGATAAGTAATAGAATGAACCTTGCCAATGAACTTTGTAAAATCACATTTTATAAATTTTTAGTAAAATCTTTTCTTGCAAATACTTTTGATGGTGATTCTTTAAGCAACCTAACTACTCATTTGCAACATGTGTTCACTACTGAAAGAGGATGAGGACAAAGACAATCAAGTGTTTGTGGTCTTCCAATACCATGCCGTAATGGACACTGAGAGTCAGGTCACTGCAAGAGTTATAGAGCAGCTCAGACTATTGAACTGCAAAAACCTTAAGTTATTGACTCCAGTATATGTTCATACTTACATTTTTATGCTCACATAAACGTGAGCAAGTTCAGTGAAATAAATTTCATTTACTGTGGCTTGTTGCATTTTAACAATATTTAAATAATAGCTCAACCAGATGAACTAACCACCAAAAATTACTTCTGCCTTGAAATCAAACCATAAAAATGACCTGTTCACTAATAACTAAGATTTATTCAAAGAAAATGCTGGGCCAGATAATCTTTTTATTCTCATGTCTCTTTCTAAGATGTAAAAAGTATTTGGAAAGAGTGTAGGTGAATGCAGACATGGGGTTTGGAGGCACATGTGAGGGAATCGTTTTTTGTTACTCAACAGCCATGATTGCATGAAGAGGTTAAAATGTGACAAATTATAGTGAAGAATTAGCACAATGTATAAAAGAGAGGTAGCTCTGTCCCAGTAATGACAGCTTGACCCTTAAGCACATCTTCCTGAGGGAAACATACTTATTTTTCCTCATATTTTCAAATTTATAAATTTATGACCTTCCTGTTTATTTGCAAGTAATATTTGTCATCCACATTCCTGCTTCAAGCCTCACCTTGTCTTTTATGGTCTAATTTTAGAGGGAAACTTATCTTCTAACAGTGAATGAATATTACTTCTTTTTAAAGTTCTTTTTTGCACAGGTTTGGGTCCAAGAAACCTGCATGTTAATTGTATTGGTCATGGGTCCCCAAAAGGAGGAAGAACGAGTACTCCAAATCATACATTTTGTAAGCCTAGAAAGGAGATGGTGTTGCAGTTAGAGCAGTGAGTTTCTAGAAGGTGAGTTCTGTCTATTACACAGTGTTGGGAACAAAAGAGTCTTCAACAGAATATTGTGCTTGGAAAAAAATATTTTTGAAAAATTTATACTTCTGCCCCATTTCAATCCCTTTTTTTTCTTCATGTGTCTTTTTGTCTCTGAGTGATGGCTAGACTTATCTCCTTTCTTTATGATTTTATTCTTCAATATTTTTTCTTCTGTTCTTTCCCTCTCTAAAATTCAGTACACTTAGAGCAATAGGAAGGGAAATAGGATCTAGTGAAGTGAATTTGGTCAATTACTGTAGTATATCATCCATTGTTTAATCAACCTTAATACAAAAGTAATAAAAGGTGGCCAATGGGATACCAAACTTTGAGAAGAAACAGAAAGGATCCTCAGAAACTAAGGGTCAGTGAATCTGGCTTTTATAATAGACAAATATGTAGATTCATACAGCATTTTAGGCCACTTCCTTGAATAACCATCTAAATACCAGTATCTTTTTGTATATTAAATAAATGCTAAGGATTCTCCCAGACAGAATGTAGAAATACAAAGTTCATAACTTAACCAGCTAAATACATTTCATATTGAGAGATGAGTATCCTACGTACTAGAATTAGTTGAGAAAGAGTTACACGTTATCTGAAGGAAGAGTCACTCTGTATTTCACACATCTACTAGGGGTCTTCTAAAGTCAACAGCGTATCAGTAGGGATGATCAAGCTTATACTGTTGAAAAAATTAAGCTGTCACAGGAAAAAAGAAAAGTGCCCTCACAAGTCAGTGACTGTTTAAAAGATATGGAACAAAGGGTAGGAGTTTATGCTTGGTTATGACAACAGAAGAAAGTTAGAAGTGAGATTCACGTACTATGTAGTGTATTCAAAAAATCCACACAAGGGATGAACAGGGAAATAACAAAGTTTGCATATGATTCAAAATTATTTAAAACACACAAATCTAAAGCTGACTGTCAAGAGGTGCAGAAAATCCTCATGCTAACTAACTGATAGAGTGATAAAAATGTGGTGAAATTCACTGTCAAAGGCTCAAAGCAATATAAATAAATAAAAATACTCCATGATAGTATACAGGTAATTAGGGCTAAAGTCATTGTCAACACCCAAGAAAGAGAAAAGTTCTCAATTTTTCAGAAAAACCCTAAAAGAGGAAAGAAGCAAAGCACAAACAACTTCTCATTAAATCTTTCAGTGCTTATCTGATGTGAAACTTCGGTTTTGACTGCATTTCTTTGACTAATATTAAAGAGGAGCGTGCAGCATCTTATAGAGATATTGTCAGTTGCTCTTCACTGATATAGTCATGAAGCTGGAGAGGAATTTTGCCTCTAATAGTAGTTCAGCTCCAAGGACAGAGAAGAAGCTTTTTAAAGCTGCATAAGCAGCAGCTGGGCTCCAAACCTCACTGACTTCCAGTAGAGATGAAGTGCCGTATAAACATATGTGTCTTTATTTACCTCCTCCCCCCAACCACCCCCACACAAACTAGCCTAGCTTCTTATCCACACTATGTGGGCAGAAAATGGGAAAATAGCTTCTGGGAGCCGCTCCTGCTCTGTCCTTGCAAGAAGGGGGGAAGTCTTGATTGTTCCTCAGCTGCTCTGACTGCAACTGCTGAGTAGCAAGACAAGACTCTGCCCTGACAAGAGACTTACCCATCCTGATTCTACAACAAGTGAAAACCTAGGTCAAATGCCTGAGTGCCTGCACAGCCACAGGTTTCACCCTCCCTTGACAAGACTTGTTATCTACACTTAACTAACGAGCATAGCTGCGGTTTAGCACCTTCCCTCTTCCCACCTTATCCCCACCCCCAGGCCGTCAGACTTCAGATGGATGAATTAGCTTCCCCTAGTTAAACAACTTAGAATTTTGAGTTAAGCATTATCAAAACCTTCTTCAAAGTTATTCACTAGCTTTCCACAATATGAAAACATACTTTTACCTATCAAATTGTATTTATACCTATCTAAAGCTGAATGAATAATAGATTTTTTTAGTTATCTAGAATTTCTGGAAAAGAAACATTTCATTTGATCTAAACCAATTGTATTCAACACCAAATACTTTATCTTTACTCCAAGTATATTTTTAAGTGATGAAATGGTATCACAAGGATCAAAAGACATTTCAAAACTAAAAAAAAAATTCATAAAAATCAGCATTTTCATTTTGAAAATATTTTGCAATATTTTCCCAGATATTTTTAGAATATAAAAATTCAATTACTATCCAATGTTATTAAACATTTTGCTCAGGAAAAGAAAGAAGTGGTTGTAAAACCTCACTGTATTTCAAACAGTCTCTCTCATCCTGAGAATCTACCATTAATAATAATTTTTAGAAGCTGAGGGTTTATTCCAAGTTTCCACGTTGGGGGAGTTTTCTTTTTATCTTGGCATTGCAAACCTTTGAAAAGAAGCATTTAGAATGGAATGCATGACAGATCTTTTAAATGGAATATGCAGCTACTGAGCTCCACACTATAATTACTGTCATGCTGAAGAAGGTTAAATATTTATGAAGAATCTGCTTTTTATCATTCAGTCTAATTTTTGAACCTGAATTCTGTAATTGCATTGAAATGCCAATAATCAAGGGGGTTTTCTTTCTTGGCAGCATAAGATTTGTACCAGTCTCATTTATTTGTGAAGCGTGGCTGATTGAGGTATATAAACAAAGTCTGTGGAGTTTTTTCATTTTTGGACCAAAAATAAATTGAAAATAGTTCTGCCAGATAATTTCTTAGGCAATGCCTCATTGACTTTTCCGAGAGATTAGAAACTGGGCTTTCCTCCTTTATGTATATTGAGTTTTATGTGCAGTCACTGTGATTTTTTTCCCCCACAAATTTTGTTAGGCAAAATATCAAAGTGAAAATTAATCTTACATTCTTACTAGCATAGATTGCCATATTGAAATCAGACAGTAAACTTCTGAAGAGTTTCAAGCCAAAATTTACTGCATGACCCAAATTTGCCTGATGCTTGTTCATTAATAAGTTTTCTGAAAACCTTATCCAAATTCTGGTTTTAACAATGTTTTTACAGGTACCTTTCACCTCCTGTTACAGTTCTATAATCAAAATACTAATAAAACAAATAGGGAAAAATTTTTCTGTTTAATATTGTGATTGACGCACATCAAGCTCCACCATTTTCATATGTTCTATGTAAATTAAGCTAGAAGAATTGTCTGAAGAGATTTACTAGAAAATGTATCCTAAAGGATGTATAGGCTGATTTTATAGTTAATCAGGCTTTAAACAATTTTTCATCTTTAATTTGAAATATTGGTTTGTCATTGGGAAACATTAGGAAAAAAAATTGCAGTCATCTAAAACGGGCTCTAGCCAGGAATCTGACACTTAAATCTAAATCATGATCCAAACTCTGCTCACACAATAACTGCTCAAACCAAGAGGCATTTAGATGTTTTCTCATCATTTGATAGTTCCTCGGGTGCAATTCATAAAGTCCTGTCATTTGGGCAGGCACAGAATGGGTAAGCCGGTTTCCCCCTAGGCTAGGGAATCAGAAGTGAAGCAGAGGAAGGCAAAGTCTTTGGCTTGGCAGAGGAGGAGGAAGTTCTTGCTGCATGTCACTCCAGTACAGAGCTACTGAACTGGAGTACTGACAGTACTGCTTTCTAGCTATTTTCCTTAAATAACTAGCTGCTGCCAGGGAAGTGATGGCAGTCTGACTGTCTTGTATTTTACAGACTTATGGCTAATACCCTTACTTGGGGAGGTGATGCTTTCTTAAGAGAAACCGTTTCTTGGGTTTGAGTCTTGATTCTAGGGCTGTTTATGTGTTTACATTGTTTGGGAAATAAAAAAAGGAACAAGAGAAACAAAAGAAAAACAAATGCTTAGATCAGAGCGTAGCACAAACCTGCTTTCCCTGGAATCTTCCAGATGACTGGCCTGTGCATTGTGTGCTTCTCCACACAACAGTGCGGCTTCCATCAGAGGCATGGCGGGCATGCAGCCTTCTGGTAAGAGCTCTCCATCTGGAGAAGTGATGCACAGCTTTGAACCCACTCAGGATGGAGAGGGTCCTCTACTTCTTCACAAAGTATTCTAGTCACTGGGAGGGGGCGGGGGGTTAGTTTAATGGAACTCTAGGTGCCTACTTTTGAGATGGAAGCTACCTTGACTACCTTAGCAGTCAATGAATAGCACATTTAGATGTGATTTGTCTTATCCAAGAATAAACTTCTAAAGAATGTCAGGTCAGCCGACCCCTCCAAACATTTCCTTCTTTCCGTCAGCTGGAACGGGACCCTGACCTAATTAGCTCAGCCACAGCTATTGAAAGCTCTATGAAATGAAGCCTACCCACCAGTGTTCATAGGAGCACTACCATGGCACATCTGTGTTCTAAAAGAAAACAAGTTCTCCCCAGTTGGGTGAAAGGTATGCCCTTGTCCCCAGGAGGTGATTCTGCACCTTGCTTCCAGGAGAGCTGGAAAGAGTCACAGAAATGAGCACACCATAGTGCAGGTTTTTCTGCTGGCTACTCTAAGCAACTTTCTATTAACAGTGCAGGGTAGCACTTCTGAGAGATCTAAATATTCTTGTGCATAGACAGAGAATGCAGGGGCCCAAATTCTGGCGTGAATTCCATTCAGGGAAGCAGGGTAAGCATTTACATCCTAAGTAGGCCTGGCTTTTCACAGCTTCCAGAAAATATTCTAAGGGTTATAAGCATCTTCTTGTTGTCAATAAATTTGAGTCACGAAGCATCTTGTATTTAAAATTAATGTTGCTCTGCTTCATTTGATTACAATTTAAGTAACTACTTAGAATTGAAAAAAATATATTAATTGGCATTTATAGAATGCATTTTCTTCTATCCAAGCTATAAAGCTGGGAATATATATTTTGAGAATTTGTTATGAATCTAGCATTGACTATCTGTGACTTTCTCAGTTCAGTTTTGTCCTGTTGCCAGCCTGAATGCATAGAGTTAAATCATGGGACATGGCAACAAGGTTGTTAAAGAAGGGAGTGAGAAGGTAGAACAATGACACAGATAAGGCAGCCTAAGGTATATAACTTCAAAGAATTTTAGATAAGAGTGGCTGCTGGGCTATTGGGAGACAAACTGGCTCCATGTAACTGGAATAGGTTACTCTTCCTGGGGCTATGCCTAGGTTCAACAGAGATCTGAAACTTCAAAGACTTTAGAAAAGGGGAGGTGGCATGAATAGATTAGGAAAGACTCTGAGGGATGAATCAATGGTCAGCGGACAGTCAGACTGCGAGACACATGGGGAAATATCATGTATGGTGAGCTGAGTGGGGTGTTGGGGTTATTTTTTCAATTTGTTTTGCTTTACCTCCAGGAATGAGGTTAGCTCAGTTCAGGGGAAAATCAAAGCTTTCACACAGATTTGTAGATGTTCCTACCAATTTGGAATTCATGTTTTACTTGTTGTTTTGTAGGTGTAATCACTGAGTCATCATATAGCTATAAATCTGTAGATATGTTTGAGAAGATAGTCATGAACAATGTCTTATTGTGATTCAGATCAAGCCTGTGAGCTGTTAAGCTGCGGAATCCAACCCAAGAGAGATAGAATTAAGGTCTAGCAACTTCGCGGTATATTCAGGAAGATCCAAAAGAGAGTTTCTGATATCTATTAGCTGTGACACTGATATTCATAACTGCTTGTCTACCATTAAAAGCAAAAAGCACATAAATACGGATTCTTCTAGGATTCAAACTCAAAAAGGGCACACTGAGGACGCGCAAGATGATTGCAAACAATTTAGATTTGGCCTGTTTGTCCAGAATGACTTTGTACAGAAGTTATCTGTGCTGGGTACCACAGAAAATGAAAACATTACATCATTTAACCTGTGTTATCTATTCTCTATTAATTTTATTTTTTGTGTATTTTTTATCCAGTAGAAGAGGGTTTCTTGCAAAGCTATTCTTCTGTATCCTTTGCTGCTTTGTATTCACAAGTGCATAAAGGATTAACTTTGAACTCTGTTTACAGTGCATTAATAGTATTATATTACATTTATTGCTGATCAGCTTCTAGGAGGCACAGATGCCTTTAGGTGAACACTTGTAGCTTTTTTGGCTTCCTTGATTTTGAGTAGAATAAGAGTTGAAGGGGCAATAAATATTGAACCAGGTTGCTACATTCAGAAATGTATAGTCAGAAAAAAATAGGTTATATTAACTTTACTAAGCCAATATTCATCTTGCTTAAAATGTACTACCGTAGTCTCTTTGATCTCCAAAACAATTTGAGTGTCCTTGAAACTGTAGGCACTATAGGCAAACTGTAGAATATTTGAGGAATTCAGAATAATAAGCCATTAAATATGAGGTTTAGTATTTGAGTGGAGTCCCTTTTATACCCCTAGCAAGCAGCTCATCTGGGCTTTTTAACTCCAGTTGCATTGCTTCAGAAATCACTGATCTGAAAGGCACTGGGGGTTGGGGGCAAACTGGAGTAGTGATAGATGTTAGAATGATATGATTCAAGGGGTCTAATTTACAAGATCTGGAGAAAAGCTGTTTGCTTCCCAAAACATCTTCAGAGGGATCCTTAGGGGAAATCCTATTATGTCTCCTTTCCAGAATCTCAATCTGATTTCATACTTAAGTACTCATGCAATTTTAAAGAATGATTGTGAGTTACCTGTAGTTTTTTTATTCTATTTTGGAATCTTGCCTGCCAACATTAATGCAAGGATATTCTAAATTATACTTCGCAGAAAATATAGCACAAAGAAATTCAGCATTGCGTGACTGGTTTTGCAAGTAAAGCAGTAAAGATTTTTGTTATACATCATCTGGACAACTGAAGTAATGTTGTCAAGGACTTTCAGATGCTGTTTAAATCCTGTATATGTTTTTTACAGCCAACCAGGGAGAACAGCGATGGAACATAATTTTTGCAAACAGTACTGTAAAAGGTGACACGTTGCATTGCTTACTTTTTGTAGGAAGACATGAGGTACATCATACCAGTAAGTGTATAAGCTTTTAAATAATTTGATGCCAGTTTATTTAGGTGAAAAGTTAATTTTTATTCTGATACTTACCCACGAAAGTCAAGCAGAATAAGACTTTGTTTATTTTATGGGACCATTAACTATAGAATGTCAATGTACGTTTCCTCTATTTAATCCTCAGAACAGCAAACAATCTACAGTCAGATCTGTTCAATTACTCTCAGTGATTTAAAGGAATGTTGTTACCTCCTGCAAATATCAATATAAGCACTTCAGAAATATTGAAAAGCTTGATCCTTTCAGCAGTTTATTATTTTATTTATAAACGTTTTATATTGCCAAATTTTATGTATGTTTGCTTTCTTTGTTGGCTTTATTAGAAAAGAATGTAGTGCTATCTTAAGCTTAGCTGAGCTAAATCTATAAATCTAATAAACATAATCATTGACCTCACTGCTGCAGCACCTTTTTCTTCCCACCTGCTACTTTCTTCTCCTCTTCATGATTTCTGCTGAAGCAGGCAGAAGCAGGGCAGTATAGACACTTTTGTCCTTATATCAAGGTTCACCCAAAGCTACATTTTGCTTTCCTGAATCTTTTTTTTTCCCCAGTTGACAGTCAAGACAAGTGGCCTTAGCACACACTCAGTAAGAACAGCACCACCATGCCTCAGTGAGAACACATCCCCATGATTTTGAGAGAAAACCTCTACTGAGCTATGCAGTAAATAAAGCCGTCTCATGAAAGGAATAAATTAAAATGTCATTTTCTTGTGGGAAAGCTACTAATGACCAGGTCTGAAGTTTCTGTTAATTTTCACCGTTTACCCTTGAGATAACCTACATTTGATGGTAACATCATGTGTCAGGAGAGATCGCTTTTGAGGACATCTCTTGATCTAGACCAAATTGAGGGAAAGCAGTTAGAGATTCCACAGTATTCCTCTGAGGATGTTATAGACAGAGCTGGTTCTCTTTCTTCCATGAACATCTATATGAACTATATAACATGAAAAAAGAGCCAAAAATGCTTAGCAGCTCCACAATTCTATGTCCTCTTATTTGAACTATAGCTGGCATCTGAGCATAGTCACGGCTTTGCTCTGCAGTTTATAAAACTCTTTCTCTGTTCACCGTGTCCAGCACATGAAAGACCTCTCTTATCAGATCAGCATGATCCTTCAGATATGTTTCATTCAATAAAGGGCTGTGGCTGTGGGTTCTTCTGCTTTGCACTATCATTATAACCTGGACTGTCAAATTAGAAGTCATGGCTTTTTCTCAAGAGATTGTCCATGGAGACTAAAATGTTAGGAGATGATTAATAGGTGCCTTTTGAAGGAATGACGACTGTTCTTACAATCCACATCTCATAAACCAGCCTGCAGTTGTCTGCTTTGTCTTACTGCTGAATTGCTTGCCTGCATGAGCAAATTGGCATTTGTCTCAGTAACAACTGCTGCACATTCTTTTGGTTTTGTTTTTAAGTATGAAATGGAGAGGAGGAAACTGGCATTTTCTCTGCATGAGGCATTCACTTAATATACTAGAAAAGGCAAAAAAAAATGGTGACTTCTTTACTGATAGACAAGCTCCAAGAAAGCCAGAAGAAAAATCTGTTTTCATTCATTAGCTGTCTCTCCCTTATGCTTGAGTTACAGGTGTCAAAATACGGGTAACTTAGTAGATTTTTCTAGGGATATAAAAGAAAACTAACTTGGTCCACTACAATTCTTTAGTGTGGGCTGCAGAACACGCTATCAATGAACCATAAGTGTTGGGACTGTTTGTGTCCTTCTGCTGCATTTAACTTCATTCTCTTTTGTGCTAAACTGTAAAGCAACATATCAAGTTAGCAGATTATTGACTGTCCTGCTGGAAAATTTGTAGAGCAGGCATGGTTTTAAATTAGCTCTGTAAAAGAGTGAACAAGTCAAATCTGTGCAAGGCAAGTTTACATAGCATGCATTGGATTGACAGGCAGTAACTAAAAACTGAAATGTGCTTATTTGGGTGGAGGGGATTTTATGAAACATGAGTTATTTTCATGAACACTTGGAGTCTAGCTAATTTCTACATGATTTCTTGTTCTTTGAAAAATATCTGGCTCTACCCAACTCTGCTATGGAATTTTAAAGAGGTTATTTTTTTGCTGCCATAGAGTTTAGCTACTTTAAAGAGGATGGCTAAACAACCTTGCTATTCTTTTCTGGGACCAAGGAGGGAAGGCTTTAGTCTCATTTTAATAAAATCCTTTACACCATTTCTGAAGTGCAGAGGGATTATGGAACAACTACAGATAATTTCTGTTTTCTTCAAGTCCCCTTTCCAATGATGAATAAAAAAGATAACAAAGCGTGTTGGCTTTAATGAACCTGTGTTTATTTCAATGGGTAAAGAGTTTGGTTTACCATCTGGAAAAGTCTAGTGTATATCTACGTATATTATTTCGTCTGTGTATTTTATTTGATGATTTGGGCTTCTTCCATGATTTCACTTCCTATAATGCTAAATTCCTGTGATATGATTGCAATTGTTCTATAGAAAGTAGAGCTCAAGTAGGTCCGCCCTTCCTTCTGGTTGTTTTTTTTTTTTAAATTTTGCCTAAGGGTGAAAGCAAGACTTCAGAAAATGTTCAACTAACCTACAGAGAACTAACCACTGGAGATGGCATAGACAGAAAAATGATACACTCTACACTGAAATGATCTTCCTTTAAGTGTTAGGTGTCTTTAAAGATTAGAAGGTTTTATTTTCATCACTTCAGTTTGTAGATATTTAAAATATGGCAGTTTTTCTCCAGTTGTGGACTCCATGTTTTTGTTTGTTTTGCTTTCTTCTTCAGAAGATAAGAGCCCATTTCCCTGTGACAGTACTTACAAAGCCTTCAGAAGGCTACCAGAACCACATTATTCAAGCCCCTACAAAGAATCTGGTACTTATGAAGGTGCTTTTGAAAATCCCAATGGTTACCTTTCTGCATTTTCAGACACATGAATACCCTTAAAAATACAGCTCTTAACTGCCAGTTTGTCACTAGGCAAATTTACAATATATATATTTCTGGCTGAATATACTGTTGAAAGGCATTGATTTAAAATAATTTTTTTTTTTTTTTCTTTTTGGGACCATTGATTCATTCCTCAGCATTTCCATTTTCAGAGTAAGGTAAATTGATACTACATGGGTGGTGAAACACTGGCACAGATTGCCCAGAGAGATGGAAGATGCCCCATCCCTGGAAACATTTAAGGCCAGATTGGATGGGTCTCTGAGCAACCTCATCTAGTTGAAGATGTCCCTGCTTGTTGCAGGGGGGCTGGACTAGATGACCTTTAAAGATCTCTTTCAACATGAACCATTCTATGAGTGTATGGTTCTGTGATTTACCATGTAGGGCTCTGATGGATGTGCTAAAAATAAGTTCCTGTTTTACCTACACATTAAAGTTTGCACTGTCCTTATTAAGGGTAGAGATTTGCATTTGATTTCCTCAAAAACACTGACTTGTCAGCTTTTTTGTATGACTTTTAAACCTAACTTGAATGTCACTCTCCACCATAATACTGGTTGCATTTCAGGGGTCTTTTAAAATACTTGGAAGGAATTGTATTATATAAGTATAAATTATTATCACTGAAATGTAGATATTTCATAGTAGTGATTGTGACACTGTTACTTTGAAAGATGTTTAGTCAGGTAATGGCATATCTGCCATAGCATTAGAAATCAGTATACTGTGTTAAAAATCAAATGTGCTGAATGTAGCCATTAAGTGAATAATGCATAAAAGCAAATCTGATTCCTTAAAATACTTGAGTGATATATGACACTGATGGGACACAGAGGAATTGACTTGAGCACCTAGGTGTTATTCTACCATGGTGACTTCAGTGAAACTGGGAATTTCTGATTTTAACTCTGAATCCACTGACTCTACCAGTTTTGCAGAACAGTCAGTATCACTCTGTAGCATAAACCAGAGGTATGCAGATACATTTGTCTGTAGAGTTTTTTAGAGACATTCCCCACTTGCCAAGTTCAGTTTTCAGAAATTGATTTTACAGATAAGAAAGGGAAATTTATCGGGGTTGTTATTGGTATTTAAAATATTCCAAGTAGAATTCTCCTCTCAGAGGTATAAACACAGCTGACATTCAATATAGTAGAAACCACACGTTCACCAGCAAGAGGAAAAAGTAGCCTTCCTGCTCTCTCAGTACTTCAGAAGATATGATTGCATACTTCAGTTATGTCTGTGGACCTACAAGTATTGTCTCTCTTCAGATTGTGTGGAGGTCACTAGGTTTAATCAGTGTATCTGAGAGCAGTACTAGGTAACAATCATGCTCATTAGAAAAAGATTTTCTCAGTTACTAGAATTTTGGTTAAACATGACCAAGAATTGTATATCCTTTTAAATCAGGAAAAACAGTTTTTGGTCATTCTTTTTCTGGTTGACTGCACCGATCACATATTTAGCTATAAATACATAGCTGTGGTACAAATCCTTCAAAACCAGGAATTATCTTAAACACTCTACCCTCTGTTGGCAGACAAAGAAGTTAAGGATCGAATGGAAGAGTAAATGGAACCCATTGAGAGACAAAAATTTTGAGAGCTGCAGAGGATTCTGCACTTTCACTGTTGCAGTGTCCTCACAGACAGATTTGGGGGTCATTTACTACCCAATCCTCCTCACCTAGAGTGTCTGAATACTATTATGTCTAACATCAGTCAAGAGGTAAAAATGAGCTCTGGGCATTCATTCCATTTGAATGTTTTCATCAAGAGCGTATGTCAGTTCACAGGCTGGTCTGAACTAGAGGGTTCAATGGGTGAAGACAGGTTGTGCTGCAGTGTACACACCAGGGCTGTGGTGTCACAGCACAAAGCATTCAGTGGCAAAATTTGTATCGCCTCCTACAACGGCCACAGCATGCCACTTCTCTAGTTGTTTCTGCGTGACCACTGCTTTAAAGAAACTATGTAAAAAAATACTTCATTTTCCTGATCCAGTTCACAGGAGAACTGCCCACAGAGTTGTACCAGTCCTAAGGCAGTACAAATAGAGGGCAGGAACATCTTAAGGTGCTGTAATACCTGAAGACTTCTGTAGTTTAATAGGCTAATTTTTGATGGCAGTGTTGGAATGAAAGGTTGTTTCACACTCAGGTCTGCACAGGGTTGCTTGTGTTTGCAGAACTGCATGATGACTTGAACCAGGGACCTGATGCAGCTGAAAAAACAGTTTTTGTTTGGGTTCTTTTTCAGCTGAATCCGCTCCTGTTCTGGCACAGCTGTGACTGGCGTTGGCCAGATTAAGCAGTATCTCTGAGTGTTCAACTGTGGCTTGTATCTGCTGAAATCACATTCTGAATCACTTGTTTGGGGAAAAAGAAATTTAGGGGCATCATCTCCCAGCAAGACGTTATTACTAGACAATAAAACACAAGAGATGATGGCCTGACTGCCAAGCAAACAGCCGCAATCTTAAAGAGCTGAGGTCCTTCAGTTAGGAGGAACAATGCCAAAGCTGTCTCCTGAATAAGGTAACGAAGAGTTTAGCAGCAATATCAGTGTAATGTGTATTCCTGCTGTCTGCACTGGGCACGTTGTCCTCCCAGCTGGTTCAGCATAACTATTTGTAAGGCAAGCAGTTATGTAGGTGGAGAAGAGAGCTGATTCTACTAAGCCACTTTGTCCTTTATGTTTAAATTGTTATTTCCAGTATACTCGCAGCTAAACAGACCAATTCAAGACTAGTAACCTGGGGCACAGGAGAGGAGAAAGCATCTTTTGGTGACAGATGAGAGGCAGTAAAACCCTCATGCCTGTGATAACGTGGAGGGAACATAGCAGAACTCTGCAGGTCCCTGCAGAGGCTGTGACACCCATTTTACTCTTGCTCTGAGAACAGGAAAGGCTTTCCTTTTCACTTTCCTGAGCTGTCAATCCCTTTTCAACTTCATGAACAGTTAATTTACTTGCTAAAATCCATTTTTCATGCATTGCCCTATTTGTAAGGGAGAGTAAATCCTTTCCTTTATTTACCGTGCTTGAAATATAACTTTCTTCCATAAGGCTGCAGAAAAAAAGTTCTTGTATGAGTCACAAAAAGGAGCATTTGAGGCAATTCAACTTTTACATTATTTTCTTTTCAGTTTATGAATGTCTCAGCATTAGCTGACTCACATTTATTAAGTATGAAAAAACAGCACTAGGATTTTAACATAATTTGATGTTAAATAATTAACTTAGAAAACTAATGCCAACATCATAAAACATCATATGCATGATATCCAATATATAGCTGTAGTCAATAATAAATATCTTATGGAATTCATATAACTGAAGCCCACACAAGAATAAGGAAGCTGCCAAAAGTAGCATCATATCCAATTGGCTTAGTCAGCAAGAAACCAACTGGTCCACAGATGCTCTTTTTTTTCCCTATGAGAAAATATCCTCTTTTGCAAGTCTCCTGTCTGCAAAATGTTTAATATGAACTCTTCTCCTCCTGCAGGCTGTAAATCATTTATTCATCAAACCCTTTTATTTGTAGCAGATGGAAAACTTAGTACAAATTTAAAAACAAAAAAGGGGAAGATTAGACACTTAGGTGAATAATAAGTCTAATTGCATTATACTGCACTGACTTTTAAAAAAGGCCTTACGGCATAGGAATCAGCTGATACTCAGATGGACTTGGATGCCTTTTCTCTGTTGGGGTGTCACAGACAAGAACTGGGCAAGAAGCTGTTTTTCCTGAGTGCTTGTGCATCACATGTAAGCATGTGAACATAGGGAATGAGGCTATGGTAAGATGTTCCCTTGTATTGAGTTTTCCCTCATGATCTGTGCCAACGAGCAGCAGCTCTGACTCAGCGGGGGCGGAGTCGAGTGTGACAGCGGCCAAACCCCCTCAGGGATAAGAGCAGCCCCCAGGGAGCGCGGGCGAACAGAGCCGGCAAACAG
>Ga0065711_1028945_pt1 | contig 38407 bp, 23 predicted proteins | sample Hoacrofraction12_FD_59098 | JGI IMG/M metagenome (GOLD analysis project Ga0065711, IMG submission 59098) | Hoatzin crop microbial communities from Cojedes, Venezuela - Epithelial fraction 12 v2 (version 2) | ecosystem: Host-associated > Birds > Digestive system > Esophagus > Crop | place...
CAGGTTGCTCAGAGCCCTGTCCAACCTAGTCTTGAATGTTTCCAGGGATGGGGCCTCCACTACCTCTCTGGGCAACCCGTTCCAGTGTTTCACCACCCTCACTGTAAAGCATAGTCTTCCTTCATAGATGTATTTGCAATATTTTCTGCATTTATTTCTATGGGAGATACAGGTCAATCATGAGCCTGCTGTTAATACAAGTATTTAAGCAAACCAAAAATTATCTGACAGCAAGTTTTAAATGCAGGAAATTAAATATTTAAAAAGCACTGAGAACAGGGGTTCAGATCCAAATGTTCTGCGGTTTGTACCTTGTTCCTCTTACAAGAGCCAGTAAAGCCTGGGAACCTCAAAGAAAACCTGCCTTGGCTGGCTACTTCTTAGGAAAGAAACAAGAAACAGAAACAAGAGTTACTTTACCAGAAGCTCCTAAATTACTCAAGCCCTAAAAAGTAATTCTGTAAAGCCCTCCACTGCTGACTGCTCCTGAAATAATTTCTGAAATGCCTCATCTGTTTCTTATTTAGATTGTGTATGATGCACTTTTTAGCATTTGGCTGCATTATACAGATGAGGAGAAAAAGCAAATATATGTCGTTAGACAAAACACAGCATGCCCAGTCGAATATGGTGATTTAGTCTGATTTTCATTTAAAGCAAAAGTAGATCCCCTACCTGCTTGCTACCATCTGTATTATTTTCACACTAAAAGTATTTACACTTTTTTTTTCTTAGCTTACACTACTTCATTGTAATTGTGAAAATACCAGGGGCCCATAAGGCAAATAACTCCATTAAAAGCCTTAGATACTGCAGTATATTACTGTATGGCAAGTGTCATGTATGCAATAACTTAGGAGATAACTTCTCCTTCTGAAAAGGTCTCCACTGCAATGGAGGAGATGGTGAATCAGCTACATAGCGTCTCTCATTTCTACTGAGAGATCTATTTCTTGCACCTTCTCCTTGTTATTAGTATTTCTGCAGACCCATACCTGTAAGTGATACCAGTGAAGTTATCATGCCATTTGGGCACAGGCTCTTTCTCATAAGGAGGCATTCACATAATTTCTACAGCCTGATTAATTTCACAATGTGGCAGAAACTCTATGTGCTGCAAAGTCTGCTTAATACCCCCGGAACTAAACTGCTCAGACGTTGGCCTGCAGGCAGGATAGACCTTACTGGACGTACCTACCCACCATGGCAGGGCTACGGGGCATCAGAAAGCTTCATTCTACAAAGTGTCCTGAACTGTCCTGCCTCTCTGGAACAGGCCATTCCCGAAACAGCAGGGATACTTAACATTACAGTGTTATTACCATAGGTGCTTGTTTAGCATTTCTGGTGACATGATTTATACACATGCACACATACAACAGTCCTTTCAGAAGGCTGATTTTTTCAGTGGAGCACTTCCACAGAGCAGGGAGCTCTTTAGATCTCACCAACACACAGAGAGCAGCTTCCCCCTCGCAAAGCTATCCCGTTGTCAGCGCAGGTAGTTGGAAGTCCCTCTGGTTAATTTTTCCTTCAGGCACAGTTGTACTGATACTAACGTAAAGCAAAGAAAAACAAAAATACCCAAAACAACAACAACAAAAAATAAAACCAAACCAAAAAAACCCCACAAAAAAACCCAAAATACAAAGCACTCACAAAAAAAAGTTATGCTGATCACTCTTTTTTTTTAATTAGATTTTTTTTTTCTTTCATTTGTGCTAGTATTTGGAATGGTCACTTCTACTCAAATAAAAGACAAATAGCAACCACCTATTGCATTCACTTGTCAGCGTATCTGTATGAAGACAGAAGCCTTGGCTCTGTTTCCCATGCCATCCTGATGCTCCAATAACCAGAGATAAGGTAAGCAGCCCGCGAGAGGTGTAGTGTGTAGCTGGCATACAAAGGCGGTGCAGCGGTGAATTACAGCTGACCGCATTACTCATTTTGCTAGTCGTTCAGAGTAACAGGAACATTTTTAGAATATCCCCCAGAAAACAGCAGGGTCACAACAGTCACCCCCCCGAGACGTGGTTTGGAGCAGTTTTAGGCAGAGGTATGAGAAAGGCACAGCAGTGCTGTCCCTTCGAATGAGCTCTCCTTCGCATCTCCAGCCCTTCGCACCACCAAAAGCAATTTTTGTGCAGTGCACTGTTCAGTAGTGTGGAGCATTAAGACGAATTTCTTGCTAATGTATAGGTTTGACATTTTCAGATTTATTCAGACATATTACCCATAAAATGGCTCTAACACAATCAAAGGACATTATCAGAATTGTCTGTTCCCAGGATGTTTGGCACTCCATAACTCAGATGCATTTAACTCCTCAATAACTCTAGCATGTTTGGATAATTTGCTGCAGTAATGTATAATCTTGCCTAGAGGATTCATTCCTTAAGAAATTTAATAAATTAAATAAAAACCTGTATAGCCCACATTTGCTAGTCATCATCCCATTTAAAAGACCATCCCAGAGTGTCAGCACTGCGTGATCTCACCGTGCTTTCTGCGAGGCAGCGATGCTCATCCAGCCCTTTACGCTAGGTTTCACTGTATCAGAGGTGGAAGTGACGGGTCATCCTATTACCTCCCATCATTTCCAGGCCACTCCAGGCCAGAGGTAGCAGAAATCACTTCAGGTCACAACGCAAGGTAAAATGTGCTTTCCAACCCTCTCCACATCAGTCAGAGCAGGATGCCGGAGGCAGATAGGGAAAGAAATTAAATACCTGCTCACCTCTACACAGAAGTCAGGGCCAAAAGACATGAACAGAACAAGAAGGATCAAAAATACCTGTCAGCGCTACATCCTCTGTGAATACAGGACTTTGACTCTCAAGGCAATTTCCTTAGCACCTCTCTCAATTCCTGAGCCAGCAGCAGGGCATCAGTCTGGCCTCTGTGCAGAAGACAGATCTCACTTCCAGATGAGCCTCACCTGCTGATCTCTGGCGTGGGGCACCCCATCTTTCTAAACAGTGCTTCATACCCACTCCTTTAAACAAAAAAATGCTCTAGGGTGCTCTGCAGAAACACCGGGGACTGTATGAGCTGACAGACCTGCCATATGGAAAATTTGGTGGGTCCTGGTTATCCACAAGGGCCCAAAGTGCACCAAAGTCCCCATCAGAGTGCTTCATCCACCAAAAGTCTCGCTGTGCCTATCAAAATCCAGCTTTCTCCTTCTCAATTCAAGTTCCTGCCTGCTATTAAAACAAACAAATAAATAAAAATAGAAACCACCAGCATGAGCCCTTCTAAGGCTGAAATCCACTCAGGGGTGTCAGGGCTGCTCCAAGCCAGGCTGCCGCTGCCCATCTTTGAGGCTCCTCAGCAGCTTCTGTCTGTAGAGGGATCACTGTGTCCCTGACATCTTGCACAGCAATGCTAAGCTCCTTCTGAATTTCAGTCAATCGGCCTAAAGGTTTTAATCTAGAAAAGAACATAACCCTGTAGAGAGCACCACAAATTCAGGTCTTATCTGTGCTTTAATTACACTGAGTTATTTGACTTGTTTGTAGCTCTACTAGTATGAGATAATTACACTTATGGGAAAGCAACACTTAACGGCTGGAAACATTTAGCATCAACCAGAGCAGAATCTAAGTAGTCAAAAGCCACCCAGTGCACATTATTTTATTTTAGTTCTCCTCCAATGCACAATTCTGCAAGAAAACTCTAATAACAGACAGTATGGGACCTGCGTCTGAGACTTTCCCAGCCCAGTGCTGAGCCAGGCTGTTCCCCTCACCTCTCGGGAATGGAGTCCTCCCACCAGTGCCAGACTGGGCGGTGAGCTAAGGCGGACCGTCATCGCTGACCAATGTTGTGCAGAGCCCTTGGCACCTGCTCCATCTCTCTCAGAAAACCAACAACTGCAGCAGGGCCACACTGCTGCAAGGAACTGAGTACTGATGTTGAGAACAGGTAAAAAAAATCACATTATCTCTGCAGAACCCCACAAATGCTATAAGCTCTACCCTCTCATAGCAAAACCAGTGAGAAGAGCACCTACATATCCAAAGACAGAGCTAAATGGATGCTGTTCCACACGTCTAACCCCTACCTCAGCCAAATCACACCTTTTCAAAAAAAATGGGGCTAGAAAAATTACTCAATTGTAGACAGCTGCATTTGTTTCATGAACCACTTGCTCATTTATTATGAAGCAGATATAAAAGATTCTTATAAAAGAAGTTCCTTTAATATGCATTTGTTAAACTATTTAGCTTCTGAAGAGCTCTGCCAAAGCTGGCGGTGTCCATTGATCACCAAGACAGCTCCTTTTTTAGTATTCCCTTAAGTATTCTGTTCTTTTTTACTGTGCTTTCTATTTTGAAGATGTAAGTGACAATGCTTTTGGGGTCTGCCAGCACACCAATAACTCATTTACCAGTATACTTCACTCATTCTTCTGCATCTTAGCCCAGAAAGACCAGGATTTTTGTTTTCTTTAGGTATTAAAGATTATATATATAAACAGCATCAAAGCTAAGAGTAGAAATCACTGAGCACGGGGCCATCTGTTGCAATGAATTTTCAGAGCATCAGAGGAAGTAAAATGTTCCTTTGTCACAAATGTTGGTGGGTTTTCTTACAGCAAAGCCTTACATTTCTGTCCAGGTGCTCCTTACAGGAGAAGAATCCCAATCCATCTCACATACCAGCCAGATGGTATTTTTCCGAAGATAGAAGGTATATTTCTCAAGACAGGTTGAATACTTAGTGTCTGCTACAAGATCGCATGCAATACAACCAGTTAGGGTAAGAAATGCAGAATAAAACTGTATCAATGGAAAGGTAGCTAAGCAAAATATAATTAAGCAGATGAGAATTAAGCAAGAGTATTTGTATTAGCATATTAATACCAAGGTTTAAATAAAAGCTTTGTAAATACCGCCCAAGAATATTACAAAAGCTATAATAACTACCCGCTGTCTGGGTCTCGGGTTTTAATGTCTTCCAGAAGAAACAGCTCTGCCTGCAGTGCACGCTACCACCGTGCTTTTGCGGCTTCCCCCAAGCCATCGGTTCAGTCGAGTCTGCAGCCAGTGCCAGCTCAGCACCAACTCCTCATGACAGACCCATGAGCTCCATTGCCCTCCAGACTTTCTCAAAGCCTCAGTTTTCACTCAGAGCCTGCAGCCAGGATGACACCAGGTCTCTGCAAGAAGACTAACTCATTTTCCTGGTGGGTGTCACACAGTTCACTAAAACTGTGTCATTCAGGGAGAGGTAATGTGCATCAATTACTATGACACAAAATGGGAGAATGACCTAATATGTGCATTAATACAGTATCTTTTAATTCCTAAAAAATGGTAGTTGAGATTCATTGCTCCTGCAGAGTATTCCATTATCAAATATAACTCATTCCACAGTTTTAAGTGCAAAAGTTAAAGTCATTCAAAAAACAAATCTGAAAAACTTTTGAATCCATAGCAATAAGCTGTTCTCTTCATAGTAAACATGTCGGAAGAAAATTACTGACCTTCTTTTTGTTTGCAAGAATTCAGGGCAGAGAATTGTTATACAACTTGAATTTTGCATAACAAGTTTCAAATTTATTTGAATTTATAAGGCCAAATAAAAAACTCCCGAAAACAGTGATAGAAAGTTTAAACACCACCCTTATGAAATAAACGATGTGGTTAGATTAGTTCTCCAGAAGTCTATAGGATGTAATATGTTCAGTTTAAAATCTTTTAAAGTCTGGGATGTGGACAAATAGCCACATTTCTGGAAGATGATACAGTTCATTTGTTCTTACTGTCTCTAACATGCTAGGAATTTAGTTTCTTATTGCTTGAAACTGTAATTTTAAACTTGTGGTAAAACACCACTAATTGTAACAACTAATTGGCAACAATAAATTTCTTAGCAGGTGCATGACTTATTCAGTACCTCCATCATGTCCTCCTCCCTAGAGGGGAGCTTCCCACCATGCCCAGGAGTGTCAGTGCTCCGTGCCTGGTCACTATACACTGGATGGCAACAACACACATAACATTTCCACTGAAAAATAAAATAAGAAAATTAAATTAAATTAAATTTTTAATGTGTTGCTTAACATGTGAATATTAAAATCCAGATAATTATTTGTTATGAAAAGTATCCGATATTAAATAATACACATATGCTCAATGCTCTCTGGGTCTGCCGTACAAGCACTGGAGACATGCACAGAGATCCTGCGAGAAGCCAGCACAGCACTGAAGTTTCTGCCCCACAGATCTTCTCTGTCTTTGCTAATTCAAGATGCTTTTCTCTTTCAGGGCCTACAGTAGAAGGGTAACCATACTCCTTATGGTAAAATACACACCACAAGCAAAATTCTGCAAGTCTGTTTGCTATTAACCAGTTGCTGTATGAACTATGAGATTTAAACACCAGTTCTTCTACAGGAAGCACAAAAAGCAAAGCACTGCTTGAGTGGCAAAAAGGAATTTCCAGTGAAGCAGGATTTTCCCTGGAGCTTTCAGCACTGTACCCAGGAGGAGGAAACGGGAGCAAGCCCCTGAGCCAGCCAGGATGACAAAATGGTGGCGTTGGATCCCCAGTGCCATGGAGCACAACTGCCATTGTGGTAGGCTGAATATTATTAACTTTTCCTCTCTAAAAAGTAGTATCCTTTGTGAGAAGAATGTGAAGACTGTATGGTTTGGGGAATGAAAGCTTGATTCTGGCATTTGGTTATCATCAGAGGCAACTGAAAAAAAGAAAAAACGATGCTACAGTAGAATTTTGAAAAGATATCCAAAATGCTGATTTACAAATCCCTAGATTCAAAATGGGAAGCACACTGACCACCACCAGACAACAAACAACAGAGCAGCAATGGGAAGGAGATACCATTCAGACCTTGGCTTGTAGACTGGGTCAACACAATCTGCATTTCTTTTGTGGCTAGAGGTATAAATAAGTACTAAGTAAATTTGTGCAACATAAACTAATTTGTAGATTTACAGCATGTTAGCTGCTCATTGCAACAGCTGTCCTGAGCCCTGGGAGTAGTATTCAAGCAGTTATCATAGATAACTGTCACTGCTGCACATTCACACCCTGTTTTACCTGCACTCTGTTCTCAGAGCCTAGCACAGTACCTGCAGCAGTCATGTTACCGGTAGGTATCCTTTGCGTTTCAACAGACCGCATTCGTAATTCATACTCTTGGCAAAGCAAGTGAGTTTTGGAACCTATGTAAAAAATCTCAGCTGAGCTCAGTAATCAATAAAGTGTAAATCTCAGGCTTTTGCTCCTAGGGATGATACTTATTTGATTTTGTTAAATATTCTTGTTAATAGGTGAATTTGATTATATAAGCATTGTTTATTGTACTTTAGGAGTTTTATCCACTGGTTCTGTGGACTTACTTTTGTGTTTATTTGGGTAAATAAAGCTGAATTCTAGGCAAGATCACAAGATGGGTTCCGATGAACATTTGTCATTCTTATCAAATCTAAATTGCACAGAGAGTGCTTGACACAAGAAACTCATTGCAAATGAATTACTATGATCATTGTTATTTTAAAATGAATTTTGACAAGATCCATTATTGGTAAGCACCATTAATTTGTTCTGTTCTCCTAACTGCTTTTATGGGATGCTGAAATTACATATGTCATAAAAATGTTCATTTCAAAGTATTATTAAAACTTAATACAATGGCAGTAAAATTATCCATACTCTACAGTGTGTTCATTGTTATGAAAAACTGGTAAATTGCTAAATACATAATAGGCTCAGTGAGAAGGAAAGGAAAATTTCTATTGCACAGGAATAAATCTACTTTACAACATGTTATCTTATTTCAGTACTTCCCCTAGAAAACAGAAATAAGGAGCACAATAAATTAAAATTACATATTTTTGCAGGTAGGCAGAATTTAACATCATATTGGAAATGTCTATTTTACGTTACTATTTTCTCTAGACTTTTCATAAACAGACAATGATCTTGTGATAAGGCAGCAACAATGTATTTGCAGGGATATTGGGACTATTTTCACGTATCTTCCTTAGAATAAGCCAAACTGGGAATTCTCCTAGTTGCAGACGATGAATCAGACCTGGATTAGTTGCCCACTCGTGGGAATGCCGGCTGTGCATGTCTCGTTTGTACATGTACAGAGTGCAAACGAACATATTTGCACCACTCCAGCAGCAGCCCCTTTATTCTAACGGAAACCTCAGGATCAGGCACTGTGCAATCACTTTCCTAAATTAAGTGAATGCAATTGCCTGCTGACAAAGTACTCAGAGGTGAACAATTCTACTAAATATAAGCAACGCCAAGGGAATGTTTTTCCCAGATTTCAAGGCATGTGCATATTCAAGAACTACTACAGAACTTACTCCAGATACCTGGGGGAGATGCTATGTAAAGAATAAGCAAGGATCATGTATCAGAAAATGTGCATTATTCATATAAATTAACATTAAACTTGGTAGGGGTGGAATGTACTGGGTTACACACAGTGGCTACATTTTGGTAGTGGGGGGCTACAAAGATGGCTTCTGTGAGAAGCTCCTCGAAGCCTCTCCTGTGTCCGACAGAGCCAGTGCCAGCCAGCTCCAAGAGGGACCCACTGCTGGCAAAGGCCGAGCCCATCAGCCACGGTAGTAAAACCTCTGGGATGAGATAGTTAAGAAGGGGGAAAAAACTGCTGTGGAACAATAGGAGTGGAGAGAGACGATGAGAATATGTGAGAGAAACAGCCCTGCAGACCCCGAGGTCAGTGCAGAAGGAGGGCAGGAGGTGCTCCAGGCGCCGGAGCAGAGATTCCCTGCAGCCCATGGAGGAGACAATGGTGGGTCGGGCTGTGCCCTGCAGCCCATGGAGGTCCACAATGGAGCAGATCCCCACCTGCAGCCTGGGGAGGACCCCACACCAGAGCAGGGGGATGCCTGAAGAAGGCTGTGACCCTGTGGGAAGCCCACGCTGGAGCAGGCTTCTGGCAGGATCTGTGGACCTGTGGAGAGAGAAGCACACGACAGAGCAGGTTTGCTGGCAGACCTTGTGACCCCATGGGGGACCCACGCTGAAGCAGTCTGTTCCTGAAGGACGGCACCCCGTTGGAAGGACCCATATTGGAGCAGTTCATGAAGAGCTGCAACCCATGGGAAGGGCCCATGCTGGAGAAGTTCATGGAAGACTGTCTCCTGTGGGATGGACCCCATGATGGAGCAGGGGCAGAGGGTGAGGAGTCCTTCTTCCTCAGGAAGAAGGAGTGGCAGAGACAACATGGGATGAACTGACCGCAGTTCCCATTCCCCATCCCCTGCACCACCCAGGGGGAGGAGGTAAAGAAATTGGGAGTGAAGTTGAGCCCGTGAAGAACAGAGTGGTGGGGAGAAGGTGTTTTAAGACTTAGTTTTTATTTCTCATTATCCTACTCTGATTTCATTGTTAATAAATTAATTTTCCCCAAATTGAGTCTGTTTTACTCGTGAAGGTAACTGGTGAATGATCTCTCCCTGCCCTTACCTCGACCCATGAGCCTTTCGCTGTATTTTCTCTCCCCATCCAGCTGAAGAGGGGAGAAACCAAGCGGCTTTGGTGGGTGCCTGGTGTCCAGCCAGGGTCAACCCACTTCAGTCCCAATACTGAAACATACTGATATCAGATCTTTACTGGTAAGAGGGGAGGAAACACGGAGGGTTTATGGAAATAGTGCAGTATACCAACCATCACAAAGAGATATATGCCCAAATTCATAACATCAGTCTCTCACTACTTGTTTAGTCTCTTGGAAATTATCTCTTTTATTTGCATTTAACCAGGTCTTCTGCAAGGCTGCCACATCAATACAGGATCAATCCAAAATGTCCCTTCAAAGAATCTCCTTGCCTTCATGCTGGACTAAAATAATTCCCACTTTTCATTATATTTTGAGTAACCTGTGGAGAGAAGCCTAGAGTGTACCCCAGGAAGCACTGGGGGTATTTATTCCACTGATAAATTGATTCATAGTGATCCAGCATCATTTAAACTACAGGTGCACTCACAGTACTTCAGACACCAACACATTTCCTTTTTCTTTTGTCAGAAGAGCTGCAGGGCTGATGTTATGACTATTATGACTGCAATGATGAGCAAGTGGATTTTAAATGTGGATGCTACAGGCATATTTAGTTGCTACAACCTGTTCAGATGAAATTACTGGTGCTATTGCATCTAAGCATAACATCTCTTCCAGTAAATAATCTAAAGATGCAGTGAGGAAATCCTCATACACAGTATAACTGCATCCTACGTTGCTCCTCGGGGAGCAGAGATCTCACGTCCCCTGGCAGCAGCTTTGGCTTCTCTTACCCAGTCTCTGAAGCTTAATTGTGCATGGTCACCACCTATACACATCAGAAACATCAAAAGAAACCTTAGCAGCAAATGAAGGAACAATAGATATTGGTGATATCTAATGAGCCATAACCTCAGAGGTTTGCGGTCTACATGCAAGGGAAAAGGCCAGCTTTAAAAAAACCTATTTGCTGTTCCAAAAAAACATTGTCTTTCAAAGAAAATAAATCAATATATAAACTCTTCCTGTGCTGACTTTTTACCTCACAAACAGGTGACAGAGTAAAAAGGACAAATTGAAAGTGAACACTTGCTGTATTCCTCTGAAGAAGTCCCAAGAGATTTTGTAAAAATTGCATTCAGCCAAAATAAAGATGTTTTCAGCTCTCAAAGAATATCTGATCAGTACATTTCACCTGTTCTATTTTCCAGTGGAGCACAAGAAGCAAAGACAAGAAAAAAAACTGTTTAACTGAAGATAAAATAATTATTGGTGAGCAATCTGAAATAAATACCATTTGTCTGTTAAACAAGGCGCACGATAACAAAATAAAATGCTACTAAGTCATAGGTAATGTGAATGTACACCTCATTAGCAATCAAAACAAAATCTTAATAGTTATTTCATCACTTTAAAGATATCACCAGCTCCTCAGCAAACATCATTTGCTGTGCATAGTCATAGATCTCAGCATTTCTTTAACTTGTTAGAATTTCCCCCAAATCTACTGTGGATCTCTTGCAGGTAAAGTCAAGCATTTTTGTAGCAATCCAGAAAGAAAGAGATAAGCAACTGAAAATGAGTGTTTGATGAACTGTTATTAACTCTTTTCCCTGAGTTCCTTTTGCAGAATATAATACATAGAAGTGGCAAGTTTCCTCAGTGTACCACCGAAAGCAACATATTTTAGAGCAAAAGATAAAGCATTTCAAGACTTCAATACCTCACATAAGCATGTGGTTTATTATTTTATTTTTCAGCTAAAAACTGGCATTCCTACGATCAGGATATATTCCATGCAGTCCTGGATGCTGTTGTTGATGTTCATTGTATTTTTCAATGTATTACAGTGATGGAAGAGAAGGAAAGCCTCATGAAAGCAAGCATGAATAAAACACAATTTAAAAATAGATAGCAGCCACTCCAAGCTGGTGGTTTTGACCTTTTATTATTCTGCTAATTTATGTTAATATCAGGAAGAGGAGAAGGAATTTAAGAAGCCAATGATCTGAAGAATAATGAAGCAAAAGGCACACATTGTTACTGTACTTTCTGACTGGTTGGGATGCCACCATACGTGGAGCAGAAACCATTTAAAACAGCACAACTCCAGCTTACTAGATATTTTCATTATTTTAATCAGAAGGATTACAGATGAGCCATGACTGCACAACTGCAAGAACACATGAAGGAGAAAGAGTTAGCAGTGTGGCACTGCGCAACTATTAAAATAAAAGCATGTCTCCGGTGTGGAGAAGGCAGGACGCTATCCATAGTAGTAGGAAGATTGAGGCTACCTGCTGATACTCAGAACCACACTGGTAGTTCCTTTTGCTGTGCATGGTGAGTGTTTTCCAAAGAGTGGCAGTCCACTTACATAGTATCTCAACAAAGAAAAAGGAAGGATGGAAAGTGGGTATTAATGAAACTCAAGTCCCATAACCTTTGCCAATACTTTCTCTTATATATCCAGCATATTGTAAGATATTTCTTTCCATTTTCCATGCACAGATATTAACTAAGGAGTAGAAGTACAAGAGAGAGGTCTAGCTGAACAAAACAAATCACGGTAGAAGATCACATGGAGAATGGCACACCGCCATATATTTGCCCAGTTGTTCCATGAGCGTTTAAGAAGGCAAAACATTCAACATGATATGCTGAGAATGAAGCCTTTGAGTTACATAAATGAACTGGAATCAGCAGTCTCTCATTCCTCAGTCTCAGGTTTACCATGTTTGGAGTCTGTTGCTCCCAGTTATTCATTCCAAAATCTGCTCATTTTTGGGACAAAGCCAACTGTCGGAGCCACCGTGGGACAAAGCCCGAGGCAGGGCTGCGCTCCATTCCCGACTCCTCAGTGCCTGGAGCTATCTCGTAGTGAGGCTCCCAGCCTCATCTTTCTCATGCCCGGCTTGTGCTGAGCTATGCAGATTTGCTGACTATCCATAACTGGAAATGTAGATTTGATAGATATCTGTTTTTGCACATATGCTGGAGCTTTCCCTGTCCAGTTCTTCCATGTGCCTGTGTTCATTTCCTCATTTCTTTTTTTTGTCTCAAACCCATCTCATTGCTGTTGTGCAGTCTGAGTCTGGCTCAGCACTCATGCACTGACAAGTACGTGGATTTAGACATGCGCCTCCAGCCTGGTGGAATTCCCTTCCACACAAATCTCATAGCCAGCCACTGAAACCAACTCCCAAAAGAAGCATCAAATTCTCTCAGTTTGGACACTTTCAAATATAGGGATTCCTGCCTTGGAGATGTAACGTGATGGCCTCCAATATTCAAGAAACCATACAAAAAAGAGAGAGTGGACCCTTCTTAGACTTATAGGTTGATTCATTAAATGTTCACTTTACCCTGGTAGTATTAATCTTCTGGGTATGCAAGCTTTTGTAATGGTGCTGCTCAAATTCAGGGCAACTTTCACTAAAGATGAACATATTTCGCACAATAGCTCGAAGAAATTTGAGCTAGCATTTAAAGTGGATATTATGCATGCATCAGTTCTGCTCTGGTTCAAGGTTTACATCCTTTTATAGCTTAACCTTAGATGAGAGAACTAACTTCACACAAGAATATGCTAGTATTTATTAAACACTAATTTTGAAAAGGCGTGAAATATTTATCGAGTCTTCTTTCCTAAAGTGTTGGACACAACTGTGTAATTTAATTTTTAAACTTGCCATCACAAAGAACTCCAAATGCACATTTTCACACAGACATTATCATAGCACTCTGCAGTATGGAAATATCTTGCAGGAGGATCTATAAATGTTTGTCTTTCGTAAATATGAGCAAATAAAGGAAAGATCTTGGTACCAGAGGCATGGATACATTCTTAGACATAGAAACATCTTTGTACTGAAAAGCTTAGTGTTTAGATGGGAACGGCAACAGATGAGCCACACTGAAATACATTGAATGTGACTATTTCTCTCCTTAAAAACGTAACTCCAACTAAAAGATAAGTTCAAATGTAGATCTATTAAAATATGATTTTTAAACAATAACCAAATACCACAGTGGATGAAACTTCATACTTCGATCTCAGGTCCTCAATATCCAGCTCTGATCGCATATACAGTCAGCCAGCCATCCTTTAAATGCCCAGCACTGGCACACCCTTTTAAATATAGTCATCAGTGGGAGAAGTCCTAGCAAGTTTCACCACTCTGTCATGTAGATTACTTCTATTATGGGTGTTTAGCTGTGCTTAGCTGTGCTTTTTATTGCTCCAGCACTTATAAAAGAAGAGCTTTTATAGGCACAAGTCCACAGCATTCAGTGAAGTTATTTTGGAGCCCTGTTTGTACCAAATTAGTTTGAGGGGTGAGGGGTCAAACATATTTCAAAAATCAGCCGAACTTCTGTGTGGTAACTGAGTTACCATGCTATCCCCTAATTAAGGGACAGCTTTATACTATATAATTATCAAAAGTGATAATACCAAAATAAAAGAAGAATTATCTTGAAAATAACAATGGAATTAAAGTATTTATGTAAACATACAATGTATTTCATTGATAATAAATATGAAAAACTCTCTTTTTTGTAATCACAGAAAAGTTCCATATGACCTATAACTTTATAGGACAGCAACAGAAGATCCATCACCTGGGATAAATAAACTGAGTGGGGCATAATAGTAATAAATGACCCACACAAATGGAATATTAACTGCACACAGGGACAAGAAGTCATTTCTCTATCTTTTAAAAACACCCAACACAGTTCATCTGAACAGCTAAATTGTTCCTAGTGTGGCTACGCCCTTATCAAATTCTAAAAAAAATTACAGCAGAACATGAAGGTTAGGAGCAAAAACTCATTGTTCTCACATCCTTACCTCCCAATAATGCCAATGTTCTTTAAAGACAGCTGTGAACCCACAATGCTCCATATTGGATACTGCCAGGCAGCTCAGTTGCAAGGCTGGCACTGCTGCAGCACCAGGCTGTACTGCTGAGGGGCTCCGTGACCTCGGGCCGCTCAGTGCCTGCAACGGGCTGCATCCACCGTCATTTCAGCAGCCATGGAAGAAAGCAAGTTCAGCTCTCCACTCTGTCCTACGTGCTGCACAAACTTGGGCAACTAACTCAGCCTTCCATTGCTGCTTTAGTAGGATGGTGATGCAAGCCTTGCCACTTTGTGAGAGCGTGAGTATGAAGGCACTATGACACACCACGTATGATGCAAAAGACACCCACAAGGCTGCCTATCTTGTTATATTCATCTTGTGTATGGCAACTCTACCTTGCAATCAAGCCATTCAGTTTGCTAAAGAAAAGACCTCAGGGTCTTCATTTTCGGTCTGCAAATGCCTGCAGTGGGTCAAGGACTACAACTGGGAGGAAGATTGAAACCTACAGAGCAGCTGGATCAGTAAAACAAAGCATCATGGACCTAAAATGAGAGTTAGTTTAAATTGTTCTCAGGGGATATTTAAGCCAGGCACATGGGATCCACAGAGCTCAAAAGTTTCAAAACAAGCAGGGAAGGCCCCGGCATCGGATGTTTGCACACCAACAGGACTTAACTGAGAGCTACAAATATTTACTCTGCGCTTCCTCCTCTGAAGCACATGAAGCTTCAGTGCCCGATGGAGCAGCTGTCTCTCACACACACAGAGTACAGAAGAATTGCACTTCAAGATGAACGAAGGATTACGGGATTTGGCTTTTCCTTTTTTTTAAAGCTGCTTTTATTACAGCATTAAAAAATCTATAGGTTGCTCTGGCACTGATGCTAGATATACATATCTGTACCAGACTTACTACTACTGGGATTCAGTGTTCTGCAGCAGACTGGATTTCCTCATACAAAAGAAATTAATCATCAAGGAATGGATAATATGCAGAAAGAAGGATTGCATCTTAATTCACATACTAAGATGTCTGTTGTTTTTCTATGATATTTACAATAAACCCTGGAGCTGCAAAACTTGTATGCAGTCTTTTATGTTGAAAATGTCCTGGTTTCTGTATTGCCGCATGTAATCAAACAGATTGAGGAACTGATTGCTTTGAAACCAGCAAGTCATGATTTTATTAAAAATATTTAAGAACTTCAAATATATCTCTACAGACATTCCATCCACCTCCACCATGAATGAGAAATACTATTATGCACTACTGCCTGTATAATTCAGCATCATTTGCTCGCTTTGCTTTCTTCCCACTGATAGCCACAAAACACAGATATCTGTGTAACAGCAAGGCTGCGTAAGGGTCAAACCTTGATTCAAACCTCTCAGTGGCGTACTTAAATATCACCAGTTCCCAGTCAAGCCCAGGAGAATTCAAGATGCTTATCAAACCTACTCTCCAGGAATTAATTTCCATGTACCTCCTTCTGGAACTGGCTAATGCCATGCTAGCATTGATTTTTCTGATTCTCTACCACCTGCCACTCCATCCTACTCTGCTCACAAATTGAAGGACAAGACGAGCCATCTTAGCAACACTGTCACCAAAACAACTTCCACTTGCCTTTCACCATGCTCTCTCAAGATGTTCGGAGTTACAGCTTTCAAAATTACAACCCCTACACTGCAAGTGTGATCCTTGGTGGGTTTTGGTGGTCCAGAGCCACACTTGCAGCCCCAGTTGGAGCCACACATCAGCACACGATACACATGACTGAGTCTGCAGAGCCTGCACCAGCATGCACACTACTGGAGAGAAGAGCATATGTTTAGCCACCTTTCTCACCCCTCTGCCTGCCCGAACTACATGACAAATATTAATGAAGCACCCTTTTCACTGAAAGGAGGGGTTTGCTGCAAAAGAGAGAGAACAGAAAAGAGAAACCCAGACTACCACTAACACAGATTGCAATCCTTGCATGTAAAAAACCCAAAACATATATGCAATTAAAACAGGCTTCTGAACAGAACCTGCAAGACAAGCAAGCAAAGACAGGCATCTGCAAAGGAAGGATAAAAATCAGCCCCAGGGTGAGCATGGGAGAGCCTCCAAAGAGCTCCGTGGCAGGACCTGACTCTCCCGAGAGGAACATCAGCCAGGAGCACCTGATTCCAGTGAGCCTGGGAGCGAAGCAGAGCAGAAAGCTGTGCAGGTCTGGAGATATTTCTTTCTCCAGGAAACTGGGCCTGGACCCCTCCACATAATGACTTCTGAAACAGAAGCCGAGGATGTCACATCCCAAAGGGGCAGCTTTTGGTACGTGGTTAAAAGGGAAATGATCTTGCAGATGAAGGACCATTAACTTCTGAACATTTTTGATCTGCTGTAGAGATGTTCCCTTAGGGTATGAAATTAAATGCAAAAGTGGTCAGGCTCAGAAACAGATAGCTGCCTGTAATTGACTGTCTGTCAGGATTATAACCTACGTTTTTATTTTTTTATCAATATCAATGCAGAGTTGGACCACATCCACAGAACATACATACTCGGTTTCCACTGTCCTTCACACTTATTCTCTCCCACCCTTGAGCAAGACAAACGGAAATTTGCATGAGACTTAAGAAAGTCTTCTGAGTAGAAGGATATTGTGTATTGGGCAACACTACCATGACAAACTGACTGCCTTACTCCTCACACAGAGCATATGGCAACAGCTTCTCCCCTCTGCTGCAATGAGGGGGCTGAAGACATCTTTAGGGGCTCCAGGGTCAGAGTCATGGAAGAGGCCATGAATTTACTGCTTTGTATACCTGGCTGTACAATTTGCTGTGCACATTTCTCCTCCTGGTTCCCGTGATCTGTATTTCATAAAGAGCAAACTACAGTTTAAATAAAAACTCAACATCAAGCTTACTTTGAGGGGAAAAGTCACCCATTTTTAGAGTTGTTGGCTTAAAATTAACACCTTCCCAGAGAAATGAGCTAATTCCTAAGAAAGCAGCGGATACAAAAGTCAGCAGTGAATTCAAAACTCCGTTTTGTCACATTTTCCGTGCAGAAATAGCTATTTTGTCAATGTCAGGCGAATTTGACATTGATGAGTGAGAGCTGACAGGAGACATTTCATGGAATTTTTGTCTTTAAAAAGCACTTTTTTTGTAGTTATAAATAGACTCAAAACCTTAGAAATTATTTCCGTTATTCTGCGTCTTTGGCAAGTTGTTGCAACCATCTCGGCCTCTGTTAGCGCAGCAGCCAGCGAGTCAGGGCCCAGCTCCCACCGTGGCCATCGTGTGCTCCCCATGCCATGGCCATGCTGTCAGTGAATAGCCAGAAATTCAGGTGGTCACAAGGAGGTGGGGTTTGTGTTATTGAAAGACAAAATAAAAAATAAATAGCAGTATTGCACATCACACTCTATGCCAGCAATTGTGTTCCACAGCAGCAGGTGATTCATTCAAATCAGTAGAAGGAATTATTTGAGAGATTATCAGTTAAAGAACAACTCAATGAGAATAAAATAGAATACTATCAAAACAGTAATGATTCGAGAAACCACATTTTTCTTCACTCTGCAAGGACTTCAGATTAATGCCCGGACTGTACTGCCTGGGACTGCCCTCTTCAGAGGTATTTTATTTATTTATATTTATAGGAAATGGCCATTTGAACATTGACTCTCATGTTCTTCCAAAAAATTACAAACCCACAAGCCCAACAGCATTACACACAGTGTAATGATAATAACGTCACATGCACTAGACTAATCACCTGCAAAACTTTTCTTGCTGAGAAAAAGACTTTCAAAATAAAGGCATAGAGGTATCCTATATCTTTAATGATTAACATTCCTAGTCAGGAAGCCTTTCCTTTTTCAATTGCAAAATACACTCCCTGAAGTAGAAGTACACTCGGCACAGCAAATTTCAGCCCGCAGTGATGACTCCAATTTCTGAATTACGTACTTTCAGGAAAAAAGCAAACCATATTAGTGACTGACAGTATGAAGATGTTCTTATTTTCTGACATTAGAAATACACTCTGTGTTACAGTCCCATTGACAAAACAGCAGTTGAAGAACAGCAGCTGCACAAAGTCTGCAGGCTAAGAAGTGCCTCGTGTACTTGGGTAAAAACAAAACATGAAGGACAAATGGAAGCTGTGGACTCAGTAAGAACAGAGCATACAATGGAAGGATATTGCATTATGCAAACCAGGGAAAATTATCTTGCTCTTTTCTGCAGCAAGGACTCCAGACAGATGCTTTAGTTATAAAATGTGCAAAAAAAATTCAGCAAAAAGACAATACACCTGCTTTAGCACTAAACTAAACAAATGTTTGCATGGTGCTGCAATACAGATGACCCTAGGGATGAAGCACCATACGGCCCTACAGTGGCACCCCAAATCAAAAGGATTTCTGTAGCTGGCTGAACTCAGTACAAGTAGAAGGTCAGTCTGACATAATTACTTAGCTAGAATATCTACTGTAGGGCTAACAGAAGGCCGAGATTTTGACAAGAGTGGCTGATACAGGAACATTTGATCAGGAACTACTGCCCTTGGGAACAAAATACATCTTGGAAAAACCTGTAGGCTAATTAAGATGGTTTTGAACAATTTAGGACTAACAGCAGGAGAATGATAAAGACTGCCCTTAATCAAACTTTCCTTGTTATAATACTACAAATCACGCACCTTGAGTTGGCGACCATAGCCCAAGCAGAGACCTTCACTTACTGAGCCCGCATAGTAAATTTTAGGAGTACTGTATCTTTAAACCAAAGTGAGAAGAGAACTAACTAGGCATAGTTAGGAGGGCATGGCTAATAGGCAGAACTAACATTTTTAACTGGACAAATATGCGATGTGATTGTAACCAGGTGTGCGAGCTTTGTGGAGTTACCAGCTAGCACCCACCTCTGAGGAGACATGAAATAAACAGGTATCTTGGCTCCATGTGCATATTGGGTATTGCACACTGGGTAACGAACTCCATTTGTGAGACAACATTTCTGTTTGAAGTGGAGCTGAAATTTGCTAGGAGTTGCATATTATCAATTCTAGGCGCACAAACCTTATCTTCCCAGAAGGATAAAACAGCTTTGTAAAGTAGAAAAAAAGGTAGACTTTTGTGAAGAAAAATGCCCATCAAAATTCTATGTCTCAGATGCTTCCAATTTTAGATTATAAAAATCTTGGAAAAATCAGATTTTAAACACAATTGGATAAATGGCTGTTGATCTTTGCAAAAGCTACCATTACCTACTGAAATCTCAGGAAAAAAACAGCTCCCAAGATTTAAGCACAGTAAGTGCAGGTAAACATTAGAAAGAGCTCTTCAGCCTGAAAAGAATTCCCAAACAACACAACCCCTGAAGTGCACCTGCAACAAATACTTGAGAAAAAAACAGCTAGATAACTGCTATGAAGAAGTCAAGGTAAACGTGAGGAACGAACACTTGTCAACGGGCGGATAGGTTTTATCCAAACATGATGGAAAGTATAAGGTTGGAAGCTGGAAAGGGAAATAGCTAAACACCCCTAATAAAACTGCAACAGACCCTGTTCACCAGTTCGTGCACTCAGGCAGCACAGCCACCCCCAGGGCAGCACGGGTGCTGCCAGGCACGACTCTGTTGCTCAGGCTGCAGACACATTCCAAGTAACCCAGTGCCTGTATTTCAGCTTTATATTACATAGTGTGCAATTTCATCATCATCATCATCATCTGTTAAGATCTGATCTGCTTGCCATCTCCTTTTAAGTGCACAGACTCCTTTATTCCCACTTACCTTTTTGGATTGCATCTGCCTCATTCTCTGGAAGCATCTCTGGGGCAGTTTCTCTGCAAAGCCCAGTGTAGCTGATTGCACGTTGTGATTTTGTTATCTGGTGAGCTTCTTTGCTTCTTCATTCCAGCTCATTCTCTGCTTATTGTTTTTTTTTCAAGCAGGAAGGAGCCCATTAAGCCAGTTTAGTTAAATTTATATTATTCTTACTCCTATATTACCCATATGCTGTACTTCAACAGACATGTTACTATGGCTAAAAGCATTGGCCTGCAATACTAATAGCATCAACCATACAAGGACATCCTAAAACTTTGTTAATGTAAAAGCAACATTTTGAAACAGACCGAGCAGGGTAAGGTACTGTTATTATTGTTATACAGAAGTACATTTCTATTTGGCATTAAAAGGTCACCCATTTGGTTTTTGTGACACTGTCACACTGATCCACATCCCTTGCTTCTACTGAGGGTTAAGTTTTTTAGCGAATTCAAAAGTCTCCGAGGCAAGAATTGCAACTTACAGCTTCCCAAGGCAAGTCTGCTCTGAGAACACTGTATTTCCAAATCGAAATCACTTTCTGCTTTCCAAAGCATACAATTTGCAAACAGTTAAGGAAGATGCAGGGCATAAACCGATGCCACAAATGTATGGGTGGCGATCTGTCTATGTGGAATTGGAATGAGACCCTTACACAGATGGTGCTTTGAGCAGAGAATGGTATTGATAGAACTGAAAAATGGAGAGTGCTACTCAAAGGACATCAATGCATAGGACATTTATTCAGTCTTACCATAACAAATGCTGCATTAAAAAAAAAGTAGCTGTAATCTCAAAACTGTGATCTTCATGAAAAATCCTATTTGCAACATGCGTCGTGACCTGTAAATCTAATGACAATTGTTTAAAGGGAAGTAAAATCTGGGAAAAGTAAAACCTTTCTGATAATTTTATACCTATTAAATCTGTGAGCAACATCTAAGATCACTATGGTTTAAAGTTGTAAAAGAAAAAAAAATCCTTCACCCAACCTTCCTTCACTTAATATGTGCACTTCAAAGGTATTTTTTTAAAGACAGTTTCACTGCTTGCTCAGAATATTTAGGTAGAGATTTTACTCTTGGGAGAAAACATTCATAAGCATCAGCAAGATAATTTTATCTATAAAGACATTATATTTTAAAGCTGCTCCAGCAAAAAGATATGCTAAGAAATATCAATTTAAAGTAATGGACATTAACAAAAAAATTAAATCAAACCAGCAAAGAAAAAGAATGCTTTTTAAAATCATTGTGTCCCAGAGCAATCCTGCCCAACAGTCTGGATCCTTATGGGAATTAGCACCTAATGCTGTGATTTTGAAAGAATTTTCTGCAAAGATCACTCATATCAGTGACTGCCAAGTGCTTAGGCTTTAAGGCCAAGAGTAGATAGTCTAAACATTTAATGTGCTCTTCCACATAGTAAAACCCAAAAATCTTTAATCAGTCTCCTGCAGCTACCCTGGAAGTCGGTAATGTGCTGACCTTCAAAACTGGTATGTTCCTACGGACTTTGGGTGATAAAGATCCACTCTGTTCTAAGGTAAGATTTTTTTAGGGTTCTGTTTCTTCCAACGTACATTAGCCTAATTTTAGCTGCCGTCTACTGATTTATATAGTTCCAGTTTTGCCTATTAGTTTAAAAAGCCTCCCTGCAACCATAAATCTCCCACTGTAGTATTTATACAGTTCTGATAAGTATCCTCTTAACCTTATTTTAAGTAGACTAAACCTCTCACTAAAACGCAGGTTTTACAGACATCCAGTCATTTTTGCAGAACTTTTTTGAACTCTACAGATTGCTATAATCCTTTTTTAAAATGCGTTAACATCGGAGTGGGGCTGAATGTCTAGGCAGCCATGGCATCAGCAGGGTGTACGGGAGCAATATCCTTCCCCCCGTAGGTACATCCAAGTGCTGCATTCAGTCACAAAAAGACGCAGCTCACACATGTCTGGGTTTCAGCACGATGCCCAAGTCCCTTTCAACAGCATGGCACTCTAAGATCGAACCCTCCCACCCTGCAGATGCAAGCAATATTCTTTGTTCCTAAATGCATGACCACTGATTTGGCCGCATTAAAATGCATAGGAGACTGCACCGATTACAATGGGCTTTGAATCAGACTTCAAAAGAAAACGTGCTGTGAAAAATGGGGTTTTCCAAGGACCAGAAGACAGGCTTGCTAAGATCTTATTCCAATGGTATTCTGCAGCAGGAAACACTTATTGAGGCCAAAATGATAGCCAAATGGTAGCCTGCACCAAGACCCAGCAGGAGTGTTCACAACCCAACCGATGAAAGAAGCAATCAGGAACAGTGAGCTGACACCTATTTGTTGACAAGCTGTATCTGCACCTGTTGGAACAGCCCTATTTTAGGCTTCCAAGTCTGGCAGTGTTCATGCAAAAAGTACATCCTACCTCGTCTATTTTAATCAATTAACAAAAAACAAAAGCCAACATAAAAACGTGACAGATGCTACAGAGAGCATGCAGAACAGAGCTGATCTGAACAGAACTGATCTGAATGGAAAGATTCAATCCTGTTGCAGAACGTCAATACATGGCAACAGTTTTACAGAAGAAAAATGGAAAACAGTTCTACTTCGTATGTGAAAACAGTTCTAAGATGCAGAGTGGTAAGCATTTTTGAAATAGTTCCAGAAAAAGTTACTCTTCTTGCACCATATAAGCAGATGATCAGCGAATCCATGACCTGACCACCCCACTCCACACATACTGCAGAAACTCCTGCTGTTCCTAACTTCCAGGCTGCAGGCCTTGGGGGCCCAATTCTGCTGTTTGACCATGATCCAAGAATGAGACCCACGCCAACCCTGAGTTCATCAAGCCCTAAGGCAGTCCTCAGGTTACGGCTCTGTGACTGACAATGTAGAAAGGAGATTCTGAGCACCAAAATCTCTTTTTCATAAACCAGAGTATCTGCTGATTTAAGTGAAACAATCTCCTGGCACTAACCACATTCCAAACTGATGATTTTCTTTCAGGGTTTTTCAAATGTAAAGTGACAGCCTTTAAAAAAAAAAAAGTAATAAGAAAAGTAATACCCATTCTGCATCTCTGCTGTCCTCCCTCTTCTACCTACTGGCTTTCACTGGCTGAAGAAATTATCTCACCTCTGCTAAGATAAGGCTCCTCCCTTTCTTTGAAACGTCTGACCTTGGCGTCTTTCATAGCAGAGAAGCCAAACAAGACAGACCTGAAGCCTTCTCCAGTCTGGCAATTCTTGAATTCCTATACTATTTGCCAGCAAAGTACACTCCTCCAGCTTTTTAAATAGCAATAAATTCTTCACTTCTCCATGTCCTCTGAAATACCATGTACCTTCACATCTCTCAAAGCAGTATTTGAGCAAGTTAGTAATTCTTAATAATTACAATGAAGATGCCTAGACTATTCCCAGTTTCCAAAATTGAAGTCCTTATACAGATGCAAATATCTTATTTTTAGAGAAATGCAGAGCCCCATTTTATCTCACAGTCTAATGCCTTTTCCTTAAAGGGCTGCAAATTCTCTTGTGCACTGTGTTTTTGTCCTGCTAATGTGGCACTTACAAAAAGCTCCAACAAAAAGTTACCAATATAATAGTATCTGTAAAGCTTCACAAAGACAGGAAGGGATAAACTATTTTTTCAGGCACAGTACTTTTGTCTCTACATCATTAAAATAAGCTTTTTTCTGTTCCTGATGTTCTCCTTCACTGATAACGGTAGGGGTGGGACTGAAAGAAGGAGGATATTGCCATTAGCAGATTACCTTATGCCAAGGTGCAAGCAGGATGGGAAATATTGATGGCAATCAACAATTCTTATTCATCACACCACTATGGACATGAAAATTGCCTGGATATCTTACAAACATATTTCCATGTTCAGTGATAGAAGTTAACCCCTCAGTCCAAGCTACATTTTGTGGTTAATACATTTTTGCTGGAAACCACATATTTTCTGTTTAACTTCTTTACTACTGTTGTAAATATGTTCTTTTCAATACAAACTTTGCAGACAGGCTTTTACACGTAACCCAAGCACACCCTTTCTATAATGGCAGAGTATTCCTCCTCTCCTATGGATATAATTGTTATGGGCAGGGCAGCTTTAAGGAACACCAGCGAAAGGAAACACCTCTCCAGGGGTCCAGCAGCTCTTCCAAGTCCAGAGCTGAGAATGCTCTTTAATGACAGCATTGTTTATGCACCTGACAGTCGCACAATTTGAGTTAGATTGGGGAGTTTCCATAGAAACGAAGCATGACACTAAGAAATATAGCAGAAAACAGATTTGAAAAGAGGGTCCCAGGCTGTAGTCCACTGACAGTCTGGAGGGACTCCAACACTTGTCACGGAGAGGAGAGAGGAAAACAAGGATAAAATAATTCCTTATGAAATGGTATGATCCTGCTACATTTCAGAGCTACTTCATTCATCGGTGATGAGAAGTTTGGGCAACAGCAACACAACCTTTACCACTGCATAAGCAACAGCTCCAGACACGTAATAGGCAACGGAGGCAGCACTGCTCAAAGCTCAGCCACACTCAGTGGGCACTCACAGCTCTTTTATGTCAAACATTTTGGAAATAAGTTTTGATATGCATAGTCAAGTGCTTGGATTTCCAGCTTCCGTACAGTGAACACTGTGCTGTGTGGCACATGAGCCATGATCTCAGATGCCCTGCTGACAGCCTAATGAGAGAGTGGGTTTCCTCAGGCTGTGTCTCCCAGACGAGCAAGCACAGTAACCCTCGGTTTGGAACAACTGGCCTTTTCTTACTACTGACCGCTCCGAGGCATAAGCACAAGATGGACAGTAATCATCGTCAGCCACTTTCATCATTTGCTCTTTCACCACAGAGGCAGAATTCTCATCTCAGCCCAAACACTCTAACCAGCCAGAGGAAAAGGATCACTGAAATGCAGCAGTTCAGAGAGAAATGTTGAAATCTTAATGCCTTTATTACAGCCAAAAGCAAGTGAAGAACCATCAGCTTTCTTTTGGAACTCACCCACCACCTGAAAACTATTTCCACAACGAGCTGCACTTTGTTAAGACTATTCTCATCGCAGTCTTTATGGAAAAATGGGAGCTCCAGCCCATTTTTGCTAGAAATCCTGTGCCTAAGGCATAAGGAACATAGCGCACCCGTCCCAGAGAAACTGCATTCCCCCCAGTCCTAAGCAACGTCAGGATGGGGCAGACCAGAACAGACTCCTGCTGCTCCCCAGCTCGCTGAACGCAGACATCACGTTGGCAGGGTGCAACACTGTGCTGCTTTACCAGTCCTTAAGCTAGCTGCAAAAAAGGCTATTTTCAAACCAGCACAGCTCACATTTGCCTGGGGATTGTAGTTTGACTCCTGAAAGCTGCATAGCCATGGAGATCTTCACACTCTTCTGCATCCTGAACAAAGATGGGGCACAATCTGGCTGTTATCCAGATAACAAATACAGAACTCAGGAAGTCAGCATGAGATTTTTCTTAGATACCTGATGAAGAACAATACGTTCAAACACATAGAGAGGAGAAAGTCTTGACTTTGGACTCATTCCACCTATAGTAAAACTCTTACCTGAATGGTTATAGGTACTGTTTTCTTGCATTTATCTGATGAGTTACTGCTCTTTATGCAACAAATTCTTATTCAAAAATAACATTGTTAACAGTTTTCAGGAATACCTGTGCCAGACACTTCACCCTTAATTTCTGAGCTCTTTGTAACTTCTTGCTCTATTTGTAGAGACACCTAAGCATGGCTCGAATGTCACAAGTCTAAAGGATGAAGGTTCTTGCAGGAAAAGACTGGACCACTATCCAAAACTCACAGTCATTTCTCACATCTGCCAAGATCCTCATCCTAGACATATCATGCCTCAATGCTTTGCATGCTTCAGTTCTCCAATGGTAAAATGAGATCAAAGACAGCAAATGTTGCCAGCAGAACTCCCAAAGGCATATCAAGAGGACAGGCCCTTGGGGACAGCCTTCCTTGTACTCACCCTTGGCCCTTCTCATCCTATTTGATTCTAAAACCTTCTATCTGGATACGACATTTAGCATAACAAGGGATGTCACAGTATTGTAAAATAAGAATAAAATCAACAAAGTCAAAAATATACTTGAAAAAAAAAAATCACATCCCATTAGTTTTCTTCATAAAAATCAGTTAACACATCCTACAATGACCACTGGATTTTCAGTTGTGTCTTCAACTGGAACAGTGCTTTCCAGTTTAACACTCACTTCCACTTTTGCTAATGCTGCCTGCACCCTCACGTACCCCAATCTAGACTTCCTCCACATCTCACCACCTGGATCACCGGTTTCCTATCTTCAGTCCAGCCAGCACTGACAGTCATATGCTGGGGATGATTTACAGCATTTACATCAGGCAAGTCATGTTGAAGGGAGTTCAGCACATGCTTAGCTAACAGTCATCTCCCTTTCAGGAAAAGCGACAGTTACAGTGAGGCAATGTCATGGTTTAGCTCCGGCTGGCAACAAAGCAGCCCACGGCTACTCTATCACCCCTTCCCATGCTGGGCTTGGGAGGAGAATGGGAAGAACAAGGCACTACTCATGGGTCAGGATAAGGATAGTTTAACAGAACAGCAAAGGAAGTGAACAGTAACAATACTGCTAATTAAAATACTATACAAAACAAGGGAATATGCAGGGCAATTCTATCACCGCCTGATGCCCAGCGTGCTCCCCCGCAGTGATTACCCTCCCCCGACCAGCCCCCTTCCACACTGAGTAGGACGTCCCGTGGTATCGAATACCCTGCTTGTTTGGCCAGTTTGGGTCAGCTAGCCCAGCTGTGTGCCCTCCTGGCTTCTTCTGAACAGCAACCCCACCCCAGCCGAACCCAGGACAGGCAAAGAGGACAGCTCCCTGTTGGGGAACACAACCCACAGCGGGTTCAGATCCGAGAACCTTGCACCTCTGTAAGGTCAAGGGCCAGCACTGAGCATGCCCCTGAGCATCCTATAGTAGCTCACAACATCATATGCTCAGATTATAGTTGAACAACAAGTACCACATCCTTATTTAAGAGGCACATGAATTATTGATGATGTTGAGGAGCCCTATTAAACTGTCTAGTGGGCCAGCAAGAACATTCAGTAGTTCAAATGCATCAAAATGCATAATAAAGCTTTCTATTCTGAAGTTTGGCCGTTAGAGAAAAGAACCCTGACAAATATATAATTTTGTGTAATTTCACTTGGATGCTCACTGTAATAGCCGTAGTATTTATGACACTATGAGTCATACCCATGCAATCCTCAGATAGCAAAGACACCATTATCCACACTACTCAAAATCACAGTCCTTATGCAGGAAAACATTCTACTAAAGGCAAGACCTGCTTATATGCCTTAAACTATAGACAGTCTATAAATATGTACTATTTCTGTACATACATCTGTCAGCCACGAAATGCCTATAAGTGGTATAAAAGGAGAATTGTCAACATTATGAAAAACACCTTCTAGTAATTCTTGTTTAGATCCTGCCTATAAAATTGAGAATTCAATTAAATTGCCTTCTTATTATGAGCACAGACAAACCCTTGCCATGCAATAATTAAATCATAAAATAAAGCCTCTCAGAAAAAAAAAAGACTATTGCACAGTCAGAACATGATATTCAGTCTCATTCTGCCAGCATTTGTTCATTTCATTGAGTGTAATCAGAAGACAGAAAACAAAGTAATCATATTTATCTTTAACGCAGGGCAGAGTGGGATAGAGCTGTTTGGAGGGACATTTTCAGTAAGTTTGAAACAAAAAACATATTCCTCCATTTAGCTCTGGCAGGTATTCAGCCACAAACTTGAGAAGTTCCTGCACTGAGGGTGAATCCCTGTCTTTCTTTCCTCCTCTTCACATAACGTAGAAGACTGCGGTTGCTGAGGACATAACCCCTTGCTGATTGTCGACACAGTTTTCACAGCTACCAGGGACCTTTCTGGGTAAGACACTGCACACTGCTTCTAGAATTTCACACATTTATTCAGTGCTATTAACAATTACACAGTGTAAACGTGAGCAGTAAAATATTTATTCTGAAAGGCTCAATATCTTGATTTAAGGAACCCTTCAGTAGCTTGGTAGTCGCAGTCCACCTCCACCACTGCAGTTACAGTGACACACTAACCAGTGTTTGGAGAGATGCTGTCACATATGATATTCAAAGGCATTTAACAGGATGTAGCTGCTACATAAATATGTAGCTTTTATTTGCTAAATGCACATACAGCTTCCCCTTTTTAATATCCTTCCGTCCTTGCTTGCAATCACCATCCACATAAAAGTCACTAACTTTGGAAAATGTTTAATCTGGAGATGTTCTATGTCAATTCTCAGAGACTGCACAGAAATGAATCACATCATCCAAAAAGCCAACTCTTTGCACATCTCTGTCATGAGCAGTAACTGCCCCAAACCCCGGGAAACAGATTACAGATTCTGTAAACACTGAGCACTCTCAACAGCTTTTCTGGTAGCCAAAGAACTGTTAACAAATAGGTAATTTAGCCTCAGAAGTCATTAAAAACCTAATGCATTTCTAGAATTACATATACCGCAACATGGCCATTGAAATGAATTTCTATATAGCAGGACAGCAACAGCTTTTATAAAATATGGGAGGAACCACTCCAGACAACAATTTGTCCTGGGATCTTCATCTTTTCTGGAGTCAGCATCTACATTTGTGCAAAACAAGAAGGGCATAACAGGGCCTCTTGTCCAAAAGGAGCTACCTCTTCCTATTATCTTAAAAAAAAAAAAAAATAGGAGGCCTTGCTCATTTCTTCCATTTCCACTCCGATCAAAAATGTATCGTCCTGACTAGACTGAACTATCTTAGGAAATTATATCAAGATTTTCAAGTTTGACCTCTCTGCTACCCATCTTCAAAGAAACTGCTGCTATTACAACATACATCCAACCCCTTAGGATGCTAGTGTTCGATTGAAGTATTTTCTCATTTTTCTCATTTTTCCTCAATCAGTCAGCAGCAAAAAAGAAGTCCCTGAGCAACACATAGCAAAAGATAAAATGCTATCTAGCTCACCGTGCACAGTTTTCTCCCAGAAATCTCAAAAGTAAAGTCAGAGTGGAATACAGCTCTGTATTATTCACCAAGTGTTTCCAGCGAGCTTTTCACTTGTCTCTGGGAGATGTAGTCTTCTGCATCAATGTAAGACAACACTGTAAACCCACTTGCAAACTCTATAGAGGGTTCTGAATTCATCATTGCTTTGGGCAGTGATGTGGCTGATCGTCATCTCCTGATCAAAATGATCTTCTGGAATTCATGGCCCAGGATTGATGCAGCTGTAGAACAACATTATTTAGAGAGTAAGAAGAGGTTAGGGCTTGTTTCTTGTTTGTTTATTACAGATATACAGAGAGTCTTTCATGTGGATTCAATCACAGCTAATAACCAGTTGACAAACTGAGCTGTAAAGCTACATGACTAGCAAAGCTTGTAAAGTCTTAATAAGAGATCCTTTGGAGAGCACAGTAGAGGCATTCTGGAAAGCATTATATGAAAACTGAAGTGTTTGTTTGTCTTACAGCTATAGCAGGTCACTTCGCTTCTCCTAGCTTCATTCCTCGCTTCTCCTAGCTTCATTCCTCTCAGGAGGGGCTCAGGAAAGTGAAATCCACGTACATTAAACAGGTAACACATTGCTGAGGCAGGCACAGATGCCAGCTCAGTTCTCCATCATGCCATTTTACATACTCCGGTGCTACAGTCAAGGGATCTTTGTAATGGACCTCACTGGCTAGACTGGTCACAGGAAAGTTCATTCAGCAAAACACGTGCCTACGTGCCATCTGACAGGCAGCAGACTTCAAGGAAACACACAAAGCCCTCCCGAGACCTGTCACCAGCATAGTTAACTCAGCTACATGGCATGAAACAAAAGGTGGTGGGGTTATTCTCCTTCCTTTTTTCCCCCCTACAAAATGCCGTTACTGTGGAAGCTATAAACACCCTGCAAGATTAGCACAGTCATTTTACACTGCTCTGCAAGTCACTACGCAACAGTTAGATGTCAACATGCTGAACTTTGCATTCATCAGTGAAGTATGATCTTTCCTAATATATTGTAAAATCAGTGATATCACAAATGTGAAAATACTTGTAAATATTAGAGAACTGTATTTCAAAATTTTAAAAAATCAGGCATTTAAACTCTTTGTACCCTGAGGAAGAGTGGTGATGCTAGTCAGCCTACTCTAGAAACAACATCCTAAAGTTTAGATAGACTTAAAAATGTTAGGTTAGAAAAAGAAATCCAAAATATGTGATTCCAGTTGTGAAACAATAAGAATCCTCCTCAGTCTGCTTATCCGGGTGTCTTCTCATGGCCTGGGACAGTGCTAGAACTGCCTCTGTCCCTGTCACACACACGTGCCATCACACGTCTTTACTGAAGAGTTTACATGGCAGAACAACAAGACAATCACCGCAAGACATCTCCTCCCCCTAAGATATACATTAAAAATCCTGTAACCTTTGACCTTGTGTTTTCTGAGAGGTGAAGAGAGATAGAAAATGAGCCACATGAGTCCAAGCAGCCCAAAGAGCAATGGAAGGGACCCTCGTCAGCACATGGAGCTTACTGTTTCAGCAGGGAGGGAGGAAACACCCTCCTGGGTATCTCTTCTCCCAAATTAGCATCATTAGCACAGCACCCACGTCTGCTCTTTCCCAGCAGACAGGAGGGCTTACTGAAGTGCTGCAGGAAGATACATATTGGCCCTGCCACAGCTCAGAGCCAGAGGAAAACCACATCTTATCCCCTGCAACTCTTCAGAAAATCAATTGGAAGCCCAAGATGAGCCAAGCTTCTCCAGCCTATTTTGACAGACTAAATCAACACAAACTATACAACACAAGTTGGAGAAATAAAAAGAGAACTACCATAAAATCTACAGCCAGCAGCAGGCAGGGACAAAGTTTAAATCTCCAGTTAATAGCATCCATTACTTTCAGGGCTCACCACAGACTAAAACATTTCATCTCACCTTGGAAAAAATGCTGCTTCTCAGACTGAAAAGGGGACCTCAACCAGCACTCCCATGGGCTACTGGACTGTCTATATAGCGACATTTTAACATGACTGTGATCTAATCCATATTCCAGCACTTAAAACTTTAAAAAATGCACACTTCTCTTTTAACATATATAAAGGTGTACTTAAAGTTAGTAAGACTTGTTTGTTCTTTGCGCCATGACTAGAAAGCATCTGCACTGCAAGATGGCAGCAATAACTCCAATCTAACCAAACTTTGTTTGCAAGTAGCATAAGGTTATCAGTTCAGCAAAGGATTTTACAGTATAATGTCCACACAAACAATGAATAACCTTTAGAGAAATAAAAAGCAGAGGCAATAAACGCTGTCCCCCTCCATCCCTCCCAGTAGAGTGGCTTTCTATTACCCTTTGGCATATTTATGACTTGGTTTAATATAAAGTTAGGAGGTTTCTTTTTGCAACATTTATTTTTATTCAGCTTTTAGAAAGAGTTACATTCTTTCCTATGCACTGTATCAGCATTAACTATCATTAAAGTACTATCTGCTTAACGTGCCCTCGCTCGTCAGCCTAACTTGAAACATGGTCTGACTTGGCAGCATGATGAGCACTTAGCTCCCTGTGCTTTCTAGTGCGGTTAGGTATATGCTGCTGGACTGCATTTACGTACATTAGATAAGCACAGGTGTGCCTACTGCTAAGATACCCATAAAGCATTCTTTTAAAAACAGAATTAATCAACCTATCCTAAAAAAGAGTCTAAACATTCTTAAATAATCATGGCAGGTTCATTTTGAAGAAAATCAACATTTAAGCATCCAAGGCTTGAATATTATTAAGACTTCTAAGAGAAATATTCTACAGCCCCAATAGAGCACACATGTTATTTAAATTAGCATTACACATAAGAGCTTTAACACATATTTTCTTCTCAGGCAGTCCTTATTACTTCGTGACTGTTTCATATCACCCCTGAATAGCACTGTCACTAGTTAAATGCATAGAGTGTGCTATACTTACAGGTGATTTATACAGAACTAAAACGTATATCGGTAGGTATATTTCTACCCAGAGTTCCTAGATACAGTTCCCTTTGGCACCAAAGGAATTATGTGCCTTTCTGCCCTGAATTTATAACAAGCTAATTTACATGCACACAACTCCTGAGCTCTGGCACACACAACCTTGCACAAAGTTGGAAACCTCCATCTGGGAAAGGCACAACTGCGTGCTTCACCTCTTTCTCCTGAACATCGCCTAAAGCCACTGCTAGGGTCACTTGGTATAGCTCATTATAGGCACCCCTCTGCTTCTGGGAGGAGCAGGGGGGGCAGGGAAATAGACAGGAAGAATAATGCCCAATCTTACTCAGCAACCACATGGCATTTGTTGGAGCAGTTAGAGATGTAGGGAGTTAGGGACTCACCTATACTTGCCCTTACTGGGGAGGCCAAACAGTGAAAAGCTGGGAACTGAAGGCCAGTTGTGCCAATAAAGTGCCTCTGTCTTCCCATTGCTTTTTTAAATATTATCCTAAGGAAGTTTCAGGAACTTCTCCAAAAATTTTGCAGATAATAATGAACAAAGTAACAACTGCAAAAGAAAATATATCGTGTAAGAAAATATGACTCTGAAATAAAATCATTCTATCAGTAAAGTTGACCATCACCTGAGGATCAATCAAACTATGGTAAGTGTTTTGGCTGCTAGAGTAGTGATGGTAACCGAGGCAGCGCACAACTGAAGAACTAGTAATTAGAGGTCTAACGCCTGCAACATCACTTCTCTGATTTAGCTGCTCATTGCCCTGGATAATATATTCTACTTGCTAACAGAGGTATTTTTAAATGCAGCTTCAAACCTAGCATTTTAAAAAATTCAAATATGTTTTTCCACTTGCTTCACACACTTCATACATTGCTTCATATTCAAAGGAATAATGGAGAAGTTTTCAGAAAACAAATAATCTGGAAATAGAGAATAAACACCAAAGTAAAGACAAAGGTGCAGACAGGAAAATGCCCCCCCTCCCCCCAAATTCCCCACATACATCCTCCTACAACCTTGGCTGCTGTAATACACCTCCATGTCACACCATAGCAAAGTCCACACCCTGGTAACTCTCAGAACCTCCCATGTGCTGTATGTGAAGCCCTGCATCTTCAAATTGCCGATCGAGAAGAGCGGCTGTGCAGCTTGGGGCCAGCCACACTGCCAGTCGCCTGGCCACTGTGCCCACTGTGGTAGTGCTCTGGAGCTGCCCGGCCATGGGGCAAGCAGGACAGACACCTGTAAGCTCTCTGGAAGTGGGGGATACTGTTTTGGGTCTCTGCCTCCTCTGTGTGGCCATGATTTTCACAAATTTTTTTGCAACATCACACTTCCAGCTATGCCAGCTTGTGTTAGAACTAGCAAGAGCCTGAAAGCTAGAGGAATCTGTCAAGCAGTGCGATCATATGAGGGCTCATAACCAAATGCAAGGACTTCTCCCTTCATCTTGCCACACTGCAATCACCTCTTCAAGGAGCCTCCGAGGGAGAGAAACACAAGCTCCTCCTCAATCAGGTGCGAGGAGGCCTGCAGATGAACCCCAGGACTGGCTCAGGAGCAAGCACGGCACTGCCGGGGCTGTCTGTGCTAAGCAAGGCAATGCCAGGCAAGGAGAGCAGCGCTTTTCGAGAGGGGCAGTTATGCAAGAAAATTTGCCATCTTGTAAAATTATCCCTTCCTCATTCACATGGTTTTACACATTATATCCCCCACTGGGCTGTGCTTAAACACATTCACAACAAAGTCAGGCATACGTGATACTGATCGCTGCTGGCAGGACATATTAGGGTTATTATATTCTCACCCTGTTTCTTATATTATTCCCTAAGCATCTGCTATTTGCCACTGTTGGAGACAGGATACCAGGCTGTCAGGAACTGTTATATCAAGGAAACAAACAGACTGTTCAAGAAAAAACTGTGAAAAAATGAAGATGGCAAAAAGACTGAGAAAAAAGTAATCAAGGTGGAATCGTAGAGTCCCAGAGATAAGGACAAGGGGTGTTACATGAACAAGAAATAACAGTGTGAGCACTGAGGGGCTGGGAAAGAGAGAGCAACATCACAGTGATCAGAGGAGGAAAGCTTTTACTCCATATTCATGCCAGAAGGGAAGTACCTCAAGGGAGGAGCAATGGAGAAAGATGATCAAGATAAGGAAAAGACCCAGATGCCAGCAGTGTGAGGTGAGGAGCTGAACAGGAGAGTTTTTGATAGCCCACAAAGGGATATATTACTCCAGCAATTGGTCAATAGGTTATCCAGCCTGGACACGAGCCGCAGATCAATATCACAGAGCAATTGCTAGAGGACTGAACTCCTAAGGAATGGAAAGAAAGTAATTAAATTAAACACCAGTAGGAAATCCAAAAATGACAAAAAGTATGGGGAAACAGAAGAGTGCTCAAACACCAAATTTGTAATTTGCTTTATCTTTGTCATGGATGGTTTTATGAATACCTCAACAGCAACAGAAATCTGTTCAGTCTCTCCTGGAAAACATCACCCAACAGCCATCAGGAAGGGGAAAGCAGCAGAGAAGGTTGCGACTGCAGGGAATCCTGTATCTGCATGTGATGGTAACCTCAGACAGCCCTCTTGGATAATCCTGAAATAATTTTTAATAAAGCCAGTTGGGAGGGAAGGGTGGGAATAGCAGCTGTGCCAGCACTGCAGGCTTGTTTTTCGGAAACAGCTCAGTGATACACCACTATAAGAATATCATTACATGAAATTATTACAGAACACTTTAAAAATCACTGATAATCAACAAGCTGCAATTTTAATGAGGAGCAATCAGTGAATGGAAGTGCTTTTAACTGGGCCTACAGAGACAAGTTTCTCAGCCCAACGTAACTCAGAATTGGCTTAAGTGTTAAATATTGCCAAACTCAGGTGACAACAGCCAAGCAACTCAGTCCCCTTCATATGCCTGGCCCTGTCAAAGGTCGGACACTGTAACACAGGAAAACACAAGTCTACTTGTCTAGTATCAAAGAATGCAACGGTGAATGATCTACCCCACTTACAGAGGGGTGAACCACATTTTGGAAATCAGAGACTTAAAAACATGCATGGGAGTCAGGGCCAATAAACGGAACATGAGGTCCCAGGGCCATGCTGGAGCTACAGCATCTAATGACACGCTTCAATATTTGAAGAGAGGCAATTTTGTCCAAGGTTAGAAAGCTGATGTTGTTTCTCTGTGAGGTGTTAGTGAGAATATTAGTAGATTGTTGTGTTCTACACACATAGCCAGCATAACCACCTCTGATGTCCATGGCTCAAAAACACGATGAAAACCTGGGAGAGAAATGCACAAGACTTAAGGGCCTGAAAACAGGATTGTGTGGAACGAGTTTAAATGAGATGATCACTTTAGCTAAAAGAAGGCTGAACAATGATTTGTCCACTTCATGGGAAATTATTTCCATTACTAGCAGGCTCCTTAATTAAGCAGATAAAGGAAGAAAAAGATTCAACATATGGAACAAGGGAATAAACTCAGACTGGATTTTTTTTTAAGTCACCGGAAATAATTACTCACCGAAACATCTACCCTCAGGACAGCTTTGAGTCCCAGTTATCTGCACTCTTTAAATAAGGCTGAATGTTCCTCTGAAAGGCAAGGAGAAATTGCCGGATGAAATTTTCTATAGACTGTGTTATCAGGAGGTCAAAAAACATGATCTTAACAATCATGTATGTCTTACAGAACCAAGGACTGCTAGACTGTAATGTGCCATATCCACACCACAATGTTATCCTCACCACATGCTTACATGAGGTTTTCTATTTGCACACAATTCTAGAAAACAGAGAAGGCAATGATTAACGTTTAAAAATAGCTAAGTTATCAAGACAAGAGACCTCTTTGATACAGATATATGAAGTTGCCAAGGCACTATCTATCATAGTTGAGAAGTCACGGCAGTCCAGTGAAGTTCCCACTAACTGGAAAAGGGGAAACATAACACCCATTTCTAAAATAGGAAAAAAGGAAGACCCAGGGAACTACAAGCCAGTCAGCTCACCTCTGTGCCCGGCAAGGTCATGGAGCAGATCCTCCTGGAAACTATGCTAAGACACATGTAAAATAAGGAGGTGCTGGTTCTAGCCAATATGGCTTCATGCCTGACAAATCTGGTAGCCTTCTATGATGGTGTTACAGAGTTGGTGGATAAGGTAAGAGCAACTGACGTCATCTACCTGGATTTGTGCAAAGCATTTGACACTGTCCCGCACAACATCCTCATCTCTGAATTGGAGACACATGGATTTGCTGGATGGACCACTCAATGGATAAGAAAATGGCTGGATGGTTGCACTCAAAGACTTGTGGTCAATGGCTCGATGTCCGAGTGGAGACCAGTGACAAGTGGCATTCCTCAGTGACCGGAATTAGGATAGGCAACGTTTAATATCTTTGTCACCTACATGGACAGTGGATTGAGTGCACTCTCAGGAATTCTGCCAATGACACCAAGCTGTGTGGTGCCGTCAACATGTTGAAGGGAAGAGATGACATCCAGAGGGACCTTGGCAGGTTTGAGACATGGGCCCATACGAACCTCACGAAGTCCAACACGGCCACGTGCAAGGTCCTGCACACAGGTCAGGGCAATCCCAAGCACAAATACAGGCTGGGTGGAGAATGGATAGAGAGCAGCCCTGAGGAGAAGGACTTCAGGGTGCTGGTCAATGAGAAGCTCAACATGACTCAGCGTGTGCTTGCAGCCCAGAAAGCCAACCATACCCTGGGCTGCATCAAAATCAGCATGGCCAGCTGGTCAAGGGAGGCAATTCTGCCCCTCTGCTCTGTTCTCATGAAACCCCACCTGGAATACTGGGTCCAGGTCTGGGGCCACCCAATATAACAAGGACATGGACCTGTTGGAGCAAGTCCAGAGCAGGGCCAAGAAGACGACCAGAGGGAGGGAAACCCTTCCCTGTGATGACAGGCTGAGAGTTGAGGTTGTTCAGCCTGGGGAAGAGAAGGCTCCAGAGAGACCTTCTAGCAGCCTTCCAGTACCTGAAGTGGCCTACAAGAAAGTTGGAGAGGGACTTTTTACAAGGGGCTGTAGTGATAGGACAAGGGGTAATGGCTTTAAACTGAAAGAGGGTAGACTTAGATTAGATTTAAGAAAGCAATTCCTTACTACGAGGATGGTGAGGCACTAGAACAGGTTGCCCAGAGAAGCTGTGGATACCCCCTCCCTGGAAGTGTCCAAGGCCAGGTTGGACAGGGCTTTGTGCTACCTGGTCTGGTGGAAGTTGTCTCTGTCCATGGCAGGGGGTTTGGAACACGATGGTCTTTAAGGTCCCTTCCAACCCAAGCCATTCTATGATTCTATAATATTCACATTCATTCCAGTATTCAGCTATGATTTTATTGTTGTAAGCCAAGCATAAAATACTGGGTACCATAAAATCTAAAAATACAGGCTTTTCCAAATACAGCCAATATTAAAATGAAGTCATAACTGTAAGAGTTTCAGTAGGGCTACAATAGCCCCCATTAGAACCATTAAAATTACAGTCTTTGAGATAACAATGTCCACAATAACTGTTTGCAAACCACTATATACTTTGAACTGTGGATAATTAATATCCTTCTGCAATTTTTTCCTTTGCAAGCAAGAGCTGTTATAAAATCATACATGTCTGCGCAGAGCTTCCTGAATGTTGCATATGCTAAAAAAGAACAGAGCTAGGCATTCATGGTCAAATGCTGCAAGTCTTGGCATGAAAACACACTCCTGAATTCCACATTTGGGCTGAAAGCAGTCTGCTGGGTAAATCCCAAATCTAAAATGTTTTATGGGACAAATCTCATACCAACAGCCTTCCTTTTGCAATAGTAACTCCCTGCATAAAATCAAGGTGGTGGGGAAGTGGGCTGAAGCAAGAGATCCACAAAGCCCACTGACCCAAACTTATATCATCCACATCAGTCTCTAAATTGACACAGATTTTCCCACTTCATTTTCACCATAAAGCCTGGAACATAAAAGGCTGGAAGATTTTATTGCTATTTAATGAGGGGGGGGG
>Ga0065711_1002956_pt1 | contig 38405 bp, 15 predicted proteins | sample Hoacrofraction12_FD_59098 | JGI IMG/M metagenome (GOLD analysis project Ga0065711, IMG submission 59098) | Hoatzin crop microbial communities from Cojedes, Venezuela - Epithelial fraction 12 v2 (version 2) | ecosystem: Host-associated > Birds > Digestive system > Esophagus > Crop | place...
CAAATCTACTGTTTTATCAGTCAGGATTCAGGAGGGAGTACTCTATCCGCAGGCGGGCAGAGCACCCCATCGCAGCGGAGGGCGGGCGCCAAGCGGGGCTGACTGCATTGCATTTTACAGGCGGGCTCCGAGAGGGGCTGACTGCGTTGTGTTTTCCAAGTTAATGTCATATGACTGTGTGTGAATGAGACATACAAATAAGTACGAAACGAGTGTGGAGTTCTGATCCGCAGTTCTGCTGTCCCGCAAGGGGAGCAGCCGGAGACGAATGAAGCGTAAGAAAGGAGTGAATGTTGATCTTTTAAACAGTTATCACATCTCAACAAATCTATTTTTACTCAAACCCCAATATCTGAACCGAACAACAACTTGTCTAACATACGCAGAAATATTTCTGGAAATGTTCCTTCCAGAACGGATGTTGAGTTGCTGAAAATCATTCCCTGAAAGGTGGCATGCAACTGGCAGATGCCAGCGGACATTGGTAGCATGGATATATCCACGCACACATTCCGTGCTGAAGAGCAAACCAAACAAATGCAAATGCAGTGACAGCTAACGAGGAGCTCAGAAAGTCTCCAGTCTCCAGTTCATCAGCATATTTCACATTCTTGTTTTCTGTTTATATATTTTTTTTCCTTACCTGGGGTAGATTTGGAGCCAGGTTTCTGTGTGAGGCCGCGGGCTCTAATGACTTCTACTTCTAACTGGCCCTTCTTATCCACCATTCCAATCTGGATGTCCCCTGAGAGGGAGAAGAAAGCAGCCCACATTTCAGAGAAGCAGCACAGCCCAGGAGATAGGGTATAAGAGTAAGAAACAGAAAGACTACTTTGCAACGAGTCTGCTGTGTTCGTGGGCTTGTCACCTCTCCTCCTGATCCTTTAAACTTCTCCACCCTTATACCAGAACTAAAAGATATATGCTTAGGGAACGCCGTGCCCTCTCTTCGTGGATGGTTTACACCAGAGCTCAGTATTTCTGATCTGTGGAGGCTGGCAAATTTATAGCAACGTTCTGGTATCAGTACCACACCTTTACTTTTGCACTGGTGAGTTATCTGGAGATTTCCTATCTCGGTCTGTGTCCCCAACGTGCCAGTCACTGACACGTGCTGCCCTGACAGTGGTTCCACGCTCAGAGAACCTAAAACTCAAACTCTTGTTCAGAAATCCCCTTGCCTGGAAGTTTCTGCCCCCAAGCTGAGATGCAAGAGCTGGCAGTGCAAAGGCTCCTTGGCTGGTGTAGCAGGAAGGAGAAGCGACAGCAGAGGCTAACTTTGAAACCCTCTGTAAGTACAGCTGCTTGGCTTGGTCCTCAGTGTGAGGCAGAGACACCAACCAGAGGAGGCACACACAGTGTCCTAGCACAGTGTCAGAGAATGGTGCGCTCCCCTCCAACAGCTCAAAAGAGGTTGTCTTCTGCAAAAGTCTCCAACGAGTACAGGGGTGACAATTTCCCTGTTTCTATCAATATTCCAGACCCATTTTTGGTGTGAATAAATGGAGGCAACATGTTAAAACAAGAAGCTGCTTTTGCTACTAAGTAGTCAAACTTGTTTTCCTGCCTGAGTTCTGAGAAATGACATTTCCCGCAGAAAAAGGAAACTGCTTAGACTGAGACCAAGCACTGTTCTGATCTAGATCAATAAAATGACAGAGAAGTCAACTATGGGCTGATGCTCAAAGTGTTAACCTGTGTGGTTTCATATATTGGGTAGAAATCTAACAGGCCACTTAGAATAAAAAATGCACAGTGTGACATGGGCAGCTATGTGACACCTGTGCAAATAAATGAGCTATATGTGTATCCACAAAACACCATGTATGGATACATTTGACATATAAACTCAGATTGTCTAAAAACCACACCCACAAACAGACAGTCCTGAACTATAGAAACTGGGGTCCTGATTTAGAAAGACAGCATTTTGAAACGAACTGGGTGTGAGATTTTCACATGCTTGTCAGTATATTAAAGCAGCGTTCATACCTTGGTACTTGAGGTATGGCAGAGCAGCAGGGAAGATTTTTTTTACGAATCAGACTTTGCTTGAGTAAACAGAGCTCTGTGTTGTGTTAAAAATAGTTCACAGAAAAATTCCAACAAGTCTTTTTAAGAGCACATCTCTGTGTCACGTATCCAAAATGAAACATGCGACAGGGAGCCAGGAGGGGGAGCGGTAATACAAACATTTTCAAATCATCACTAGTGAAAGGATACAACACAGAAGGTCTTCTGAAAATTGTTAAAAAGGATTACTGACTGCTTTTTTTTGGGGGGGGGCAAAACCTGAGCCTTTAGTACAGAAAGTAGTTCTAAGAAGTGAAAATAAAGGTATTGCTGAAGTAATCTGTAGAAAAATATTTAGTCAGAAAACAAGATTAAAATAAAGAGATGGAAGAAATCTCGACCCTTATATTCATACCAATAAAGCCACGTAGATTTTTTTATTGGGCAAATCATCTCACAAATATACTACCTTTCAAAATAATAAAAAAAATGTATTTAACAAGTTTAGTGCTTATTAATGCATTAGTGGCAGTCATTTAGAGCAACACAGCAACCCTAGCCTTAAGGGGTCCTCAAAGCATTGCCAAGGAAGTGTCTGTCTCCTTCTGCTCATGAGTTGGGAGAGCAACACTCTCTTCCACAATTTTTCTTTCTGTTTCTCTCTACTTTTTCCGAAGTGGCTCCATAGCCCCTCCTGAAGCTGATTCTCCCAAGGCGGCTGTACTGAAGCATCGGCCAGTTATAGTTTCCAACAGGAGAAGTATTGTAAAAGTAGGACTCTTTACTTAGCATCCTAAAGCATGTCTCAGAATTGCTCATATATATGAAAAAAAACAAACAAACCATACTTTTCCAAAGATATTTACACAGTGCTGTGCTGTTGCGCACCTTACACGCTCACACTCAATTCATAACCAAGATAATGCAACTACAGGGAATCCCAGACTGGTTTGGAATCCAGAGATCACAGGTAGTCCCAGGCAGCTGCTGTAGAAAAGGATTTTGTCTCTTTCGTGACAAACACTGGCTTTATCAGCAACTCATTATTGGGCATGGCAAACATGGGCAGAAGTTTCACATTCTGGGGTTACTTCAGGATGAACTATGGTTGGACAAGTGCAGAGTTTGGCCAGAAACTGTCTGTCCCATCCAACATAATCTGTGGCAAGTAAATACAGACTCCGAACAGCTGAGATTTTGGAGTGAGCAACTGAAGAAGCCACAATAATTTCAAGTGGGAAGCAAAATGTAACACCTATCTTCAAATTGCAAATGAGATTAGCAGACACCTCACACATGGAGCAAATATTCTTACCTCATTTGGGATGCTAGCATGCCTGGAATACCAGTGACTGCGTATACGACCTTCATGTTTACACTTTGTAAAAGACTTTTTGGTGCTGTAGTCTGGCAGTGCGTGCGTTAGTTAACTGGCTTATTATTTGTTTAACCAAGGAGAACATATTATTCTTACCCATGGCCGGGGTTGCTAGCGTTTGTCGGCCTACTAACTGTGCAGGTCCAAGTCCATCGAGGAAATCACTAAACTGACTGTCAGCGCCCAGCCGTACTCCAGGAAATATTAAGCTGAAGCAAAATAAAAGGTGGTTAAGCAGAAGGACAAGACTAATTTCTATCGTCCTACAGTATTTACCTCCAGACTACTACTGATACAAAGCAAATAGCTCAGGATGTGCAACCAGAAATTGTTCTGCAGCATCAGGAACGAGCTGTCTCCCGTGGAACCCAAAGAAGCGTAGCAAAATTCCACACACGGACCCAAAGTAGTTCAAGAAACACTTCTTGCTAAGGAGCTCTCCAGGAGCAGAAAAGAGCCTGACAGGTGAATAAACTATGAATGACCTTGTATGAGAAAACATAAAAAGCCTCATGAAATTGAATAGTTTATCATTCTATGCTTGATTTACCTTGTAATACTGTTTTATATCTATACGTACATCCAAACCCCATCAGCATCAGTTAGAATAAGGAGGAAAAACAGATGTCCACACTAAATTAATCTCATTTCTGCAGCTGTTTAATGAACCTGTAAACTGGCAGGTAGTACAAGTGTTGATTAGAGTTAAACCTGATGTCAATCCCTTGCCAAAATATTCTGGTAGTCACATCTGGATCTACAGCTGGTACCCACCCCTCTTTCAGGACACAAACTGAACTGTAATACATATGTGCTTTTCCAAGCTGCTTTGTTGTACCTTTAGAAGAGATATACATTCTCCAAACAATAACCAAAGAAACTAACAACAAACAAAATAATAATAGAGAGAAAGAGTGATCCATGGTGGGGAGACTCAGATTTGACTGCCTCATCACAACTATGAGGAGCAGAAGAACAGACTTTCAACAAAATCTGGATAGCATCTTACCCGGCAGGCCATCCAACATTCTATATCTGCTTCTCCCTCAAAGGAAATTCCTTATCAGACTGAATAAAATAATAACAAAATGTCCTAATAAAAACATCTAATACAAAAATCTTTGATTTCCACAAATCAGGCTTATGTGCCCCAGCCATTCAATTCACACTGAAAATTCTCCGCAAACTCCAGTTAGTTGGATAGAAAAAGCCCATTCCTCTCTTCAAGGCTAACTGCTCTTACTATGCCTGCATAAATGTATAGACTGCCTGTAATTAAAGCTGGCCAGAAAATATCAGCAGAGTGCTTTTCACTAGAAAACTCTGATTTACCAAAAGATAAGCTTTTCACAGAAGTTTAGTTTTAAATCATATCTGAGAAGCTTCCTTTAGATGGAGGAGGAAAAGAACCTCAAAGTCTCCAGTTCAGCCATCAGCCTACCGGTAACGGCTTTCACCTAACCTTGAGATTCAGGTTCAAGGCCCCACCTGACAAGACACACGATCTGCTTCTGTCCCCCGTGGCACTACCCAGTCACTCTGCCTCTGCTATGAAAAGTTTCTTGCTCATTCCTTTGCCCTTTTTCCCCAAAAAACCTGTTACGTTTTGCTATGGAATGATTAACATCATTGAAAATCTTCACTTTAAGAGCCTTCTCACTTTTCAGACACTTCTAGCTATACAAATAATTAAGGGTGTGAATTACTCTAGTCACCTTAATGCACATTAATTCTAATTCATTAAACTCAGGTTACTCGTCAAGCAGAAGAACATAATGTAGCACCTGGAGTAGCTACAGAATTCTCAGCTGAGCTACAGATCTGATTGGACTTACGAAATGCAGGAGGAGGCATGATACTGTCAATAAACTACGTGCTCCTGGAAGAGAAGTCAGTATCATAATGCACACACACAAGGAAGGAAAAGCAGCCTGTGCAAACTGAACACAAGTACTTCCCAATTGTCGTCATTACCCACCTACAGTAATGTCAAAAGTGAACTGAAGAAAAAATACTACTCAAGCAACCAAAGTCAAGCTCTCACTGATTTTGATGGAAGTCTCACAGGAGACAGGAAAAAACTAGCAAACAGCTTCACTGTCCAAATGTAGGGGAAGTCTGAATATAAGGTGCTATCAAAAACTGATTCATGCTCACACTAGAAATAACATCTCAAGTTAAAGGTGACATTTCTAGCACCTGAAAAAGGCCCAGAAGGAGGAGGGAGAGAGGGAGTGGATTTTAGGATCAGCTGGCACAGTGCATGTACTCCTGATGACGTGACGCCGTTCTGCAGCTTCCCTCCACCTTGCAGTTGAGTCCGACTCACGTTCTAACAATCGCGCAGTGATGCACATAGGGGAAGTGATCACACAGTAGAAGATTGTTTAATTGTTCATCTTTCTTACAAGAATCTCTGCATTTAACATTCTTCTTTCTCTGTGAGCTAAACCCAGAGCTGCTGTAAACTAACATTACTCTATCAGACTCCAGTAAATTCACAGAGCATCTGAGGATTTCATCTATAGCTAAATCACAGAATCACAGAAGACTTCAGAGAAGTTTTCTAAGCCACAAAGCACAGCACCACAATAAACAGAGGCCTGTGGTATCCCTTTTGCCTATGGCATTGTGTCCTGTTTACAGAATGTTTCTCCTCCTGCATAGCAAAAAGATATATTTAACTGTTTCACCTGAGTTTTGGTATCTGCCGCTTTTGGCCCATTCTCCTGGGCCTCCCTTCAGAGCCATTGCTAGCTATTTGTGCTCTTCTCACGTCACCGGCCTCACTGTTTCTTTACTCTTGCCAGCGATTGGAACAGGGATGTGGAGATCAGGGAGAGTGGTTAAGGCTAACATCAAGTGCAAAATGGGTTTGAAGTCAGGAAATGAAGTTCAGGTACACTGTGGATCAGGAATCAACCAGGAGAGCTGGTAACTATCAAATCAAAAGTCTGGGACAAACAGAGTGAAAAGTTAGAGAGCTGGTGCCAAAAGTATGGATCAGAAAAGCAGGACAAATGTGGTCAGACGCAAAGAAATCTATCATGTGAGAGAGCTGAGAGAGGTAAGGAGCCTCGCCATGGGCAGAACTGGTGCTGGGGTAGCAAAAGATGAGGAGCAGGCACAGGAGCTAAGAAGGCAGAAACAAGACATAAGACGCAGATAGCATGACTCCCGGCTTATGATAGCTCGCTTTACTTTGAAGACTGACCTACTTCTAACAGATAATTTTGAAACTAAGTCCCAGTATACACAACCAACCTGCTATATGTCCCAGTAAGAACCAAGCACTCAATTTACCTCCCAGGCTTGCTCTCTTCACTGCCTTGCTCAGAGGCTGGTCCTCAACAGTTTAAGGCTCTGCCTTGCAGTTTCTCCTTTCCAGATGCTTGCTGTGACCTCCAGATCCAGACCCTGGACACCCAGCCTTGCCAAATCTGTTTAAACTCTCTGAAGGTGCAGCAAAGCATTAGGATGTTCCCCTGAAAAGGTCCTCACTGTCAGTGCTGGGCTTCCACCTCTCCCGTATTGCTAACCAGGGAAATGTGCTCTCTCAGCTCCTCCTTAGCAGGGTCCAGCTTATTGGGTCCTTCATCACCATGGTGAGTGACCAGTCCCTCACAGACTGACACTCCAGCCTAGAGACAGGATGTGGGATGGCAGGATGAAGACCTGAAGGGTAAAGGTAATGCCCTAGATTCATACTGGAAAAAATACTAGGGTGTTTTACTTTTGTCCTACGCTCTTAACTGCTTGCTTAACTACTTTATCTTTGAGTTATCCATGATGGAGCCTTTTTTCTTACACAACTCCTGTGATTCTTAGCATAATCATAGAATGATCTGGGTTGGAAGGGACCTTATAGATCACCTAGTTCCAACCCCCTTGCCACAGGCAAAGGCACCTTCCACTAGACCAGGTTGCTTAAAGCCCTGTCCAGCCTGGCCATGAACACTGCCAGGGAGGGGGCAGCCACAGCTTCTCTGGGCAACCTCTTACAGTGCCTCGCCACCCTCGTTGCAAAAAAAATGAGTGGTGAGATCATCTGATGATGGAGAAACTGCACCTTTACACAGCTCCTCGGCACCACCACGGCTACTCCAGCTCTTCATGCCTTGTATAATGTACACTAGCAATTGTTGCAACATGGTAACCATATAAAAAGATGAAGCCAAAGAAGTTCCAAGATCTAATTTTTTTCTGGTCTGCAAGGTGGATTTGACTACCCCCGGTTTTTCCTTTTGTGGCTAAGCATCTTCTAAGAATTCCCTAGTGACCACTGTGCCCTGGCACATGAGGTCAATCGCACTGAGAGCTGTGAGGGGATGGAGTATTCCTGGAGGCTTTTGTGTCGGATCTGCCTTTGTTCTCCTTTCCTACATACTGAGTCACTCAGCAGTGAATGAAAGCAGCTGCCCCATTCCCCACAGTCGTCTGCCCAATTTCAGNTNNTNGGGCAGCTGGACTCCAGGTTTACAATTCTCAATAAGAGACCTGGACCAACTCCAAACTAAACTTTCTTTGTATATAGTATTACTGAACAGAGTTTCGTATCACAGGGTTTTACATACAACATCAGAAGTTTAACGCTGAGTTAATCCAAACGTAACTCAAAGAAAAAGTACCTCTATGTTTTGTTTTGAATAATGCAGACTGAATTTAGTTGTCTTTTGATGAACAAAATGCCTCACCGGATGACAGGGAAAATGTGAATCCCCAAGAATTCCTCTTTCTGTTTCAGTTTTCCAGAAATTTGTGTTATTTGCTTAAAATAGTTCAGTTTTGCAAACATTTCAAGAGGTACCCCCTTCAACCAGAGCTGGGACCTCTGCTCACATCCCAAGTTTTCTCACAAAGACAAGAAACTTCTCCTACATTGCCGATGTTTTTAATGCCACTTACTTGCCCTCAGAGCTATAACTATTTATGCTGCCATCAGTGGATTCTCGACTTGGCTGTCGAACCATACGACTTCTCATCTCTGCTGCCATTCCTGTCTCTGTGCTTCTCTGTATCGTGCTCTTTAGCTTCTTGTTGCCAGCCTCTGAAAGCAGAGAAAAAGAAGTGATAGTTAGAATAACAACTCAGAGCAAAGCCTTTCCTTGCAGTTTTCCTCCAACAGCAGTGATCTGACTTGACCATTACTATTTAAGAACATAAAAAGTCTATTCCGACTGAAGAAGGAATCTATCTTCTTCAGCTGCAAACTGGTGGAGGCCTCTCTTCAAAAGGGCTGCAGCTGAGGGCAAACTTTTAGAAATCATGTGTCTTATCAATAACCTTTATACAGTCGGAATGCAGAGAGGATGACTGTGACTGTCTGCTAACCATACACTCAGTAAGGTGTCTCTAGCCACCTTGTTGGCTAGGTGACTATAAAAGAACTTACAACTCTTACAGAAAAAAAAGAGGAAAAAAAAAACCCTTCATGCATTTGACAGAAAGATATTACGTACTAAAATACTTAGTACCAAAAATGTAATAAAGTGTTTTGACCCAGCAAAATCTTACTTTTAACCACAGAAATTCTTCAAAGTAAACAATAAGCTTTATATAACTTCCGATTTCAGCACTTCCTAAGTAGAATTAACTCTCTGGAGATCCATGTGGAAGATAATGGACTTCACAGTGTCTAGGCTTGCAACTGAACACTAGATGTAACTGCACGCTAGAGAGTAATATAAATCTTGTGAAATTGTTTAAAGACTTGATCCATTTGGAAAAGCTTCCATCACACATTCTTTAAAACGCAATTTGAGTTCCACCGGGAAGGTTTTGTGCTACCATTGAGCAAGGAGAGCTTCCAGTAGTTCACAGGGGCGGTTCTGAGCTTGAGGATCAATGGCTGATCTACAGTGAATTCTGCTGTTGCGTGGCAGAAAGGCTGCTTCTAAATGACGACATTCCTTCTCAAAGTCCTTTAACTGAAACACTTCCACCAAAGCCTCTATGTGATGTAATAGTGTGTTGACTTCAGACTCAGTGTCCTGTTCATTTTCATTTAGCTCAGCCTGTCATTCAATGGGTAACACTATTTTCTCTCAGGAAGTAGTAGATTTGCCAAAGTTTCATATAAGTGCATGCAAAAAACGTTCTCCTGCATTTGCCCCTTCATTTCAGTGCCCCTTCATTCACTGTCTGTGAAGTCTCTGCTTCCTCTTCACAGTCTGCTGAGGGGAGCATCTGAAAAAGTAATTGTTTCTTCCACCTTCGCCTTCTGCGGAGACTGAATTGCTCTGAAAAAATTTTCGCTCTCCTGTTTCACATGGACATTATCAATGTTTGAAGCTGACAGACTGTGATCTCTCTTCACATAAAAGTTGCAGCTTTGGTAGCCCTGGCACCACCTGCCCATCGCTCAGGGTGATTAAACGTGCTGTGGAGATCAGCTGGCTCTTGCTCTTTGGATCTGCAGAGCTGGTCGAGGCCAGGGAGAAACCACACAGGAGAGAGCAGCTCCCCTTCCCCCAGAGTTATCACAGTAACCGCTTTGGAGTTAGCAGAGAGACAGCAAACACGGCCAAAACAAAAAAGAAAATTCATTTATTGGGCTTAGAAGAGACAGCATGACAGCAAAAGGGGCTGTGGTTTTCCTCTTAAGCCTTCTGGACCGGGTGTTGTTTATCTGTGGCCACCCAGGAGCAGAGAAACAAATGCCTCTGACTGGAAGAAATCAGCTGTTTCCACAGATCCTTTACTCCCTTCTGAAGCCAACAGCTCTGAGGCTTTGCTGTGGGCCACTGCAACTCATCCGTGTTCCCAGGCCTTGGTCAGCTAAAACCGCCTTACCCAGTGCTGCGAAACGTGAGGTATTTTAGGCTAGACAAGGTACACCAGGCAGACCAGGCTCCACTCTTAGACAGTGCAGGTGGCTGTGGAAAGTATTTGCTGGAACTTCACTGACTTTGTGTGTAGAAAATCAAATGCTACATTTTGGACCTGAGCTTTATCTTTGAAAATATATGGTGTGTCCAGCACATCAATGCTGAAAGGTAAAATGAGCATCAAAAATGAATCAAAAGGCAGCCTAGGAAATATAACCCACATGCAGAGCCCTATGCCAAAGCTGGATTCTCACATTTTCAGTAGCTACACATTTGCCATCCATATTGTTTTGAGCCTCTCTCTCTCTCACTAGGACCTGTCTGAAAGGGCTTCTGTTTCCATCTGCTGCCACAAAGCAGGTGAGATTATGTGGTTTACCCACTGCCTTCTTTTCCAGAGCCATTCAGATCAAGCAGCGTGGCTGGAAGGACACAATGTGGTAAAGCCTGAAATGTGGGCAGCTGAATAGGGTTGGCTCTGCGTATTCGCAGCTCAGGAAATGGGAGTGATGAGACGCTAAATGTAGCTACAAGAACATCATGACCTTGGCACAAATTGAGAAAGAGATGCTGCTCTGGACCTTCTGGACAACACAGTGGGTGCAGAAAGCATAATGAAGAACATATTCATAGAAATAATCCCAGTAAAAAACATGCATCAACTAAATTATAGAAATGAATATTTTGGCTTTGAGCCACAGTACAGATTGAAAATAGCAAGTGTGTTGTTTTGAAAGAGTAGTTTTATATTATCATGGATAACATCCATGTTGCTGGTTGAACATAGTTCTTTGCTCCCCAGGTTTTAAATTCACAGACCGTGAAGTAGGAATCTTTGTACATGGCCACAATCAAGTCCACAACCTTGTCTCACTGTGCTGCAAATACCAGATTGTCTTTTTCCCAATACTCTTCACGTCACTGCTCTCTATCTTACTGTGCTGGATTCCACAGCTTTTTTAATCCATATTTTTTTTTCATGTTGAAGATTAAAAAAAAAAAAAATTCTTTTGCCTCCCCTTCTAACTGCTACAAATATCCACAACATTTCCTGGGAAAACTTCAGAGTTCTCCTGCATATTTCATTTTATAACCTCAGTCTTAATATTCTGCAGTACAATCAGAAATATAACTTGAAAGTAACACAAGACAGAATGGTAAAATACATCAAGAGTTTTATAGCATACAGGGAATTGCTTTTGCCCATGACTAAGAACCGAAACACAAATTACACAAGGTTTTGGAAGTTTTAACCTTGGTCAGTTATGCATATCATAATTTTTTTGGTCTACTTGTAGCACAAAAAGTAATGAGAACACTTTAGCTTGTTGGCATATGCCTGTAAACTTCTCAGTAGACCCCTGTTCTGAAAGGGAGGGAGGTGGATAGCACACAGCCGAGCTGGGAACCGCTGCTGTTTCTAAAGGCACCCCGGTCACGTGAAGTCACTGGGTACAACTTCCAGTCCTGCCTTGACTGCACGCACAATGAAATACGGGATCCAAACAACTACCAGTGTTTCTCCTGCTCTTGATAATTTATTTTGTTTCAAATTTCATTTTTGTCTTTTATTACTTTTAATCTAGCATTTCTGCATATGTCTTTAGAACACTGTCTTAATATGAACAGTACAAGTTCATAAAATATTTAAGTTCAATATCTATGCTGTGATATATTGAGAAGATTTTCTACTCTTGTCTGGATATCTATTGGAGAATGCTTTGTCCTGCTCCTGATTTTTATTAGCTTGATATGTACAATTATATTTTATAATATGTTACAATTATTTGCCCGCACTGTGTAAATTACACCGTACTCATTGTGCAGACTGAAGATAAACTGTCTCTATACTGAATACCATTTAGGGGCAAAATTTACTCCAAAATGGTCTGTGTGCTTCTGTCGGCTGTGTCAGTTGTGTAAGGCTTTCTGCATGCAGAAATGCAGATTGATGTGCATAAATTGCGTTTAAACACATCATTTAACAGGTACAAGCTAGAGAGAAACTATCACAGAGCAATTGTAATGAACATTGTGGCAGATTTAATAACTGATGCAAACAGGTCGTAAAGCAGCTGTTTGTAGCTACAAAATACACACAGCTTGTAAGCATTGTGCAATTCATCAACAGCCTTGTTGTAGCACCCCTGCTGCAATACACCAATGAGCGTGTGCAATGTGCCATTTCGGTCTACCTATTACAAATATAGCCTACAGCGATTCCTTTTCGGTCTGACAAGAAACTGGTCCCTGCTTTTGGTTTTCTTTCTCAGACGAAAGTGTACTAATGGTGATCCTGATCTAAGTAATGATGAATAGCAAAAAAAGCAAGCTTGTTAGCGTATGTGCTTACATTTGCACAAAATACCAATGTAGTTGATGGGTCCCCAATTTCTGTACTTCCTAACCACCTTGAAGTATAGCAGCCAGGAGCAAAATGCTATGGACAACAGAACTGTATTAGCGAGAGTGGTTCAGTGATAGTCTCTACAGAATTAGGGTGCCTACCAGAGATACCTCCAGGCTGTCTTTACGTTGCTAAAGGCATCCAATTCAGAGAGGGGAACACCAGGACAAAGGGCCCAAAATGGCTTGTCTCCGTGACCAGCCCCAGCAAAGGTGTGACTGTGCAAGGCAGCGCCATTGGCCTAGCTTTCCTCTGGTCTCCATGCAGTGCCTGGAGGCAATTACTACATTTTGCTCTTGTTTTGGTATAGCAAGGCTGAAATAACAGGAGGGGGTGCGCCACGGCTTGCTGGAGTAAAGCTTTTATCCTGTGATGCCACGGTGTGTATTACACGCCATGGGACGAGGCCAGGGGACACCCAGGAACATGCAAGGACACAGGCTGGGCAACTCAGTCAAGAGGACACCATTAGAGACCTCTGTAGGACAGAACAAAACAAGCCTGGTACGTTCTTCCGTATACAGCCTGTAGGGAGAGGTGCCTTGAGTGAGCGTTGCCCAGAATCATACCTGAGGGCAGCTAGTTGCTTAGTACCAAAAAAAAGAAGCAAATTTACACACATGCAGGACCTGGGTACATAGCATAGAAAATATGTGACGGGTTCAAAAGAAGGCTCCAGCGAACAAAGCATACACCACTGCTAAATCCGCGAATGAAAGGGAGAATAAGGAGGGTGCTAACACTCAATGTCATTGCATGACTCAAGGGCAAATTATTCACGGTATCAAGCATGCTCATGCATCTAAAGAAAGCCTAAAAGGACTCCAGCTCTGAGCCAGCTCCGACAGAAACCTGGCAGGCCTGTGACCGCATTGTTGGTTTGCACACCGACTGTGCGAGACACCAACAAGATTATGCCAACTGGAACAGCAAGGGTCATCCTCCATTCAAAGGACTACAAAAAGAAAAGCCAAGGGGCACATTTCCTTCTGGTCCTTTCTGATGTGTTACTGATTTGGCAGCCTCAAATTTGGCTGCTTAGAGACCTGCTGAGTTACAAGTTCTGCAGCATCCCACTCACTCTGCATGTAGAATTTTTAAACAACAACAAAATACATTTACACATGAATTGACAAAGTGCCCCTTGGCTTATAGTCCTAAACCAGAGAAAGACAAGAACAAATAATTCAAACTGCATTTGTTCTTTTACACGTGCACATCTCTGAGATGAACTCTGCAGTAGATTGATCTCAAAGTCTGAAAGTGCATGGTGACTATGGACAGAAGATAAATAGTAAAAAATATGACATTTAAATACAAATATTTCCTAGACTTTACATCTTGCAACATTGCACTGTATTTTCCATTCTGAGTATTCTGCTATACTCTCCTGAATATATAATACCGTTTATAAAAGGACATCTGAAATATTGCAGTAATGGTCTTTTAAATGTTTCCCCCAAATATCACACAATATATTCAAATAAAACGGAATACTGTTTGTATTTTGCGGTGGTAGATCCCAAGGTTTAAAATCCAAATATAAAATATCACGTACTTTTTCCCATTTCTCTTTATTAAAACAAGTCCACAAACAACACTTATATTATTACAAATAACCAAACCTTCTAGAAAGAATATTTACCTTTTCAGCTGTGATAAGTTGTCAAGACTTTTTTTTTTTTTTTTGCAGGAGTTTGGAAAACACTGTATCTCATAACTAGAATTATAAATTCACATATTCAGCTGGCAAACCAATTTCATTCCCAATAAATATTTTCAGATAAAACAAAACACACTGTGCAATTAGTCCATTAGTATACATAGCATTTTTTTTTCTTACATAGTTAGAGACAAAGGAACAAAAAGCACCAATCCTAACAAGAGGAGACGTCACTGAAATGCTGTTAATGGTTACATTAATGCTTTCTTTGATGGCATTTTCGCCAGTGCAAAGCAGAATCTCAGCTTTTGACTCTGTTATTCATTGAAAAACAAACTTGCAAACTCAGACTCTTAACAGTCTGCACTTGGATTTCAAGGGAAAGTAACTTTACTGATCCAACAGCTCCTGTTGACTTCTGTGATGCTGAAATAGTACATTGAGGACGAATGACAAGAACTGCTTAAGGTCTGTGCTCAAAACAAAAGAAAACAAGAACTTGAAAATCAGGCCCTGACAATGGCATCAAAACTTTGAGCAACTGCTTTTACAAATCTCATCTCCTTAAGAAAAGATGGTCTTAGGCATGTTTACTGAAAAAAAAAAAAAAGGTGTAATACCAAGCATGTGGTTTAGTATGTTTATCCTGACACATATGATTTCCCCATGTCAGGGAACAAAACCTGTGTCTAACCAGGTTTTCATTTTTTTAAGGAAAAGCAAGGGTATCTGGTCAGGAGAAGTTCAGCTATGGCTTCTGAAATTACTGGTATTTTTGGTCCAAAGATTTTTACATTAATAATTTAGTCCACATACTTGCAATGAAGTGAAATGAGCCACTGTCTGTCAGCCAAAATAAGGCAATCAGTGATGATACATGGTAATGAGTTTTTACTGCTGGGATCGCACTGAACACTCTTTATAAACATACAGAAATAACAGCATCTTAATTACCTTGTTTACATATATGCAAAGAGCTATATAAAGCAGAATATGCCAATGAAACTGCTAATAGGTATACATGCCCAGTTCTTCAACTCTTGAAGCTTATTCAATTACTAACACAATAAAGTCATGTTTCCAACAAATTATTTACTATATAAACAGTTTATAAAATTTCAAGCACTCATTTTCTCATATACACTTGGCTTTGTTAGACTGGAGGAGAAAGCGAGATGGAACGAAATAAGCAGCTCAGAAGAGCTGTTTGCACTTCAACAGTAACATTTTTACAGCAATAGACAGGGTTATACTACAACATTGTTTATTACCAGCCAGCCCTTAGAACAGCATATGGTATGGAGATAACATTTGTCCACTGGAAGGGTGCTGGGACGCAGCTGCCAGCTAATACAGGAGGGGAAAATAAAATTGTAATGCAGAAGAAAGTAGAAGATATTCTTCAGCTAAAACTAAACCAACATTTTCTTTCTTTAAGAATTTAAACATGTTTAAGTAACTGCACGATGTCTTTTTTGGTTATAAATTTTAGTAAATTTGAGACAGTTTTTAAAATAAGAGTCTTCACAATTACAAATACTTCAGTATTCACTATTAAAGACATAAAAGGACAGTATGATTACTAAAAGAAAATGTTTTACAAGACAATTTATAAGACATCACTAATAAAAAAACCTTACTGTTCCTATGCATCTTCAGAAAATTTCCTGAGAACTATGTGAGGTACATAATGGCAACCCAAAGTCTAATTATTGTAATAATTTCCATAAAAACTATAAATTAAAACACTATCAAAACCACTGGTGCCAAAGCATCTTCTAGGAAACAGATGTTACATGCCCCTCTGTACAGTCAAAAAGTTTCCAAATAACAACTCAGCCCTGATTTAATGGCACACCACGCTAATCAGGAGACATTACAGCTTCAGGAACAGTCCTCTCCTTTCTCTCACAACAATTAGCATCCCGTTCATTGATCTGAATATTTTGTACCTTTTCTGTAGCTTGATTTCTTCAGACTGCAACTTTCAAGCCCCTTGAGTTTTATTTTACCACTACCAGCACCTCCCAGGTGGGTACTACATTTCCCTTTAAAAGCGTTACTAACCTGCCTTTAGAGGTCATCTCTAGTGTATCGGATGCAGGGAGCACCACACTGGCGCAGGCTTTTCCTTAGTGACCGCGGCACTGCAAAGTTATAAACCCAGACCAACACACTGCTAAATCAGGCTAATCCATAGGCTCATCTCAGTAACACAGAGAAAATACAGGCTTACCTCTGGTTTAAGCAAAATTAAACGTGGGCTACGGTCTAATCCTTAGCAAGCAGCCGGCCCCTAAAGCAACTTCACCTTTGTTTAAATATCTCGTGCTGTTTCTGGGTAGAGTAAATCTCTAGGGTCCTGGCGTTGCCTCTCCCTCGTTCTCCTGTAACCACTTGGCATCGCAGCACTGCGAGGAATGATCAAGTTGCTTCACTCACAAGTTCCTTTTACAACTGTGATTACATTACAGGGCCTTGCAGTGAAAAAGTACTGAACTACCTGCCAGCTAGCACTTCATAATATATTGCCGAAAGGTTAAAAAATTCAGTCAGCAGCGTATTTTCTAGTGATGTGCAAGTAGAGAAGAGCACAAAATATTCTTGGCAACCTTGTCCGATGCATTTTTTCAACACTGCTGTTCAGAACTGGATGAGGAGAGTCAGATAAACCCAGAAACACATGTCTCTGTCCTGGTGATTTTGACTCATTCTGCATGAATTTTGGTACAAAAGCACCCAAAAGACTGCAAAGCTGAGAAAGCATCACGTTAGCATTAAATACTAAATTACAGCTACAGAGAAGTCTTACTGATGTTACTGTCTTAGAGGGACTCAAGCACACACCGGAGTTTCACTGCCTCTTAAGTGCCCACGTGCATTTTGAGAACAGAACCTCATTACTGAATGACTCCTTTCATCTTTAAACTTCATTTTGAGGAACAGACTTTGCCATATGGTTGTTTGCATGTCAAATTGTTAATTTTTTTTCTAATACTCTATTCCGAAAACGTAATATGCTTTCCTGTAATTTAGCACACTTTCTAACAACTTATCATTCAAGCATTGTAGGGACTAACGTGCTTCGTCTCACTCCCTTTTACAAGAAAGAAGGTATCCAATCTAATGTACACAGTGAATTAGGATACCAGGTTGAGCAAAGACAGAAAGGAGAAAGGAAATGATTCTGCTTTTGTCAAGCAAAAAGAAGAAAACTATTTCAAAAAGAATTATAATGGGAAAAAAATGAAAAAATGCATGTAGTAAATGTCTCTCTAGCGGATCATCAAGTTATGGTGAATTTCTGATTATTTAAAATATCGTAAAATGATTAATGAGAAAAATGCCACAAATGATATTGTGTATTTCAGCTACTAAGCATATCGCAGGACTTAATGATTGGAAATACTGCATAGGTGACTAACAGATTCAAACCACTATGCAGTAGGGATGCAGTATATCTCATGTCACCCCTATGCAGAAACGTCCACCTATTTTCATTGCATAGGCACAGATTTCCTACGTAGTGCAGTTCCTGAAGTAATTTGCATCTTCTTGATCTGCGGTACACATTTAGAAATGATGTTCAGAACAGCACAGAGAGGGTGGCTTACTACCTTTTTGAAAATGACACAGTCATCTGGTACGTAAGTCTCTCGTGAGCTGTGCTAAAAAAAATTAAAAAGCAAAAATACAACAAAATGGAAAGAGTTATCTTCCAAAGATCAGTGCAATGCCGTGGTAGGAATGAAACGCTCATGTCGCTAGCTGCTGAAGTGTGCATATCACCTTCCTGAGAGATGTCTTCAGCATCTGCATGGGAAAGGCCCCAAGATCAGGCTGCCGCCCACAGCGTCCCTTGTTGAGCAGTTCTTCACAAAGCACTTCACTTACATCAAGTGTGCAGAAGTTCTGTCCCACTCAGGCCTTTGCCTGAGTCCAGCAAGCCCAGGGCAAACCCAGCAGAGGTTTAAACAAAAAAACCCATGGAGGGAAAGCTGTCACGCCGTAGGCTCCCAGAAAGCCCCCACTTCGGTCACAGCCCTTCCTCCTTCTCCTAGTCCCAGACAAAATCATTCCTTATATTTTTTTATTTGCATGAACAAAACCCCTTTCTAGGGCTTTAACTGTTTGACCTGCTCCTCTGCATCTGTAACAGAAACGTTGACCAAAAACTTGGCTTGTTCCTCCACCACTGCAGGAAGATGGAAGCTCCTCCTGTAACTCACACTTTTCACAGAGTAAATTTTTCGGGGCAGCCTCCAGAGTACCACACCCAAAAGCAAACTTTCAATTCAACTTTCCACATTCCTAAACACAAGTTTGCAGGTTATTTTTGCAACCGTGTTTGCACTGCTGTACATTGTATCACCATCAGTGATCCCACTGAAGTTTCAGCTACAGTAAAATACAGCCATGCTCGTCTTCAGCCAAAGTACCTATGCTAAGGTTTACTTTACTTTTGAATTTCTTTTTAAATATGACTATATAAAGTCCCAAACCAGCTATGTTGCGAAGACATAGAGACCTACCTCTCATGTTTGAGGTCAGCCCAGGTAACAGTTGCCAGAAGGGAGGCTAAAAACCTCAGGAGAGGCTCCTTCTTCTGGTCAGCTAGAGTTCAAATCCACTTAACAACGGTCCTGGTGCAAAATTTATCTTTTCATTCAGCTTTTTACTCATAGTAGTAGTTAAGACAGGTAAGTAGTGAGGCAGTTGCTGAATGTCTCTGTTTTAAAATAGCTGTTTGTGTGTGGCATTGGGTTTGAACTGGTTTACATTAGTTACCGCAGTCAGTAGTAATACCTGTGGACTTGGGCAGTGGATCTGTGCAAGAGAAACACCGCATAATACCAAGATATAATTGTTCCCTGTGTGTTCATACTATTGAAAGCAGACAACTGTACACAAAGAGTCAGTTTAGAGACAGATCGTTCAGCCAAACTTCTCAAATGAACAACTCTGCCATGAAATCATAAGGTTTGCATCCAATATTGCTGGTTTATGTCCGTTATCAAATATGCACTGACGAAAACTCTACTGATAAGAGGTAAAGGTTCAGTTACGCCTCCTGCAGACATCAGCACAAAAAATTGCCACAGCACTGTGCCTTTAATTACGGGGTAAGGCAGGGAGAGATGTGAGAGAGCAGGATTTTCGGTAACACCATGCCTCTTGCCATTAAAAATGAATCCAAGTTGTTTTCACAGGTCTGTACGGCTGCCCATTTCTCATTCTCCTCTGCTCTGCTTTCTGGGTTGCAAACCTTGCTTAGAAAAGCTTTGCCTTTCTCAGAGGCAAAGGAGACGAGACAGCAGTCAACAGACACCAGGCAGAAAGGGTACCAATGCAGGAAGAGTTGTTCTGTGCTTTCTCTGGTAAATTATGCTAACTCTTCATTACAAAGCAAGATTTCTTTATTGTGACTGTTGGTGTGAGTGATTGTAGATTTCTCACATAATTAATCTGTTACAAACATGATAAAAAGCTACAAAAAAATATAAGCACAAGGGAGAATTAGCCATATAATATAAATGAGTATTTGAAAGCATCTGAATTACAGTCAATATATTTAAGAAAAGAGCAAGTGTTTACCAAATTTTAAAGCCCTTTCAAATACAAGGCAGGATGAGTTGGAAAAAGAAAATGAAATGGTGCACATACAGCCTATTTCTGTAGAAAAAAACACTCCCTTCTAACCTCTAGTTATTTCCGAAGCGAAACTTCCAAAACGCTAAGCCCACTAAAACACAAGATTAACTGAACTACAACTTTTTAATGCAACAGCGGGCACATTAGTAAGGTCAATGATCGAATGCACTTTTCTTGAAATAATACAATATCCGCACATGTTTCTCCATGTATGCTAATAACAGAGAATACGGTACAATATGCAGCTAATTCCAACACTTCCAAACTATTTAAGAGGCCGTTTTTCTATTTTACCCAAAAGCAGAGGCTAAAACCGAGCATCAAATTTTCCTGCTGTTTTGATATAGAAGGCACTGACAAACCTATCACAGATGAAGAGATTACAATCATTTTAAAATACAGTGAAAACCAAAAATCACATACGAACATCGGCACCGAAGAAAATGAGAAGGGGTAGCAGAAAATCAAACAGCTCAGTATGAAGGGAAGCTTTCAAATACACTTCATAAAAACAAACAAATCTGCAATAATCAGTCAGCCAGCCTGAACCACAGATTTCAAAGTCTGAATTTACTTGCAGATAACACATAGAAAGATGATTCCCCAGAGTACACAGCACAAAATAAAAATATAACAAACCTTATTTTCATGTTCCTAGGCTCACTATTGGTTAAACAGAAACTTGCCTTTTACAGTAATTTTTGTCTCTATCTTAGCATAGAATAACTCAAGCCAAACAGGGATTTCAATATATATTAGCTCATGGTGAAGATCATAAAATACAAAAGTAAAACAAACTTGCGTTTCATAGCAGGATTACAGCATGGTGCTTGAATCTTGCAGAGCTAATGGTTTGAAGGTCAGGCTCTTTGGAACAGATGCACTAATCTCTTATTATCTGTATATTACACAAATTATTTCAGATAGTATTTTTTCTTGGAACTGACAGATAAAGCTCTGTGCTGCTCAGGATTACTATGATCATTAACGAGAGTGCTGCTTTTAGGGTGTGTTCACGCTGTGAGAGGTTAGATGTTATTGAGTACAGGTTGGTACAGGTTGCTACAATTACATAGTAGTCAAAAATAAGACAGGTAAATTCTAGACAAGGAAGACATCGTCAAAATAAGGATTAAATACAATATTGGCACAGAAAAAAAGATTACTGTACACAATATGAATCAAAATCACGTAAGGTAAAACTTAAGATCAAAACACCATCTTGCGCTGTCATTATGAAACACTCTTTAAGAAAATGTGCTATTTTGTTATAATAGCCTCTCTAGCACATCAGATTTTAACACTCCATGAGTACCACACAATCTAACATCGGAGATAAAAGAAGAAACAATAAAACATGCATAAAACTCATGGCTTTTTAATATAGAAATGATATTACTACCCTCCTGAATAAGTAAAGATTGGATGGGCATAATAAAACTAGCTAATTGGCAGGTAACTTACAAAAAATCATAATGAAAGATGGCATCAAGAGCATGCAAATGTCACAAAAGAAAAAGTTTGGGAAGATCCTTGATATGTTAAATGATATAACTACAGCCAGAATAAGAAACCATATAGAAGTGACATTCAGTAAGTTTAAGTAACGTACACAGTTAGCATAGTAACTGTTTCAGAGCCTTTAAATAATAATGATTATGTTATTAAATACACCATGTTCAGAGTATGGTAAATATCAAAACTAGCATGTCAGGTATTAGAGGATGTTTTCGAAGAGGAGACTGGAATGACAGGATTTACCCTATCCATTAGTGATGCAGCACTGAGGATATGTAATGAAGACAACCTCCAGTTCTTTTGAAGTGAGTTTTGATGTGCATTTCAGTGGCAACAAGAGCCAATGCGACTGAAAGATGACTCAACTCTAAAAATTATTTTACTTTATAATTCTTTCATACAATGTGCCTGATTGCATACAGTTTCCAAAAGATATGTATTCACAATATATCCTTTTTACTCCACTTTAAATATGCACATTTAATTTTTAACAAAAAGAACATATTCTAGAGGAAAATTGAAGGCATTTTTCTCCAGTCAAAAACTTCCAATATGTAGGCAGAAAAGTTCTCAGAATAATTTATGTTTTGCTCCACGGAAATTTCTAAGCAAAGCAATCTTTCTAACCCTTGCTTGGACACCATTGTCCAGTGGTGGTCTTTCTCTGAAGACTTGTGTTATGTGTATGCCAAGTGGGGAAAGAGGAAGATGCGCAGTGAAGAACAAAGGGTTTTCACAGGCTTTAACTTTTCTATATATCTTTCTGTCATCTTCAAAGGAACTTTGGGCTAGACAGGTTCATTGACTACATCAAACTAAAAATAAAATCATGGGTAATGTAACCCAAATCCAAAGTGCATGGTCCTATTGAATATTTACTTTTCCTCTATATCTGGAAGAAGTGATTTTTTTATGTCTTACTCATTCACATTTCTGTCTTACATACTTCTACACAAAAGTATGCAGGATTTTCACCAAGGTCCAAGTTCATCATATGCAGATCTCCATGGGACTATTCCCTGTGAAACACACACAGGACTCAACCTCACCCTCATCTGGATACTTAATGCATCACATTTAAATAAAACTTTCAATATGTTTGTAACGTGACAATATGCTATTTCAACAATGAGGAAAACAACGCACTCTAGAAACCATAGACAGCTTCCCCATAAAATCCTGTTCTAGCACAATGGTGCCTGGAAATTTGAAATAATTACAATCACCTAGCTACTAGGATATGATTTTTATAACATAATGTTATGTTTTTAATATAACTCACAATCCATGAGTTTATAATATATTCTGTTCTGTTCATTCCAATGACACAATAGTAAATAAAGCACCAACCCAGAATCAGGGTGAAATTCTGATCTGCTTTTCTTCAGAATTACAAAGGGAAAGGAGAACATCTGGTGTACACTTAAGTGATCTCTTATCATGCCACCTTTCTATTCAGCAAGGCAGGTAACCACAGTATTTTCAGGTATTCTGTAAAGATAACTTAGGACAATGATAAGTTATTATATTGATAGAAGAACTAGCAAACTGAATAAAAAGACCTTGTTACAGAGAGTTCAGCACTGTGCCATCAAGTAAGATAATAAATGTCACCATTTGTCACCAAATGTTCCAAAGTATAAAACATGAGCTGAAAGAATGGTCAGCAGGATGTGAGTATAAACATAAACATTTTCAAGGCTCTCCAGTGATGGATGAATCTATTTGTAATTATTTTAATTAAGTTAATGAGCTGTTCTCGTATCTTACGCATTTCTTCACAGTTCAGCTGAGTTCATCAGATAAAAAGATTTTAGGGATCTTCTTACAAGTGAATTCCTGACTCAGCTTGTGGTCAACATAGCTTGTATAATAATATCACTAAACTATGTCAAGTAGTCAGGTTCCATTACTTGCTAATTCAGCTCATTATATATTGCAGAGAATAATCTATTGTATTAGCCTTTAAAGCAAATCCTTCCTGGTAGAGTATTTAACTGAAATCCCCCAAATAGAAACATTCTCACTAGGGGAACACAAGAAATAAAGATTCTAAATGAAGCCAAGGATGATTGTATGCACCACCCACATTATACCCCAGCAGCACAGAAGTGAGTCCTACTATAGCTTGTTGGGGGTGTCAAACATTATATTGCTTTCAGCCACAGATTCCCTTTCCAAGAAAGCCAATACTGTCCAGGTTTGTATTGTATAACGTTCTTAAACACATTTAATATGTGATACTTAGACATGCTTTAATGTATGGACATTTAAGGTCCCATGGAATCTTTGCTTAAAACAATGCCCCTACCTAAAGTTTACACACATGTGCTCACAGATACACGCATGCTCTGTGGGCATTGTGGGCTGTTTGTTTTCCAGCATCATTTCAATGAGATGACTATATCTCTTGTAATGGGCTCCTAGGTACTTTAAACAGGTGCAAATAATTTTAAATCTGGTCATTCCAGTCGTAAGTTTTTAGGAAGTCTTGGCTCTTCTGCAGACTGTGGGATTTTCAGTAGATCACTTCCAGTCGTGGAGTTTGCTCCTCAGTAAAATGGGACAATGACACTTACCGTTCCTTCGTAAAATGCTTTAAGGTCTATGACTGCCAACAAAAAGAACAAAGCACCACTGCTACTATTAAAGAGGTCTGAGATGAACTATAAAAGTCAGAACCTAAATTAAGAGCACATAAAATAAATTGCACTACAAAGGAAAGTTCAACAGTACCTGCTTACATAGTATCCATAGCAATTATTTCTCCAGTTGGGATTGCAAAAAATATTGCTATGCTGCTACTGCAAGTCTGAACAGGATAGAAAACTTTGGACAGCAAACATTAAAAAACAACCTGCATCTATTCTACACATAGGTCTTATCGGGTTATCAAATTATTAAGTCTTGAAATCAATGGGGTTTTTCAGCACCAAGCTCTCAAGAGCAACTGATTTCTTAAAAATAAGCATATCCCACCAACAAAGAGAACTTTTTATGCATAAAGAGAAACTACTTGCGCATGCAACATGCTGACTAGCGTGCCTGGGGAAAAAAAGAAGGTCTTTAAGTGAAAAAGTCATGCTGCAATGCAAAGCATCAAGGTTCACTTCCCAGTTTTGCAACGTCTTTTCATTCTCAGTTCTTTTACAAAAGCCTGATGATCCTACATGCCTATGGCACACGGCTTCTGTCGTAAGTACTGCCAATATTGTAGTGATGGGTACCACGTGAACATAGACATAGGGCAAAAGATGAGAAGAATGCAGGGAAATGTCATATCTGTCACCCTAAAATGACATCATTCAGTCAGTCCTCCTTTTGGGACCACTCATCGATCCACTGATGATTTGATTTGCCTCATTGTTTTCTTCCTCACTTTTAACTCAACTGAAAATCATGTTGTCCAAATATGTTTTCTTGTCCAGCAACAGCCTATTTGGGATTATATCTGAAAAGCGGTATCAATACAGTAGTAAAAAAGCACAGTATGAGTAGAAACATTAACATGTAAAAGTTACCACTGCCTCTCCAGTAAAACTAAGGCAGCATATTCACTGCTCATTACACCAGCACCAAACGCACGGCAGCACCAGATGCGTAACAGCACAGCGCGGCTTGCTGTGCTCTCCAATTGCCCTTTGAAGACTAAAAGTGTTATCGTATTCCCAGCTCTTAGAAACTGGCAGTGTCACATAATAGAAAAAAGCAATATTTTTGTTAATGGTGCACTAAAGAAAAATAATATTATCAGTGAAAGTACTGACATTTTCATCATAAAAAAGGTATTGCAGGACAATGCTGTTGTTACATGCTCTGCTTGATTAATGACAATGTATGAAAAGCTTGGATCACAACCGTTGTGCTGAGTGCAACTAATCAGAGTTACAATAAAATTACAATTCACTGTATCGTTGCCATCTACATGGTTATTCAAGATTTGGTTTGACTGGAAAGATTTATATCAATTACATAGTGTTAGTTTTGATGATGACATTTGCTTATCAGAAAAAGTAAGATATTTAAGATCATCAGACATAAAAATGCCTTCCCTTATTTCTTCTGATTTGATCACATTTAAAACAATTAACCAATGGCTGCCTTAAAGGCTTTTCATGGCAGTACTTTTCTTCTGAGGCTGACAATCTCACTGTCCATTATACAAACATATTAATGGCTCCCTTTATGGAAACAATTAATACAAAACTCTAAAAAAGACACACACATACATGTACCTCTTGATTAGCATTCACACAGAGACTTAGAAAACCCTGACTTTACGTCTGCAACCAAATCCCGCTGCTCTTTTGGATGCTGGGCAATCAGCAGAGCAAATGAGAGAAACCACTTACAAGGTAGAGAATTACTCCATCTCAGCAAGATCATTACCTGATCTACAAAAATATCATCAGAAAACTTAAGACAGTCGTACCAGTGAAAAATACACACCCTATTTAAAAAGAGGTAATTTCATTGTAAGTGTGCCAAAGGCACTCTTGAATTTGTAATTTGAACTTTGCAACCACACAGCAAGATGAGGACCAAGCCTGGTGCCGTGACACTGTTTGCTTACTGTATACCAAGCTGCAAGAACAAGAAAGCGTCTATTTTGTGTAGCTCAGCAGCTGGGTCATTTCCTAAGGCCTCCTCTATGCAGGCAACTCTGGCGTGTGCCTCTCCTCTGCGTAAGGGGGGCAACAGGAAACCTTGCACGATCCAGCTACAGGAGATGAAGGATCAGGGCGGCTGAAGCCCTTGCTACTGCCAGCCTTTGAGGGGGAACCAAGGAAGGGCCTGGGAGCAGAAAGAAAGGGGGCTGTGCACAGGCTAAGTAGGACCCAGTTTGCTGAGCTTTATGTGGCTGTAGATGCTGTACCAGAGCTAGTCGTGCCAGGCTCCTTTCAGAGCCTATGGAGAGAAACAGATATTTAGGGTGCAGCTCATTTTTGCTGTTTCAGGTGTCTACTTGAGGATGGATAAACCATGCGCAGAAGTGCACATTTCTCTCTGCTGGCTAGAAAGTCTGAAGTGATGAACTGACAGCTACTTCGTGGACACCTACGCTTGCTCAGACTAATCCCACACTTTATGGCTCCCACTCTGTTTCCTTGAAGAACAGTGCCTCTCCAGTTGTCATGAGGAGGGCTCCTGCTCTTTATCCCACAATCCATCTCCAGCTCCTGAAGTACAGCTTGTACCATCCAAGTGTATAGAAGAAGTATGATGTGAGAAACACGGACACATGGGATTCCTTGAAGAGATAAGCCACAGTGGGAATTACTGGCTGTAAGATTTGTACTCAAGCCTTTCTAGATGCAGCCTCAGATTTTACCACCAGAGAACAATAAAACTCAAAAATACAATCCCTATCTTAGCTCAATACTAGTTTAATAATTGATTTGAAATGTAGTACAGTGGTGAAATGCATCGTTTTAGAAACAACCGTTTTCTAAGAAAAGACAAATATGACAGAACTTTGGAAACAGGTTTTAGCGCTCCTGAATGAAGTCCTGTTATTGCCAGCACCACCAATAATGTGGCTTAATGAAGGTGAGCAATAGTGAGATTTTTGAATTGAAAATTCTTAGATCTGAGTGTAGATTGTGCTTCCGAGATCAAAGCTTTTGTCAGCCTTGAGCAGTTCATCTGTATTTGGTAAAATTTCCTAAATGACCTTTCACAATGTGAGGCAGAGAAAACCTGTGGCAGCTGTATTATTAGCAGCTCCATCCTGTGCACTATTTACTGCATTCAACATCATGTCCTTACAAAAATGTCATCAGCTGACACTCGGGAGAGCAGCTGGTTGGACCCAGAGAAAAGGAATGGAGGTAAGTCCACTTCAGATGAGAGTGCATGACTCGCTGGTACTACCTAAGGGATATTTAATACACACTTCTTAACACACACTTATTCTAACCATTTTTTTGTTTTGAACCAGAGCAAATAAAGCAACAAAAGCAGCTGCCACATGCAAGAGAATGGTGCCATGTAAATAAAACAATCCATGAGATCAAATATTCAGTCACCAGCATTTGTACAGGGAGATTTGTTCCTGGGTCACAATGACTAGGACTGGAGAGGGGCTTTTTGCCCTCTTCAGAGTATCCTCATGCCCAAGTCAGTAAACTTTTAGTGCTGTTGCAGTAGCCTCTTACAATCTGGAGGTGGTCACTAGGAAAAGACGCTCTTTTGAATATTTGGCGAACATGGTCAGGTGTTTAAAAACACATGCTCCAAAATAAATGAGAGACAATTTAACGGACCTGGAATTTGGGCCCACGGGCAAACTTTGGACCAGAAACTACTGTGAGGCACATTGGGAGAGCCTGAACCTTGGCTAAAAGGGGAACCTTGGGATCCCATTCTGTTTCTTGCCATTGTTCCCAAGTTGGCCACAAACACGTCTGGCCCCTTGAAGCAGAGTAAAGGACTACACCCAGGCATGAAGCATAAAAATGCTGCCTGAACAAAAATAAAGAAAACTGTGTTTACAGCTATGTAGGTGCTGTTAAAGTAAAACTGTGGACTGCTACTCAAACCCACCACAGTTTCTATGTCACCTTCTCAGTCACTTTTTCTCCTGGATTCCCCAGTCAATGACAATGGTTCATCTGCTAAGAGCTAAGTCCTGACCTGGCTCTACAACCCCTGCATGAATACATCAGAGTTGCCTGTTCCAACGCATCCTAAGGATGATAGCTTTCCTCTTGCTGTGATACGAGTGTGTTACCAGAGCTCTAAAGTTTTTCACATCAGAGGAGAAATGCGTGCAATACAAATGCAACTCAGTTCCGTCACACCCAGCTCTTGGAGTGGTTGTGCCTCACAAGGGCCATTACTGAGACTCCAGAGGAAGAGTTTTGTTCCTAGATTAATGGGATCCTGTGTGTGACCTTTCTTAAGTGACCACTAAACATCTGTGGATACCTCTACATAGGCAGAAGAACCTGGTTCGTAACATGGTATGCCTCTAAGGTAAAGACAACTGACTCTCTCAAAATGTTTTCCTGGCAAATTATTCCTTTCCTATCAATAAATACTAAACTTCAAGTTCTTTTAGCATACAAAAACCAAGCCAGCCCTACTGCGCATACACGCTGGAGTTTGTTTTCAAAGCCCTTTGAACATCTTCCCCCACTAACATTTTAGTCACTTTGGAGTCTGAAGAAAGGCTGAAGCAAGCAGATGAGTCTCGTCAAAGAAAATCCCCCTCACACTGCCCTGACCATGAACTCCAGAAAAGAGCTGCTCAGGCAGGAGAAAAGATGGTTAATAGGATAATTTTCAAAGGGAGGGTCATGAGTAAAACTGATTTACTTTTATACATAAATCCTAGGTTACATCTATACCTAATTCAGTGTTTCAGTCTGGCCACACTCTGAGAGAGAACATTTTACACTATCAAATCTAGTCAAACAGCAGAGCTATAACTAAAGCCATCAACAAGCATGTGAAAGCAAAACTAATGAAACCAGCAGCTCTGAGATTTCTCCCTGGAAGAGTTTTTTCAGATATTTTAACCTCCTTTATAAACAGGAAACCCATTTGCATGGACCGATCTCTCTTCTGAGACCAGAGAAATCATTACAAATAAGTGGATTCCCAAGACATTGATTTTTATCCTGAATACACAAAAGCTGCCATTAAAAAAATCAATTTTCAATACTGTTTCACACTAATATGTTACAAGCTCTATTTAATATCGAAGTAAGTTACTCAGTTAACCCAAACTTCAAAACCAGAAGCCGGGGTCTGTTTTGGGCAGCCACCCTGTCTCATCTAGCCACAAAACTTCTATGCTTCACAAATCACAGAAGCAAAGTAAAGCAGAAAGACGACTACTTCCTCTAGGCTTCGCATTAACCCCCTTGGACGCATCTTGTCTGACCGCACTTGGGAGCCATAAGCCATGAGGAAACTGGAGAGGAGGCAGCAGGAGGGCTCAAAGGAGAGTAAAGCAGGTTTCTCCTCTGTACCAGCAGTGCGAAGAGGCAGTATCTCACACTGCCTTCTCAGACAGACTCCTCTGCCTTGGCTTCTTTCTTCGGTAATATCAAATCTCACATTTTTCAGAGTCTAGTCAGAATCATGGGTGGGCAATTCTAACTGGTCAAACTTCCATCACACAGGGAATTTCTGCTAGGATTGCCAGACATTTAGAGTTTTCCAGAAGAAAAACATCTCATGTATAGTATTTCTTCTAAAGCAATGCCTTTGAAGCTATCAGGCACCACAAACTGCATTTTTACAATATGAAAAAGTCTATATGGGTAAATGAAATAAACTATACATGAGTGTCTGTCTGAGAGCATCAAGGACTTTTATAAATACTGAGTAATTTCAAAAGCAATTCTCAGGTAACTTATGAGGATAGACACACAACAGATCATCAAAAAAAATATTGCAGTTTACTCTTTCGGTTCTTTGAATGTCTTAAGTCCACAACACAGCAGTTAAATATTTGCAGACTTCAGTCTGAAAATCTAAACAGATTGTCAACTTCTAGTAAATTCAAGCCAGTTCCAGGATGAACCTTCCAACAGAGACCTGAGGATATATAGAGGCAACGTGTACTGTTTACTGAGGTCTAAAGTAACTGACTATATGGAGGTCTGTACAACAGGAAACGGTAGTTCAACTTCAGTATTGCACAGTATTTTCATGCCTTACTTACAGTAAGTTACACCAAATAACTGAGCTACATAGCACCTAACACTGCAACAGAAATCCATATGGATTTGAACAAAGTTAATATTTTACGTTATTGGTCCCTTTTAGAAATTATATGACCATCATATTATAAAAATCGCACGCTTATCAACCTAAAGAAAAGCTGGCACAACATTCAAAACACGGACATATTCCACAGCGGATAAAAATATTTGTACTTTGGCAACATGCCAATGACTTAGAGGTACCAACATCTCTAACCTCCTGGGCTATTTTCTTTCTTTGTCTTTTCTTGGCAATTTGAAGAAAATTTTGCAGATGCAACAAACTGGCTAATAAACGGAGTGGCTAAAAATCACTGAAGGATTAATTTAAGCACTTAAAACACCACTACATGTGCAAAGGAAAATAAAAAGATAGTGTAAAAATAAAAAAAAAGCATATTAAAATAAAAACCTCTGCTAATTTTCACTAGCCCCTGACAATTTCCTTAAAAGTGTGTCATTCACACACGCACAGAGCAGTCGTTTCCACAGGATAAACCCCACCGCTGATGAGCAGCATTTATACATCCAGCGCAAGTGGATGCCACTGAAGAGCCGAGCTTTGCTCTGAAGCAGCACAAATTCATTGGGTGCCTTGACCCCTTTTTTGTCTTTTCTTTGTGTCTCAGATTTGTTGCAAGGAAGCAAGTTCAGACTAGCAAGTAACAATGTGCTCGTTTTCATCTCTTCTATCTTTGTTCTATTTTAAGACTTGCCAAAGTGGTTATTACTTACGTTAATTTATATGCCATCTAAAGTATGGAGAGGACTCTGGGCAATAAATGTTATACAATCAGAGATCAAATTCCTCTGTCGCACAGTTTATATTCGACTGCTGCTCCTTCTTTTCTTGGAAGCAGTCAACATTGGACCGGGCAATAGCCCTGGCTAGCAGATATGCTGCTGGACCCACGCCTGTGGGAACAGGGCCAGTGACTGTCCACGGTGATCATCTGTCCTCTCCTGTCCTGCATCGCTGCTGTTGTCTGGGTCTCAGCCAGCTGAACCCAGCCTCCCTTCATGATCTGTAGAAAGTATTGGGGGAGGGAGTTGCTTTTAGGACTGTACCTCATGGTGTGCTCAGAGAGAAGACAAGCTGTGCAGGGTAGTTGTTGCCCAGACTCTTTCCTACTTTTATGGAGAGCTCCTACATGGGGGAACCAACACAGCTCTGCAAAGCTGGGTAAAATTTTTCAGCTGAACTTTTTTTTCAGGAAAAAAAAAAAAGGAGATTCAGCAACACCAAAACATTTTGTGAACCGATACCTGCTCTATCTGATGCTGTCAGCAATTTTTTTCTAAAATGTCATTCGTATTTATTAATATTTAAGGAAATACTCAAGCTGGATACTGTCCTTTCGAGACGGACCTCATAAGCTGTTAGATTTGAAATTCACTTTTCATCCAACTTAATGACTTGGAAATTCTTTTTCAAAAAATCCTATGAACTTTTTTTTCATAATTTTACGGAGCTCTGCATATTTCATTACTTATGATACACAATTCACAGCACATAAGGGCCATTATCTGTATTGCAGACACTATTAGTTACATTATAGAGATGTATACAGATTTTTTCATAAATACATTAACTTCATCAGCTGCAATAAAAGCAGCAACCTTTATTATTATTATTATTATTATTATCATCATGATCACTATCATTATCCTTATTATCCTTGAAAATCCCTTAAAAACACCTGTTGATCCTCTTTTTTGTCTTGGTTAGGTTTACTGCTTTTCATTTGGATTCTGTCGCTAACAGTTCTATTCCTACCCCAAAAAATTACTGAAAAAACCCTCAGAGCTCATCTTCAATCGGCACGTGAAAGTGATTTAAATAGCATCTCTGAATTTAATGGTTCTTTGCATTCAGCTAAATGCACTTTTCTTAAATTCAGACCACCAATGTCTTATCATTAAATATATGACTACCACACATTTTTACAAGTTGCACAGAAAAATATTTAAGATTTTAAAAATTCAGTTGTATGTTCTAAAAATTCCAGAATTCAATAATTTCTTGCCCCTAATGGATTTAGAGTTATGATACTCATATTTGAAATACTGTGCTGAAATCAAAGAAGAATCTCTGCCCATATTTAGATGCAAAGACCCACTATGTCCTTGACTGTAGCTGCACTGAAGCTACACGCAAGCAAGCAGAATATTAAAGGTGATCTGTAAAAGAAAAGAGTGCAAAGAAAACTTCTGTTGAGTGTTTGCAGGGAAGAATTAAGAATAGTTTTAAAATATTTTTTAAATTATTGTAAAGTCTTCAGCTACATGAGAAAAATAATACCATAAAGGGTTTTTAGGAAATACTCTAATGTACTGGCCAGATTTCAAAATTCCTCTTTCTATGAAATATTTTCATCTGCTCTCTGGAACTCTGTGTGACATTTACTAAAATTATCAGGGAAAAGGCCATAGTGTGAGAATCTGCAAAATTCAACAAAAAATGGTGACATTAACAGAGTCTTCAGCAGCCATTTGAGAAATGATTGTACATGACAAGTCAGTTCTGCCCTAAACTTCGTCTAGACACTTGGAAATACTCTGTGCAGAAAATAATGCAGACCCAGCTATTTCTGTTCTTCCCAATCTTAAACTAGATAACCTGAGCTCCCAAATCAATACTTAAAAAATGAATGAGTTGTTTAATGCTGAACAGGCTATCTCATTCAAACCAAAATCAAAGTTTATTTTAGTTAAGAAAAGGACTGCTTTGGAAAGAAAAAAAATTTAATATCAGGTCTATCAAAATTAAGCTACATCATCTGACACTAAACAAAGGGGGCTTCATTCTTCTGTGAGACAGAAGTTCATTCGTGTGCCACAGAATGAGAGTATTTTTCCTCTGGACAATTGCAGGTACTCTAAACCTTCTAGAAAATCCCACAAGCTCCAGTAAGCCACAAACTATGGGCCTGACCAGGCAAAAAGGATATGAAGAGTGATAACATTCAAGTTTAATACTGACATTCTCTTACAGATAGGCATTTATGTAGAAATATTTCATGTGAATATAGTGGACTTCTTTTCCCTCTTGGTTAATACTTTGGCATCACTCAATTTCCTTTTTCTGTCATAATTTTGATATTATTTCAACTCAATATTTATATTTGCACAAAGTAAAACTTGTGAATGCAGTGTGAATCAGATGAAAAAGCAAATAAAAATCCTCTTTAAACAAAGCTCAGTCAAATACAGTCAGAATTATCAGTAGGTCTTTCTATAAAACCTTCCATAAAAAATACAATAGAAACATAACAGTGGAGCTACACTTATTAAATGCATTTGACATCTTTTGAAATCATAATTCTACAAGACGTGTATGTCACAGCTTAGCTAAAATCAAGATTATACTTTTGGAAAGGAACAAATTCTCCTAAACCCCACACTACTTATGTATTGGAAATAGCTCAACGTGCAGTTATTATTGCAGTAATATCTCTGTTAAAAAATCTAGCGAGATAGTGCAAATAAATGGAAACACAAATGCATACTACAAGTCAACCAACTACATACCAGGAGACAAAGTCAAAATTTTTATTTCAGGAAAAAGGAAGAGAGCCACATGTAATACTAACTCAATAGAGTGGCAGGACTTTGTTTGAAAATACTAGCCCTTATTAGGAAATCTTTTGGAAGATGAGTAGCTGGAGCTGAATTATGTTTCTATTAAGGGTAGTGAATTCCTCAGCTAGACGGCAACAGTAAATAAAAGAGAACATGCTTACATTCACTTAATAGTTTCAAAGAATTAAGTATCATTACTAGAACAAAGTGTTCCTCTTACAAAAATAATCAGGTCTTTTTCTTTGTTTTCAACATTGTCCATCACCCATTTGTTCTTTTCCCCCCTCCTGCTGCAGAAACACGTGGGTGCGTGCGGGATCGGTCCGAAGCTTTTGCTGGGTTCGGGGGGGTGCTCTTTGCTGCCAGGGTGTCGGATTTAGAGCCCAGATCCTGCCACCGTCCCTAAGGCACCATTACCACCCTAGCTGCTGCACTACAGACTTTTTTTAGATTGGCTGAAAAGAGAAATCCATCTTCACATCAGTCTCCCTCCGTTCTTCTTTTTGTGCAACAGAGTCATCGTCCTCGTAGATCACCACAAGTATGCAAAGCAAGCTCTAACAGTCTGCTCTGGGAAAAGTAACAACCCGGAGAGGGAAGACTCTCACGGAGACAATACTGAACAGCCAAACAAGACTAATGAGTGAGCTGCAGGACGGACCACCGCACTCCTGCCTGGCAGCGGGAAGTTACTTTTCAAGCACACACAGCCTAACGTTTAGAAAAAGATTTGCAAAGAGTGCAGACTTAACAAAAAGGAGGCACCTGCAGGTAAGGAAGCTCATGTGTAAATGCTGAACATTCTTGCAGAGATAAACGCCCCATGCAAGCAAGTACTTGGAAATGCTCCTCTACAACACGCTGAACAACAGGTGAATTACAGAAGTCTAAACCTGTGGGTAGCTGTAAGACTCATGGTAATTCTGATGGCCAAGATAATTTTCTGAATCTACCATTAGAAAATTTGAGATCATCTCCTGGATGAACAGAAGATGGCAACAAAAAAGAACAACATCAGAAAAGAAATCCTGTGAAAAGAGCAATGGGATATTATGCTAGACAAGAAACAAAAAACCAGCTGTTTCATATCTAGAGTGCTAAATGCATTGAGAGGTTTAAGATAACTCTCTCTGTTCTGTTAGAAACTTTATTGTAACTTTGCGACAAATACAAAATTTATTCATAACTAATTTATACCCGTTTGTTTTATACCACAGTTTCTGATGATGTTGCCCTTTAGCTTCAAAAACTCTTCTGCCTTTTTGATGTCTACTTTCATTGCATTCTTACAGAACAATCATATCCCTCTTCAACCTTCATTTTTATAGGCTGAACAAATCAAGCAATAAACTGTCCTTCAAGGTCTTGGTTCCCACAAATATCCAGCATTCATTTGCTTGAATGCTGAGTGACCAGTACTCCAGATGAGCCAGCAGCTGTGCCTCATTCAGTGCTAACATTTTCATAGCTCTCCAACCAAACACCTTGCCTGATGCACCCAGGATAGCATTTGCCTTTTCCCTGGCCAAATTTCATACATAGGTTACATTCATCCTGTGATTTTTATTATACCCATGTCTTCTTCCTCCTCCTGTTTTTTCTAGACAACAGAGTTCCTAGATTGCATCTGAAAATCTTCATTAGTTATTCTCAAAGGAATGATCTTGCAATCTGCATTATTACATTTTATCAGGGTCCTATTTTTCTGGTCCTCAAGTTCATCAGTCCTTCCTCTATACCACCTGGAAGCAACATACTTTCCAAATCAGTATCATCAGCATATTCTAGCGGCAAAGACACTACCTCTCGCAGGGGAAATATGGTTTTTGTCCTAGAAACTGTGATTTTTGTCTTAGGAACTCAACCAGTAAGCACTCTCTGGCTCTTGTTTTAATTAAACCAGATGATGCCTCTGTCCTAACCAGTTTCTTCCTGACACCAGTATTCCTTACTAGTCTCCATACTTTCCATCCAGTCTAATAATCACAGATGATTTATGGCAGTCTAAATACAATAAGTCTTTTGAACTTTTGTATAGCAATCAGCTTTCTTATCAAATAAATGTATTTTTTAAAATCAGCACAATTTCTTTCACTACAGTAATAAAAAATAAACTTAGATGTTATAAGGTAAAAGAAACATGCTCAGCAATGCATCATTGTCATTGTTTATAACTGAGACTCCATCAGTCAAAATGAAATAGGGGGGGGGGGAAGCCTGACCACTGCAAGAAAAGGTTGTCAAAACCCCTGTAAAAAAATAACAAAATTATTTCCCCAAGCCTATGGAAAAAAGCAATAGCTTTCTCAAGAAAGACAACAAACAACCCCTCCTTACCACCAAAGCCTCCACCCTCCAGCATATTTTGTTTCTGATTTATTATCTGATTTATCTGTCTGTAGTATCTAGACCTGTATGAAATCTCTTGTTGTATCATGAAGTTACTACAAGGACAGAAGATTATCCCTGGTGGCATTACCAAACAAAGACTACAAAAATTAAAAACAGATTTTTTTTTTTCTAACAGTGTCTACTCTGAAATGATGTAGCTCTGAGCCTGGAAGGTTGTTATACTCTGCTTTATTCTGATGTTTCTCTGGTAGTGTTAGTTTTACCACGGCACAGCAGTGCTTGCTAACAGTCACTAAGTACCTCCAGCAAACCATCATATTCTCCACCAGTAGAGGACATTTTGTGTGATGGCTGGGGTTGTCTTTTCTTAACGTTTACCTAAGCTTCGGTCATCCAACAAAGCCATGAAAGAAAGTCTTCTTAAGATCAGTCTTAGAAGGTGAAATGTGAGGCAGTCACCCAGATGAAGAAGTGTTCTTCAGGCACACAAAAGGAGCACAGCCATACTGAGGAGTACAAGATTATCAGGACTTCACTCCTCAATAAAAACATCCTCACTTAGATGACAGCATCTTTTCTGAAATTGGGAATTTGGAATATCATTCAAAAGAACATCCAAAAAGCCACTTCTTTAATAGGAAAACAACAGAATATTACAGAAAATATACTGTAGAAGGGAATTCCATGTGAGGATGTATGCAGTTCTTACACAGGGGAATATGTTATAAGATTCTCATGTGGTTTTGCTCAGGTTGCCAGTTACTTCCTGAGTGAAGCAGACAAACAGCTAAAGAATCCTTCCAAGTATCCAGTTCACAGATGCACATAAGCAAACAGAGCCTTTTCACTCTCTTTTCACCTTGTGACAAGATTTGATTTCCGCTGCGCTTCATGGTATGTAACCTCTCTTTGAAACGTTAATGCCTATGGCTTCATTTCAGGTTGTTGATGTTAAACTTCACAAACAGGAGATGGACAGCAAATAATTTTGGCTCTTACGTAGAAATATCTCATTGTCGTATGTACCATAAACACGACAAGGTATTTTGATTTACAAAAATGACCCGATATCCCTGTAACATGAGACTGGACAAGCTCCTCATTCTTCTTAGCTCTGCTTCTCCACATCTCTTCCACTCTCATCTGTATTGAGCCAGTAAATGCAAACAATATATAATATCCCAGACAAAGTCTCACCTCTATCTTATACGAGATCGCTAATGCTTCTCAAGCAATGTCAGTGGAAGACTAGTCAGAATACTGATGTTAATGGTGTTAGGCACCTTGGAAAAAAGTAGTCTCCAAGAACTCATATTAAAAAAAAAAAAAGTTGCATCTCTGGAGGTTTTGTTCATGTCTATCTCAAAGCTGGTACTTCCAGTCTCTCTGTCTGTACTGGTTTGTAGTTTCTATCGTGTTTTTGATATCTTAATTAAGTAAACACTCCCAAATTATTCTGTCATTCCTTTTAAACTCTTACTCTCAATGTTTTTGATGGAAAAGTTGGTCTCCATTCGAAGTGGCTAAAGAACGAAAATCCTCTAAGTCCTTCAACAAAACAAACAAAACCACAGCCAGCCATCCTGTCCAATTGCCTTAAAGAGGAAAATCTGTCTTGCTGACCCAGCAGGCAACTGCGTCAGGCTGAATACATCCTAGAGATGTGACACTATCAAATCTCTGATAGCAAGATGGTGAAGACATGGTGTCAGAATGGTTGCAAAGCACTGTTAGCACTTAAAAAGAACAAGAAAAGTGTGCTCCTACTTGCGGATGACCTTTCCGGACCCCTGCCTGCTGACCAGAGGTTAGAAAGCAAGAGCGAGGAATCCTTTCGTCGTCTTAAGGCAAGCCTCTGCGTGTACCAGGAGTCCTGAGAGGGATCCAGGGATGCGAATACTTCTGGTTATCTGAGATTGAGCTTTTCCTACTCTCCAGAACTCATCTCACTGGTGATAACCCCACCATTACCTTCATCTGCTTTGAAATGCATTATGATGTATCTATTTATGTACAAATTCTGTAATAAAACTCTTTCCTCTTACGGCAGCAGTTTTTATCTCTTTGAAAACAAACCCAGGACCCCAAATCAAAATGCAGTATGATCAATACTGCCCTCAGTCACTCATCAGTCGGGAAACTATAACAAAGTAGTCGGGAAACTATAATAAAGTAGTCAGGAAACTATAAAGTAGTCGGGAAACTATAAAGTAGGGGAACAGAGTGTTGTATCACAAAATCAAGACAATAGATGATGAATTCCCATAATAATCTATTTCACTATAATTTTCCTATG
>Ga0065711_1028944_pt1 | contig 38404 bp, 24 predicted proteins | sample Hoacrofraction12_FD_59098 | JGI IMG/M metagenome (GOLD analysis project Ga0065711, IMG submission 59098) | Hoatzin crop microbial communities from Cojedes, Venezuela - Epithelial fraction 12 v2 (version 2) | ecosystem: Host-associated > Birds > Digestive system > Esophagus > Crop | place...
CCAGGACACCCAGGTCCCTCTCCGCAGAGCTGTCTTGTCTTGTACCATGGACTATTTACATCTTGATGTTCAAATCCTCCCCAAGATTCAGGTTCACCAAGAGTGGTACGTAGGTGTCTCGGGGAACAGTTGCTCTCGGTTCTTCAAATATGCTTATTACTAACTCAGTCAAATGGCTGTCTCCGACCAGAAGCGGGAGAGAGGTTTCTGAAGGATGGAGATACAGCAAAAATAAGGTGAGATGTTCCTATTTGTTGTAGGTGCGTCCTTAAGTATGTGAGAGGGGCATTGCTTCCCATGTATGTTGGTGTAATTGAAATTAGAACCGTGCCCCATCTGTCTGTATGGAAACTGATAAAGATCAATTTTGTTACCTCACCAAAAACTGCAATATCTGCAAATTGATCTCCTTTTGCTTACACTGAAGTGTAATCCCACTGAAGGCTGGGGAATGACATATGTAAAACTCTTGTTCTCTGATCAAGCCCCAAAGTCTTCAGAAGTGAAAGCTCTCATTTGCCAGCATCTTTCAAATTCATTGGTGAGGGAATGAAACCACCACATCCGTCTCCCAGATCTCTGCGAGCAGTATGTCTCTGATTTGAATTGTTCCAAGCAGTGTCTTTGAATCCTATCTCTGCTATGTTGTTTAGGCAGGAAAAACAAATCTTCAGGGCCAGGCTTCCCTTTCAGATGTGTCCTGGGATGTCAAGAGAACAAAGCTCTGTTAATTGTTCCTCATTCAAGATGCGTAGCATGGCATTATAATACTCAAACAATATTCATTAGGCAAAACAATTGCAATAATTATCTTATAAAAAGTCAGGCAGGGTAATTTCTTTTAAAATGAGGATAATCTCCAGAGGAGATTCTGCTCCAGTTTTGTTTTTGTTTGTTTATTTTTGGCTGAATGATTTTAAATAGAAATTACTGAGGTGTCAATGACCTCTGGGTTCAATTGAATGAAGACATTTAAATGAAGTTTAAGCAATACTGGTATTTGCTGGGAGGTAGAAAGTTGTCTCTGTGAAACATACTGCAAAAATGCCACCTACATAAATTTCATTTGGAAGCCATGGCTAAAAATCAGGTGGTAGAGGTGTTTGAAGCATTTCAGTAAAGACCCTGAAGTTTGGACAGCCAAATCTCATCTCTAACCATCCTCAGGATGCTCTGTTTTTTGATGCTTTGAGACATTACTGGGTTTTTTAAATGTGTCTATGGGGACTCATACAGGGTGTGAAAAATAGCAACAGCATTCCTTCTTTTGAATTTTCTTTTGCTTCTTGACTCCTGTGTTATTCCCAAGTATTAACAAGACTCTGGACGTGGGTAATATCTGTGATCAGCACAGAAGAAGAACATACCAATAGCTAAGTGTTTCATAAATCAAGTAGTCATTATTACTGGACAGCATGATAATTATCCATCAAAAATTAGGACTGTTTGTAGCAAGCCAAGATTCTCCTTCTTTGGATTCAGTACTCTAGTTTCCAAAAGACACCAATAGTACTGTGAGATTAATTCAATATTAGGATGCAGATGCATTGATCTTTCTGATGTCATTGCCCTAAATTATTATAGGATACAACTAAAAAGCAGGTCTAGAATACATATGAGAAAGGACATGGTCCAGGATTATTTCTTCTCATTCTAATAATGAGTTAGAAGACCAAATCTTTGCTTTGAGAAATCCAACTGTATTTCAGTTTTCGTAAGATTTTTTTTAATTTTTATTTTTAAATCTGAAGGGAGGGGATTTGTACTGAGAAGGTTGATCACTGACCAAGAAGAGAAGGCCAGAGGCTGATCCTATACTCTCTTATTCAAATTCGTGAACAATTTTCACTCGTACGAATTGCCCATGAAGTCCATCGAACTTCGTATGTGAGGTAGTGTCACTCATGCAGATAAAGGTTTACGGGACGAGGATCTAGGATGTGTTAGTACAGGGTCATTTCCTGATACAGTCTTGGCTTTTCTACTTCTTACTCACTAATTTTATAGGTTCTATTCTTCTGTCAGAAGAGGTTGTTACATCATTAATAATGGAGCTTATTATTGCTTTTAATATTTGAATTCTATCTGAAAAAGCTTGAAGATGTATTCATTTCCTAAGGAGCATTAAAATTAAAACATGCTAGAGTCCTTGAGTTATAGTCTGTATAATTTTAAAATAATTTTGGCATTTTTTTCCCCCTCTGGCAACTGAAGCCTTTAACCTTATGGGACTCTGATTTACAGTGACACTGCAGTCTTTTCAAAGGCAACATTATTATGCCACCAATACTGAAATGGTACAGTCAGAAATAAGCAGAAAGTAATTAAGGGACAAAATTATTACAGTAGAACAGACTTGAGCCAGAGACCAAGGGCCATATCCAGCTTGCTTTACTGGAACAAATAGTCCTTTTGCATCTAATTCAGATGTGCAGCACTAGCATAAACCCAGAAGAAAGCTCACATGAAGTCACCACTGTAACTCACATTAGAATCTGAGAAAGAATTATGCGTGTGTATGTAGAGGGAGGAAGAGTTTGTCCAAAATATTCATTTAATTTGAATATGTGTAGGAAAGGAATGAAAGTGTTGGGCCAAATCCTGCTCTCATTTGCATTAATGCAGCCCCACGAAGTCTGTTGAGGGTAGAATTTGATCTGACATTAGCACAAACTAACTTTTACATTTGCCAGATTCTTATTTGCTCACAGCATGTGGCTGGCCAGAAATATAAATAAATCAAATCTGTTCCTAGGAAGAATCCAGCAATCCTTTGAAACTTTCCTTCTTTGCATTACAAGAAAAGAAGAGGTAGGAAAAAGGGGAGAGGATGGAGGGTTACAGAAATGAGAGCAGGTGCGGTCGTGCAGAAGTAACTATTCAGCATATGTAAGTGCAGTTGGAAAATCATTGTCTTGCAGAGAATACTTGAAATTGGTCCCTAATGGCCTTGGTTTTTGTCATATGGTCTTGATTATCAAGCTAAAATTGCATTGCGAATGCCTTTAGTGTGAACGAGATGGATGAATAATTATTACGTGCACTGAATACCTTTCTGCAAGGAGGAACCAGGACATCCCCTGGTCACCGCAGCTACCATTTCACCTTGCTGTCAAGAAAACTGCAAGTGGCCAATTCATCACTTCCTTACTGTTCTTAAAACATGTGTTTATAATAATAAATGCTCATACCTCCACTAAGAATGGGCAATGGAAAACCTCGGCATTGTGAGGAATAATTGCAAGACGTAGTTATTTCTTGGACTAAGACAGTGCAAACCCTAAGTGCTTTATCCTGTTTCTGAAGACCTTGCTTTAGCTTTGTATTCATGCAGATCTCTATGACTATATTAAGGAGCAAAATGAGTTTCTAGTAAATAAAATAAGCACATACAAGATACCCCAAATTAGTTTTGGCCTCTGTTCAGAAACGAATTACCAGCTTTCTCCTTTTTAGCAGTTAAAAAAAGGCTCACGCACTGCCTTTCTTCCCGCTGCCTACCTTTGTCTCCATTACCAGTTACTACTACAATAACAGAAGTAGCAGTAAGGAAGTTAGCAAAAATCTTGTTGCTAGCACTAAGAATACATCTCTGTGGTATCAAAAAGATCACTCCACTCCCCACTGACCCCTCCACAGAAACGAAAATGTGATGGTAAGGTTCAGAACCACTCTGAGATCCATGACCGTGACCATATTGCTCATTCATCACCTGAATATTTACATTAAATCATAGCTGGGTGTGACTGCTGCTTACTCTCTGTGCAATCCTTTGCAACACTGGCCATTAGTTATGGAATCCACCAGTGCCTAAATGATGCAGGCTGAGCTTCTTCATAGCCACAAATAGAGCACAACAACCTGTGCTTCCTCTTGGCATATGATCAGAAGGATTGCGTGTGCGCAGGGTACAAGTGTTTCAGGACAAGATTTCCAGTGTCTGCAGGTTTTTCTAATTAATTGCTTGATGCCATTTGCCATTAAAACCCTAATGAAGTGCCTAAAACCAGTTTTGATTAAATAATCAGACAATCACCCCAACTATTCAGGTCTACTGATTATCTCTTACCAGTTGTTATAGCAGTGATTGCCTATTATGGACCTAAAAAACTATGTGTGTACTGCTTAAATTTGAAGAAAAGGAAGAAAAAGGTAATAAAAAAATCACATTTAAGAGAACGGGTTTTAACCTTGTTTTAGTATCTTCCGTCAAATTCTCCAAATACTCTTCCTGCATGAGTAAATTAATCATTGCAAAACATTTCCCTTGAACTTACGTATTCTTTTATACCTATTTTACAGATGGCTACACACAAGCGCAGTGTATCTCTACACAAAACAAAATATGTAGCTAAGTCGGGTTAAATATGATCCTGTGATCTGAGTGATGACTGACTGAATTAACAGCTGGAGTTAAACCTGAAGAGAAGCCTGCAATGAAGAACAAGCTGCTAGTCTCAGTTCTCAATTTTCTCTCATTAGCTGTCCCAAGTTATCTGGCCCAAAGTAAGAAGGCTTTGTTTTCGCCTAGAGTACCAAAAATACCTAAGAAACAGCCAAGTGACCTGCCTAAAGTAAGGGCCAGAACAGGATGTGAGGATATGGACTTCACCCCAGCTTCTAGGTAATGCCTGAGTACTCTTGCAGCAAAGTTTGAGTAGCAGCCTGGCCCCGCTTGTCTTTTTAAACCCAGTATGACAGACATCACTCAAGTGCAGTCTAAAATTTGACTGCTCAGATCACCTGAAGGAAGATCTGGTGGTGAAAAGTAGATGTTTGGATTTTTTTTGGAGACATAGTCTGTACACCTAGGTAGGATTCAGGTGGTTTGAATCTCATCCGTAGCACCTCATTTATTCCTGTTGATAGTGATTTGCACTGGAGCAGCCTCTGGCTTTTTTGAAGCACCATTTTAAAATGCTTAATCTGTTCAAATAGTGGACATCAGTCTTAATCTGGGACTGTGACGAACTTTTTTGTGATTGAACTTTTTTGGGTCTCACAAAGGTCTCAGACACCTTCTGTATCGTGCGGTGTTGGAAAAGGCCGTGTGTTTTACCTTTCTCCACTGCAATCACAGAGCTGCTGCCGGGTGTTGCCGAAGTTTGTAGCTATGAGGGTGCAAAGAGTTACTGCTTATCCACGCGTGTTGCTTCCTGATGAATGGTCTTTCGTAAAATCACACTGTGCCTCTTGGTAAAAGTTAATGGAGTCATCTTGCTATGAATAACAGTCTAACCATAGACATCAGGGATATTATTAAGTAAAAGGATGCTATTGATATTAAGAAAAAAACCAAAACAAATCCCCCAAAAAACTAGGGACTAAAATTTGGTAGTCTAGCATGTCCTAGGGTTTTCTTTTAACTTTCTTTTCTAATTGAAAAAGCTAAATTGATTGAAGCATTTGAGCCCTGATTTAGCTTTTAAAAAAAGAAGCCTAAGCTAAAAATGGCTCAGCGAAGCAACTGAAATTCTATCACAAGCTAGTGAGATCAATAAGCTAGAAAAAAAAGGAAGGAGAAAAGTTTTTGAGTGACAGTGTAAAAATGGGAAATTTAAATACATCTGGATCGTTGCATTTTGCTCCATTGTGTATTGCATAAAATACACTTTGGCAGTGTGTTTCCATGCAATCTAGACGGTGATTTATTAGTAACACTGAATTTGTGTTTATGTTCCAAACTGTAAACTACATTTATAGCAATATTTCTATATTAAGGTATTAATGCTAGAAGTGCTACCTAAGCTTAACTTTACCAATATAACTCAAAATGTAGTTTATAGCGCTATAAATAGTAACATTGATATTGACACTTACAGCAGCATCCAACTCCCTGGAAAGCTGTTTCTGATGCTAAATGAAAATGCAGGGAGCTGACAGTATATTTATACGTACCAGGTAGTACAAGTAATACTTCATAGTTTGCATTGTTGAGGTTGCCTTGTGCGAAAGAGTATTTAAATATTTGGTGGTATTGCCAAATATTCCAATTAGAAAACCAGTCTTTGCATGTATTATTAGGTACATGTTATTATTATTTGTAATAATGCTAACCTTATGCATAAACATATTAAACAACAAGCATAATGCCTGATACCTGTTGTTGGGGACTGATTATTCATGATGGTCTTTGACTTTGTTCTTTGCTCATTTTTTCAGTCTTCTGCATTCTCAGTGAAAGCTATTCAAGATACATTATAACACAAAATCTTTTTCTAGATATGGTCTTTCAGGGGTTAGGAAAAGACAGTTCTGTTCGATTATGTATCTTTTCTTTTTTTTTCCTCATTCAAATTTTTATAGAGGTCTTACCACATGTGTGAAACATCTGGGAATAGCAACCAGGACCTGACTTCCCAAACCCTCCTTTCAGCTGAAGGGTCTGTGGTAGGGAGCCACATTATGGTTTCATCTCTCCTTCGGCAAGACATATGGCAAACAATTATGTGTGTAACTTTCTCTACATTGTTCAAGGAAAAGAGGAGCAAGGGGGTGATTGTCAGTTCACCAAACCCTGCTTTTTTGACTATTATGAAAGTATTACAAAGTTAATCCAAATTTTCCATACTTTTCATTTAGAAGAGCATCTGACAGTTTAGAGCTGTTAAAAAAGTTTGTGATTGACTGTCACCTCATGTTAGGCAGTATCTGAAAACACTCACTCAGGACATCAGAAACACAAATCCAGTTCCTTTTTCTTTCTCAGGGGTCTTGAGCTTCATTCTCAAGAAAAGGCCCTATGCACTGTGTGTCTGAAAAGGAAAATTTCTGAGGATTGTGTATAACAATCAGTCCAACATGCCACTTCTAAAAAAAAAATATCTACTGAACTGCAAAATGAATTATTCTTGCAGCATTTCATGCTGATATTTTACTTGCAGCTTGTGGCATAGAAGGATTTATGTACTTATTGGCCATATTACACATGCTGAGTCCAACAAGGATGATGTTTTGTGGTTTAGAGTTCCCGGTTTTATTCTCAGCACTCCTAGAGAATCACTGTTCAAGTATGGACAAGTTTATTTCCTGACTTGTTTTCCTCATTTCTGAATTAAATATGATCGCTTCCTTTAATGATTCCTTACATAAGCATTGTATATTTTGGATTACTGTGAGCCTCGAGAGGTGCTCAAAAGTGTAAACAATTTTATTTACAGTGGATGTGTCTATCATCTGTGTATGACATGAATGCGTGCACATGTGTATGTTTTGTATTAGAAGCATATATGTATTATAGGTTTATCTAGGTTTATGATGCATGAATACTATGGTGAATAGTACCAAATGAAATGCCCTTACTTGGATAATTACTATCATGCCATAGTATTCTCTCTGAAAGCAGTATTTTCTCCTCTTTAACTGAAGTTGAAGCTATTCACTTACGTGAGCCAAATTATACCCTCATAGACTATTTAGTACTCGTGTCAAACTGACCTTGTGATTTTTTTCAAACCAGTTTTGGTCTTTACCATATTTATTCACTAGAGATGGGTTAGAATTGAAGGATCTGAATGTCCGATGTTGATCTGAGAGGCGTAGGCCCCTCTGAGATTAAGAAAGGCGAGTGGATCCCCTCTCTGTAGACCTCCTTAGGTCCTTGCACTTGACTTTTAAGCTCTTCTGCTCCTGTCAGTGCATGTTTTTAGCTGGGGAACAAAGGGGATGATTCAGTGGAGATGCTGCATGTAAACAGGACAGTGAAGATTGACACAAGTAACCCAGCACAAAGATCAGGAAATAGCTGTGAAATCAGGGCTAGGAGCATATGTGGGGGGGGTTTCAGTGCTGTGTTTGTGCCCAAATCCCCAAAGTCTCACTGAATCCTAATAGTTCACTATCTCAATTCTTCTTTCTTTTGCCAAAACTTTTTGCCTTTTTTTCTTTTTAAGACGTTTTCAAGGAGTAGTAATTAACTGTTCAGGTTTATCAAGCCTGATTCCTCACAATACATCTATTAGGAGATTGGCAGCTGCCATTGTAAAGTGAGATTAGAGCAAACATTCTCTTTCTGCAGTCTGGGTGAAAACAACAATGGAGAGGTCAGTTCTCATGATTTTTCATAGTTTCTAGCTGTTGATATCTGGGATTCCAATTCAGTGCTTTATATTCTGAAATTAACTTTTCACTTTGGTCCACCAGAGCCCCTGTTTTGTGCCTCTTGCCTAATGCAAGTTGTGGACTTCTCAAGCTTTTCCCCGAGAAGGTGACTATAATAGGTTGGTAGATTTTCATCTATTTTGGACACCGGTCAGTATACTTTATGCTTTGTTGGAACAGTATGTTACAATAACCAGAAAGATAGCTTGTAGTTTTGTAGCTCTGTGCCTTTATCTGTCCAGGAAATAAGAGATTAGTGTATTAAAACATGCTCTGAAAATGCACACTGGTTTTAGAGTATTGCAATTCTGCTTTACATTTCATTTAAAATACATTTTAAAACCATTTCATACTGTATTCATGAAACATTCTAGCAAATACTCTCACAACAAGACCAAGATCTTTCAGATTATCTTGGGTTTATTTATTATTATTTTTTTTTTTCTTCTTTGTTCTGTATTCCCCAGTTTAATTAAAGGCCTTCTCCTCCTTTTCCCTCAGGATTCTTTACTTTCTTTCTGTAACAATTTGTGATTTACTGGCTAATTTGAACTCTAGTTTTCTTTACAGTTAAAAAAACCCCACATGTATATTCAGATTTGTGACTGTGCGATTAGTGTATGGGAGATAAGGCAGGAACATAAAACTAAGAAAGCAACAGAAAAAGACCGGTCCCTGTGTGCATGGCAACTGTGTCATAGCTCTGTTATTTATTCGTCCGAATAATGGACAAATGGCAAGATTCCCGTTGATTTCAGTGGGAGCAGAAGTTAACTGGAAATGAGCAGCTTTCCTACGTGTCTAATATTCTTAGGACTCAGGTGTTAATTTGTGAAGAAAGATCAACACAGATGGGAAAAGTTATAGCTTTGTGGAAGAATAGCTGGTTGAAATGCAGATACACACAGTAAGGGCCTAATCTGCTTGAAGCCACATACCGACTTCAATAAAAGTCAAGGGCCTTGCAGGAATCCAAGCTAAATGATAGTAAAAAATCTAGATAGAGGCCAAACAAAGCCCTTCACTGATGTGAAATCGTGTGTACATATAATCTTCAATATACAGATTTGTACATATGTTTTCTTAGAATAAAACGTTAATGAAAGGAAAATGGCATCCAGGAAGACAAAGCATCCAAGGCAACCCATCTGCACTCTTGTCATGTGATAGACTTGGACAAACCTAAAGCTGCCAATACAACTGCTCAAGGAGTATGCCAAGGGAACAGATGCTACCTCTGCAAGGATATTTTCCAAAGTATGGCATTCAGGATCTTGTGATTACCATCCAGAGAGGAAGAGGTGAGGAAGAGAAGTGGAGTGATGTTGCCTTGGCACCTCCCGGTGTCAGCTTGCCTCTCACATTCACTTGAGTTGGGTGTTTTCAATTCTTTCTTCTTCTTCCTAAGAGAGACATCTCGTGTGGAAGTTAAAAAGAAAAACACCTTTAAAATATTTATTCTAGGGCAAATTCATTAATGTATTTAGTCTTATGATGCATAATCATGTTTAGGTTAGCAAAAGGCCCACAGAGGTACTGGATAAATCTGTGAGATCAGAAGCCAGCCGGGTTTTTGTGAACTCGGGTGGTTGAAATGGAAGATTGTTATGATTTTTAGAGAGCAGCCTGAAAGCGATGCCTTTTGGAGAAGGGCAGGTCCTGTAGCACCTCTGTTCGTTCACAAGGCTGGGGCATACGGCCACTGCACGGATGCTGGGTGAGCCAGAGTTAGTACGGCAGGCTCAGCGCATGGCTGAGAAACAGGCAACTGCTTTTGTGCAAACACTTGCACACCAGCTACACCAGGCCATGGCAGCGAGCTGTCACAACATGTGTGAAGGGTCCTGTGGGGCACGGTGTGAGAAGTGCGGAGAAACGGGGGCTGCCGTGGTGCCGCTGCTGGCACCCGGTTTGGTGAGCTGGGGCTAGTGCTCTGCCCCTGTGGTCAGCAACATCCATAACCAAATATAGGTCTTTTCTTCATAAAAGAAAAAAAAAGTCCTCTATAGAATTGTTTAAATGTTTCTCACTGTTTTCATTCCCTCTGCATTACGAATTGTAAAGGGATAGTGCGATAGCCAGCAGGCCTCTGTTTGGGCACTCGGCTTTTCTAGGGACCTTCAGCATCCATGTTGCTATGCCTGACGCTGGGCCATAGCTGCAAAAACGTGCCTTCTCCGAGCTGATCCGAGGAAAGAGAAACATACCCAGCCAGCAACAGTCTCCACTTCCAAAAGTTTATGGTTTCTTCCAGGCTTGTGCTGATAAATAGTGTCCCAGTGATTTCTTCATCCTGAGAAAATACCCTCTGAGACCACGCTCAGAGTTCTTATCAAATTTATGTGGCTTTTGGACTAAGTACGCTTTTAATCAAGCCCCACCAGCACAAGAACGAGTAAGTGATGACCTTTATTTTGTTTGGGGCTTGGAAGAGGGGCAGAAGGTCACAGGCTGAAACCTGGTCACTGAGGCTCATCCCCTCTGGGCCATGACTGCCCGGTGCTCTCCCTGCGCCGTGGCGAGCGCCCGAACCGAGCCTTTGCTTCGGGCCCCTGCAAGGAGGAGAGGGGCGAGCAAGGGAGGCTTGGCTGAGCCTCCCGGCAGCGGCAACCGCCCCGAGGAAGCAGGGAAGGAGGGGGGCCCTGCCCGTCCCGCCCCGCCATGCTCACGTGCGTGCCCACTCGCTGTTCTTGTAGCGCGGTGTCTGCCCTTCCCTGCTGCTGGACGCCACGGGAGGTCGGCCGAAATGATCCAAATGCATCGTTTCCCTGGTGTGGAGGTTGCGATGGGGAACCATTGAATGACGGCGGTGCGTTTTATTGCCCTGCGAGCGTTCGCTGTGCTGTGACAGTTCCTTCAGTCAAGTTGGGGGTTGAAACCAGGCTCAGACTGCTTTCTTTCCAGCAGCAGCCTCCGGCGTGGCCGGGACCCTCACTCACAGCCCGGGAGCGGCTGTCTCAGTTGTGAGCTCTCTGTCCTACGAGGTGCAGGCCCAGGGACTGAGACCTTGGCTCTGCACGTCCCTGGAGCATCGCAGAAACCCCAACCGACAGCCCGCCAAGGAAGAGGTTTTATACTGGTTTTGGCAGCATTGGTTTGACTGGGGGTTAGCGGTGTCCTGAGCGGAAAACCACAGTACGTGAATCTCATTTGCTGGGATTGAAATATAGCAGCCAAGGCAGATCATCCTCTCTCGCTGTTTTTATGTGTCCCTGAGTCTAAAGTCATTTTTAAAATGTGAGTGATGCAACTTCTTGCATCTTTCATTTAATATGCTGCTTGGTAAACAGTGTTTTAGATTAGTATATTTGTAATTTAAATGAAGACAATACATCAAGTCAAGTCAGAAAAGAAGGAAGAAGTTTAAGGAATGATTGATGCCTCTTTCAGCGTTATGCCCTCTTCAAAAAGAAAATAAAAGCAGCATAAGGAGAGGGAAGAGGTGGGATTATTGAGGATCTGGTGGGATAAGGGAGAAAGAGAGAAACTATTGTTCATGGGCAGAAATACACTATTTTTAAAACCACAGTCAGCTCTGATAGTTGAATCTGTTTTCTTCAAGCGCACTAATAAATTCTGCCTAATTCATTTTTTATTCTCTCTTGGGGTCTGCTTGCAGATTTGCCTCAACAAAGGAAGCATCATGTTACTTCTTTTAAATAATTGATGGCTCTTGGTCCAAGCCAGCTTGAAGGAAATTCAAAAATAGGTACCAATTGAGTAAACACCCTGCCTCCCCCCCTGCTCCCACCCCCCATCCCTTATTTATTTTTGCAACCTGGGTGACTGGCAGTTGCCGATGATGTCATCGAAGCTTTGGGTACACCCGGCACTAACAGCTCTGATTTCATTTAGGTATTTATATTTAAGAAAAGGAGAAGCTGTTAATTGTACACTGTCTGATGGAGCTAAGAGCTCTTAATAAATCATCAGCAGTCCTGCGCTGTAACAACCAGGGTTGGACTTTAACAGGCTGCGGCTGGAATGGGTACCAAGAAAGGCACTGGAGAGACTTGCACATATACGCTGTCCTCTTCGCTGGGGAAGGTGGGCTTCTCAGGGTACCTGTGGATCACTGGTTTCCATCGTGTTGGTTGTTTGCAGGCTTTGTTGTGCCGCCTCTGACAGCAGCGTTGTTTCCATGGAATACGTCATTTCACTGGACATCACAGATTTGCCAAAGCTCTGTGATGTCGTTTTTAAAGATGCTCACTTCACAATTTGCCCTTTAAATTATTTGAAACCAGAGTGGTCTCAACTAACAACAACAACAAAATCCAGCAATAATTTTTTTGACATTTTTCTTCTTTGTTTAGCTAGCCTTGGAGAGGCAGCGTGGTCTTTTTCTGCCATCTTTGCAGGAAATATTGCCTCAGTAAGAACATTTTTGGTGTAAAATACTGCATAGGAGAAAATAGTGGAGGAGTTTGCATCTAGTGAGTTTTACATTCATACTCTGATTTGTAGTCCACCTGCCTTCATGCCTTCTCAGTTTTGATAGCAGCAAGCTAAAGGAAAGTTAGCTGAAGGTGGCTTCTGTGTGAAGTTGGTATCCCTTTTAGGTTTTCTTTGTAAGGTGTGTCAATGTAACTTATGCAATGTTGCAGAAGTGATGCTCAACTATAAAAGGGACTGATGTCTGTAGACAAAAATGGGAAACTTTTTCTTCCCAAATAGGCAAGTCCTACAGTTCATTTCGATAAAATATTTTAATGTGCAAAACTAGCACTCACCTAGTAAATTTCATAATGTCTTCTTGACCTTGCAGCATTACATGGGCACACATGCCATTCAGCTGAACTACTCTAGTGTCCAATACCCTGGAGAAATTGTCAAGTATTTCCTCTGATGCCATGCTTGTGTCACCCACGCTCGCTCGGTGCTCCTCTCTGCCTGCTAATGGCGCTCAGGCCATGGAGCAGTTTGAGTGCTGGCAGCCATAGCGGGATCGGGATGGACCTTTCCAGGCAGGAGAGCAGAACACCATCAGGGGCATGCCCACATGAGTAGGTGCAGATGGACCGGGGTGGGCTGAACGTGGTTTGGCTCTGGTTTGGAAGCCATGGAGCTGTTTAGTGCAATGCCGTCATCGGGCTAATAGTCTCATTATGTATTATTAGCAGTGTTAGACCTAGAAGCTCCAGTATGAAGACTGACCTGTCAGGAGTATGCCATATAGTTTGCATATTTATTGTCCTCTCTTACCTCCCATAAATTGACTATCGTCTTCAGTAAAGTAAGTATTGTAATGGCATATAATCTGATTTTCAAAGAAAGCTTTCTTTGAGAAATGGAGTGATGGAGCCACTTCTGTGTGTTTCTCCTCCTCCCCTCCAGAAATAGACCTCTGGGTGTCTGTATTAAGAAAACCATAGTATTCAGGGGGGCAACATGGAGACAGGAGTTGGTTGTTTCTGATGCGTTACAATCTAGGCAGTGAGAGGACAGTGCAAGAATGAAACTTGAAACAATAATAGCAAAAAATACCTGCCAAAGCAAGGCATACAATTTCATGTTTGGATATCTACAAAGTGTCCTGTACTCTGAGTAGTTCCTCTGCCAACGCGGTGCTCATTGGTGCACAACGATGTGCAAGAGGTTTTTGAAGTGATTGTGAATGCGTATGCATTTTTAAACAAGTGATTGTAGTATTTGGAAACTTCTGTGTGGTGCAAAGTTTGCAAGCGGAATTCAGAGATTGTTCAAATTATCTCTTTATCTGCCAAAAGAACAGGTAAAAAATTAATTTGGTGATAGGAAAAACTTAAAGCCAGCACACTAGCTCACTTTGCGTGTTAATACAGTCTTTTCCCGTAGAGGGAAATCAAAGACTTGCTGAATGCACAGCATACTGAGGTATATCTATTATTGTGTGCTTAACTCTGTTGCCTGGGAGCTTTTATTAAATGCGATGGCCAAGAAAATTGACCTTACATTTTGTTTTTTTTCTTTTGGGGTTAGATCCTGAGTCACATCACAACATGTATAAAGCTGGCAATTTACTGATTTGTCAATGAAAAAAACATTTAGCTGGGAAAAAAAGTGAAAGTCTTGCAATAACATCACTGGGCTTTGAAATACAAGCTGCATCACAGGATATGAGTATGTTATTGGGTGTAATACGGACTCCGTTATCCATGAATATAATGACATAGAACAAATATCACGAGACAAAGTAAAACCATTTTTTCTGATGGCTGGACTCTCCAGTTATAAAATGCTATTGCAAGCATTCTGTTTAGGAAGGAAAGTTAAAAACCTCTCGTGGGTACATAGAAAATGCTGATCCTGAATGTATAAATGGGCACATTTTAATCCTTAAGTTATTATTACTCATGATTAATTGTAATTATTTTATTACTACTCCAAGCCCTTGGGTCAAATTGCACACTGAATCCATTATGAAATTTGCTGAAAAATCTCTTGATTTGGTATGTTACCTTTATTATACTGAATATTGGACATCATCAGTTGCACTAAAGAGGCCAACTGCTATCATGCCATCAAATTACAGGATGTATTTGGGTTGCAGGCGTAACTCCATTTCTTTCAGTGTCATCAGATATAACTGTAAATTTAATGCACAAAGGGAAGGGGAAATAATCCCTTCACCCACGAAGACATAAATTAAATGTTACCGCACGCTAAAAAACGTAACCCGAAATGAACCTTACGTTCAGCAAAGTTCCGTGCGTACATTCAGTACATGGGCTTTGTTCAAGGGGATGGCAAATACTTTCAGATTAGTCTGTTTTATTGAGGATTTTCCAGTGGAAAAGCTTGGTACCCCCTCGCTCTGGCCAGCCCTACCTTCCGACTGCATAAAGGCAGTGCTCTCCCTCCTCAAGTAACCAGAAGAATCTTTTTCTTCTGCCCATATAGCTTGTAATATACATAAAAGCAGAATTTGCTTTGATCCTGACAGCGAAACGTTTATTTTTAAACTCAGGCTGGGCTGTTGTCCAGCAATGCTCTTTCCTTTGCATCATGCCCTGGGTTTCAGCTCCGCAGCCTGCCCGGGTGCAGCTGGACCTGCTGCAAGAGGGACCTGGCTTGATGGGTCCTGCTGAGCTGGCTCCCTCCCTCTCCCCCATTCCTCCTTCTTCTCTGGTTTTGAAATTCAAATTGAATGCAATTTTCAGCTCATTTGAGCCAGAATATACTCTTGCTGAGCTTCAGTGGCTCTTAAATTCAAACTCGCAGGAGAAAACAGATATCATCTGTCACCGAGGGTGGGAAAGGGTGTCCTCCCCACATTTTATTCATGGGAGGCAGGGCTGGACTGACTAATTCCAGCCTTTCTGACTAATCACTCACTGGCAAACTAATCAGCTAATCGATGCGACTGGTTTCTTGTAGTTTGGTCTCTTTCTGCAGGGTTTTTTGTATTTCTCCAGCCTATTTAGCGTTTGTATTTAATGTCCTAGAGGTGCCCTAGCTGGAAGGGCTGTGTTCGCATTTGACCGTACCTGCTCGTTTCTGCTCTCGTTGTCTCCATTACAGACTATTCCTTTTAAAGACCTACGGATGGAAATGCCCAAAATCTGATAGCTGGCAGAGGAGAGGCGAGGTGAGAAGAAGCTTGAAAAATGGAAAAGGGCAAAGGGAGACAATGTATTAAATGCATTAGTTGTTGTTACGTCAGCAGGTTTAGGACTACATACATTTATGGGGTACATACCACAGCTGCTTACTGTATGAAACCTGTTTCATAATAACACATCTGCCAATGTCTCAGGAGTCACCTCATGGGATGTGGGAGCCCTGCTTAAAAGCAAAGAAGTACAGCTCCCTATTTTGTCTTACTGCTTTTTTTTTTTGTATTATTTTTGAAACATAAAAAGACTTATAAATAAGACCAGCTCCTGCTTTTATTGCAGTCCTTTACAAACCTGTCTTTTATTTGGTGAAAATAGCATTGGTTTGGAGATCGGCAAACTACCTTCAAACGGAAATGTTGCAAGAAACAGCAATTTGGTGGGTGTAAGGGCAAAACTAGAGTACAATCTGTGCTAGTAGAGAAAATAGGTTACTTAATCTAACAGCATGATAGCATTTTAATGCTGCTCTGAGCAACATCAGCTTGTCACTGGCGAAAATCCACAACCTGAATTTTTGTTGTAGCAAAACCTATGTGCCATAAAGGATGTCAGAAATAGACGGGACATCTGCAAATGATGAGAAATATTAAAGTCAGACTGGAAATAATGTCAAACACCATGCTGGTCCCTCAATTGTTTTATACGCGCTAAAGCCTTGATATATTACTGAACCTGGCTTAGAGTTGGAAACCAAGTATTCTGCAGCTTTCTGGGTGCCTGTTCTTTGTTCCTCATACTGGACAAGGGTTTGTGTACAGCTAGGGCTCGATCCTGTAAACAGTTTTGTATTTGATATGCTAATGTCACCCAGGGAAAACAAGCTGTAATTCCGTCATTACTTTATCAGATGCTTGAAGCTTTTTTCCTGCTAATATGTTCCCTGCTTCCATCTGATAGCGTAAAAAATTACTCAGCAAAATAAAGCTTCTTAATAATCTTGTACAAATAAACTAAAATTAAACTTTGGGTAGCAGGAATTGATTTCCAGTGGTCTTTATGGTTGTAAATGATAGCCCTGCCACATTTACAGCTTCTGAAGCAGAGGATTTTGGAATCTCTTTTTCAATTAGGCAATTAAATTCGGGTTAAGCCCTGTTTTAGGCACCTTGGTGCCTCTCTGAATCTTCCCTTTGTCTCCAGCGGTTCTGTTAGACGTTGACACTGACCTGCAAAGCTGGTACTACAAGTCCTTACAAAGAAATCTGATATTCCTATGAAAGTTATGATGATGTATGTAAATCAGCTGCCATATCCACACTGTCACCTGTTCAGCTGAAAAAGAAGGGCAAATCATTTCGTTGGTAGCTGCTGAAACCGTCAGCTGCACTGTCATTAATACTCTACCCTCTTTCCTGGAAACTCAATATGTCAGCTACCTGATGTACCCTTTCTCTTCAAAGAATACATCTCTCCATTCCTTCAAATTCTTCTTGAGCTGGGACCTCCCATCTGTCAGTTTATTGTTCTTCTTCTGGCCCATTAGTTTTTCCTCCCATTCTTTTTTCATAGCCTCATGTGTTTTATATAGAGTTCTGTCATGTGCTAATGACCAGACTATCTGAGCTCCTTCCAGGAGCATATAAAGTGATGTGTCCAACTGCTATTATGCCTTTTTCTTTCCTCTTCTATCTTGTGGGGAGAACAGTGGGGGGGTGAAGCATTAGGTTTTGAATTTTTTTATATTTCTGTGATATATACGCCTCCACCATCACGATCCTGGTCACCCTCTGCCTAGAAGGCATCCCCTGGACTACCCTGTTTGGACTTTGGTGCTGGATATGTTCCGCGGGGAACTGCCTAGATTTATTTTGCTGCTCTCTGGGACAAGACTCTCGGTGCAGTGTCACTTCCCTGAAGCAGATGTTCCTGGTCCCTCTCTATAGATGCTATTGCTGAACTTTCTTGTTCCACCCCCTGTACTCTGTCTTGCTGCTTAACCTTGATGGTCCCAGAGACCTTTCATCATCAGTCGTCTCATCTGTAATTTATCCTTCTGGGGCCACATGGCAGCTGAAGCCCTTGCACACAAAGTGCATGCTGGGATTTGAATAATAAAAAGTATTTTGCTTTGCAGCAGTACGAGAGCCATAGAAATCCAGGTGAAATAAGAAGTGCCTGCCTCCTTGCTTTGGTGGATCTCCTGGATCTCACCCCTCTCTGGCACTTGCCCGCCTTTCAGCCCACAGCCATTTTTCTTGGTTTGTGTTTGGCCCATATGCAAAGCTTTCCATTGCATAAGGAAGCAAAACTCTGGCTGATGTCAATGGACATTGACACCAATGGGATTTTTACTTAAATTAAGTCTCTGCAACTCACCTTTTTGTTGTAGCTGATATTCCTGTACAAGTGTTAAAAAGTAGCAGTTGCACCTGTAAGTTTTCCATGTGAGTAGACTCTTGTGCACCTGAGGAATCCTATTAGAGATTTCCACGTGAGGAATAAATGACTGGATTGCAAGTCTCAAAACTCCTAAAATTTTTGTCCTATCCGATGAAAAACCTGTTGGTGTGTCTGTGTAAGGTTTGCATCTATAGGTGCATATCTATAGAGAAAGAGATGTGTTTTATGATATCTCCTAAATAGCAGATCACTGTGTGACCTGCAATTCCTGCTTAATTATAGCACACTCGATAGAGATCACAGCTTCAAATGAATAAATACCTGCCAACCAAACTCTGGTGTTTGTGGTATTGAACCTAGAATCAGGTTTTTGCATTTTAATTTTGTATCTACTTTTGCTATTACTATATGTTAATGCTTCTGATTGGTTATTATTTTTCTTTACCATTCTCTCTATATATTTTTCGTTCCTTTCCTTCTTTATGGTACTTCAAGAAGTTTAGTAGTGTAGGATCAAAACTGTTCCCTTTGAAATTATCTTTAAAACTGCTGTTGACTTCAACAGGATTAGTGGTCTTGTTAGGGAGCCTGAGAAAGTGGTCTTACAGCACACACAGCATCTGATTCCTAAATAACAAACCCTGTCAAGTCAGTGGCTTCCCGGAGTCACATTTTGTTCCGTCCTGGCACAAACCAAACTGGGACCACAAATTGTATCACCAGGCAGCATCGCCATTAGCCTTGTGTATATTTTCACCGGCCTTTGTATTGCATGGTAACAATAGTTTTAATTATGGAGAGCCAAAACAATGACTTGTATATCAGATGGGGCTCAGTTTTCCCTGTGGACAAAACTCTGATTAGCCATCGGAGAAAAGCTTTGTATCTCGGTTTTTCTCCCAGGCTGGATTTTACTCTGCACTTTAGCAGACAATTGTTGTGCTCAGGGTGGGAACTTGGAGGGGCTGGCACAGGCTGGAGGGCTGCCGGACAGTGGCCCAGCGGGAGATGAAGTGACCTTCCTGTCTCGGGGCCAGCCTGGCACTGTGGTAGTTCGTGTGTTTAAGAACAGTCCTTCCACTAAAGGACTGCTCTTGGCATCCCTTTAAAGTGCTGGAGAGCTGCATATTTGGAAAAGCCTGGTGAGAAGTGATGTCTAATAATCGGCCGTGACAATGTTCAAGATTGTGCTTGGGGACAAACAAGGAGCTCCACTTCAGCAGTAGACATGAAAATTCTCAAAGCAGATCCGTATTCACATCCAGCCATGACGTGGGAAGTACATATGTCTGCGTGGTAGGATGGAGGTTAGGAGTGGCTTGCTTCACAGTGGCAAGGGTGTTGTTTAAGTCACTTTTCCAAGACGGGGCATGTGAGGGCAGTGACCAAAAATGTGTACATTTCTTAGGGAACTCATCCTGAGAAAGAAAGAATTGGTTGATGTAAATTAATGTCTTTTTTATTTCAAATATAATCATTTATGTGGAGTTCTAATGCATTCATTTCCTATTTTGGAAGAATGGTGGCCCTTGGTAAGGCTGTTTCTGGGTTTGTGAACTTCCTGGCAGTGTTTGAAGAGCAGAGAGGTTGGTGAGGAGATGGGAAGTGATGTAGTTTCGTCTAGATCTTCTCTGGCACGCTGACATTCCTAGCCTATGTTTTCCTGATTGCAGGTCTGAGGCAGTGTTGTCAGGAGATTATGGCCAGAGATCATGGAATCACTGAGAATAAGAGTTGCAAGATCACACTGTTAACTAGAAATTCAATTATTCAAATGTGGTTCCAGAATGCAGGGGGCTCAGCAAGCATGTAGGCTAATATTTAGACTTGCTGAATCTCTAATCTTGCTCCTTACAGTGTTTCAACAGCTTTTTTTACAACACAAAATCCCGAGCAAGTATTTCACTGGTAATCGTACAGTTGATTCACTTATACTTTTCAAAATTTAAGAGGTCCTGCCTCTAAGATTGTGATTTTGGAATTTGGGGTCATAAATTAAGCCCTCTTATGAAAGAAAATGAGAAGTTTATTGTTGTTTTCAATAAGATTTTATGGTAAGTATGGCAACGGTAAGTCTGTCATTCCCAGCTTTGCTGCACATGTGTAGCTCTGTGCTTTGAGACCCTTGAAATGTCTGTTTTTAGGACATCAGCAGGGGGCTAATGAAAAGGCTTTGTTGATTTTAACGAATTGCAAGCCACTGTAGCCAAAATAAATATAATCTGCTTTTTGGATTAGTTGTCACACATGATTTTACCTACTAACAGTGATTAAAGAACCCTGGTGGACCAGAAGCCTAGCTGCTCTCTGGTGACTCTTGCTAAAATAGCAATAAACAGAAGTAAATAAAGACTTAGGGCATTAGTTATCTTTAATAAACAGTGACACTGCATGTAACGTTGAGGGGAGACTTCAAAAACCTGCATCGTGTACAGCAGTGTCACTCTTACTAGCACAGAGAGCGTTGGTCGTGTTAGATGGCTGGAAGCGATGGTGTCACTGAGCTGCCGTCCTTGCGCTGCTGACCTGCAGCCCCTCTTCGAGAGCTGCTGACCCAACTGGACACCTTGTGGAGACCTTCATCAACCAGCCGTTTTCATCCAGCAGCAGACGTCAGAAACAAAGTTGAAAATGTCCAAAACTAGAGGGATTACAACAGGAAAATGAAGGGAGCGTTAATTGCTTCTGTAATTATGCAACCTCCAAATCACTGTAATTCCATCCAGTTAAAGAACGGAGGGCCAGTGCTTAGTCTCTCTTACCTTAGTCTTCCTAAGTTGATAAAAAGAATTACTTGCCCCTGCTGACATCTTTTATCCCTGATATTTTCCCAGTAATCAAGGGTGGGTGTGTTTCCTGATCCCCTTCACATTTGTTGTGAGAGGCAACAATTACAGTTGATAGTATCGTACTACTCCTTTGGACTTACTGTTGCTTTTAATCAGTGGGTAGAAGAAACAAAACAAATGAAAGCATGTTCTCCCTTCCAAGAGGGGGTTATTGCTGCAATACTGAACGTCGGGAACAAGTTTAGGCTCTGCTGTAGGCAGAAAAACACCTTGCTGAGAGTGGCAGGGGATGGAGGAGTTTCTCAACAGAAACATGGAAAATCAGGGCTTTTGAAATTTAGAAAAATGTAGGGATAGCAAAACATGAGAAAGATTAAGGAAAAATCCTACTGAAACAGGGAGATGGTCTGAGCTTTCTAACGAGTCTTCGACTTGTATTCATCTGTCCCTAATTGTACACCCCGGGAAGGCACGTGGCACTGTCCTATAGGGAGTTTTTCTTTTACAAGACAGCTCAAAAACTTCAAAGTAGTCAAGTGAACATCCTCCAGCTTTTTTAGAATTGTATAACTCTTTTTTGATATATAAAGCTAAATTCTGGTTTGGTGTTTTTGGTGAAGTTGTACGGTGGTTACAATACACTTCTGGCTTTACAGTCTACGATAAAAATACTTTGATATCATGCTCAGGAAGGGAGCAAGACCCAGCAAAGACCCATCCTTCTCTTGGCTGGCAGTCATTAGGAGTTTGGAGACTTGCCCGATGGTGTAATTCAAGTCTTGACTGCATATCTTATTGGTTAAAAATAGGAGCCAACCCCAGCTCATCAGTTTTGCTAAGAAACTATTGATTGTGATTAGCAAGCTTAAAAATAATTACCTTGTGTGTTCATTGCTATCTTTGGATGTAGTCTCATATTCCTACTCTTATAGAAAGTATTGAGCAGCACAATAGGGTGATTTGATGACTAAGGTGTTATATTGTGTGTGGGGGAGAAGGGTATTGAGCACTTCTTAATTGTTCCATCTCCTGGTGATTGAAAAAACACACAACACCTACACAGGGAAGAAAACCCACTGGCCTTACTGAAGGGTGCAAAATGAGCAATCCACCACCCCCTTTTTCCCACAGGGACTCCACTATATATACAGTCCTTCCCAGTTTCAGCCATCACTGTTACCACTCAGCTCTTCTTTGCCAGGAGCCACAAGTCCACCCAGCAGCTCAGGTGCTGCACCCCAGGGAGGAGTAAAACATGGATTTGGCTAGCACCTGGGGAAGGGGGGGATGAGTTTCACCTGGCTTTTAGCATATGATTTAAAAGCCTGACAATGCTGATTCATACCTGTTAGTGAGTTGACCCTGCATGTCTGGCTTAGTTAACAATACCTGAAAGCCTGTCTGTCTCTGGAAGTTGTTGTTCCTGTAGCAGGGATAATTGCAGCAAGCAGCTGAATTTTGTTGCTTACAGCACTGTGTATTCAAGTGAACCAGCATCCACTTTGGTCTGCTGAAGCCTGGGCTGCCTGCTGAGCATGTGAAAAGAGCGACCTATACCTGTCAGACTCCTAATGCAGGTCAGTGGCCACTTCAGGGGGCCACCTTCCCCAGACTTTAACTCTGAAGCACCCTTGGAAAAACTGATTTTTTTGCTGTGTTGCTCTCTGTTGAGAGAGCCTAGGAGGAGTGACTTCTCCATTTATGTTTGGTGTCAGAAGCTGGATGATGAGAATGCTGTTATGTGATACTATGCCTGCTGGATCTTCCCACCCTGTTCGTTAGGTTTCACATCCCCTATGAATGTGTCAGTAACTTCAGGTCATAATAATTTGTAATGCCTTGTTTGGTTTTGCATTTTCAGAGTTTTACTCTTGTATTGGTTTGGTGTGTTCCAAGACTACCCTCAGCAGGCACCTGATGTACTGGCAGGGACATGCACTATAATGTGGGTTGGAATACAAATTGCACAGATGTTTTGCAGCCATGGATGCTTGTTGTGGGGTTGTGCATATCAAACTGAAGTCTCATCACACAATCAGATAGTGATGTGTGGGCAAGGTGCAGACAAACTCTTCAGGTCCTTTGCAAGTCACGTGAAAGCGTATGGGTTTGTGTGTCCAGGAGAAGGATATGTGCTGGGTTTTTTGGCTGTTAATGACAATTTTTGAATTTTTTTTTTTTTGTCTGTATAAATTCCGAATCAAAATGTTTGTTAGTGCAATGGTCTTCATATTGTTACAGTTGGGAGAGGTGAGCACTGGGTCACACCAGCGTTACTGTGCCTTGTGTGGGTTTTGGGTTTTGCATTGCTTCAAGAATGTAGAAGAATGAAATGCCAGGCTTCAGTATGGTACCAAGGGAAACTGCAGGTATGTTTGCTTTCCTTTGCACTACGGTCAGTGTCAGAGGAGGAGATGCAGATGGACTGCAGCCGCAGCTCTGAGCGGAAACAGAGCTGGAGCAGGAGCACTGCTGGGGTGTCTGAGGAGCCAGTGAACGTGACGGGAAGGTGGAGCTCTCTTCCTCTTGCTGCCCCGCAAAGGACGCTGCAACAACCCCAGAGAAGGTCTGGGCTGCATGGATAGAGACCTGGGGATGGTACAGCATAAAATTTCCCTGACAGGAGTTTCTGATAGCAGCTTTATGTGCTAAAGGTGTTGTCATATGCTTTTTAAACTTTCTAAGTGACTCTAAACCTGTATACTGCAGTAATTTCTATATAAATACTTGTGTAAATTCTTAATAGGCTCATAAGAGTAAGCCATGTATTTCCAAACAACTTGCTTCAAAAATAGTTGGGCTGAGTGAGAAATACTACTGTAAGAGCTATTTTTTCCCCTTGCATTGAAAGGGGCTTAGGCTTGAGCCCTTAAATTCAGCATGCTTTATTAGCGTGATTCCTGGACCCACAAGGATTTATATGAGAGTTTGAAATGTTTAAACTATGTATTTTTCACATTTAAAAACAAATGGTACAACTGTAAAATTTGATCTATTGGGCTGTACCAGAGCTAGAAGTGAGTGTTGTGTTGTTTTCCTGTGGTTTGAGTACCTTCTCTTTCACCCAAGAGGCTGCGACGTATTTTTTCGTGTCTGGCTGTCTCAGATACTTATATGGTTGCAACTACTGCAGTTTCTGAATGTTACACAACACTTCTGGGAGAATATTATTACCTTAAGCGTATTACTGGCTCATGAATACTGAGTGCCTTTCTTAGCACCAATGAACTTGGACAAGGCTTTTGGTATTTTTTGGAGAGAAGGACATGTTTTGGAGGAACTTTACTAAAAAGTATAGCAAGAGCGACTGCAGATTTCGCACACCAACAGCAAACTCTGGGCTGAAATCTGTCAGGTCTTGGCCATGGAGAAGCTGAGCTAGTCACAAGTCCTTCATTTACTTTATTTGTCATGTGGATGTAACTGTTATACAGCCTATTGGCTAACTGATTTGTGATTGTACATAGTCACTTTTTGTGTTATGTTTAACACTTTTCTTGACAGAAGTGGTGAGAACCAGGGACAAATACTTCTGCTAGTGTGTAGCTGGTGGCTCAGAGACAACTACAGCCACTAGCCTGGCAATAATTTGAATTATTGCAAATGCATGGGAAGAGTAAGAAAGAAGATGCAGGGCAGAAAAAAAAAAAAAAACCAACAACCCGCACAAGGGAAGTTTCTTGAGGGTAATTTTATTAAAAGTTCATGTTTGAAGTGATGTCATCCTTTTCATTCTCTGTATTCAACTGCCTTTCTGAAGCTTGGCATAGCTATTCTGATGTGCAGCAAAAATATTACATCAAAGGTGAATGTTTGAATTCTGGCTGAAAAAAAAGAAAAGAAGGGTGGTGGGACATGGAGCAGGGTGAAGAACCCCCAAATGACTAACACTTCTTAAAAGTAAGATATAAAAGAAAATAATCATTCCTGTCCCCTGACAAATAGTTCAAAAAGTAGTCAGCAGTTTGGATCTGGTATGTCACATTGCATACAAATGAAGAAACTGTCACCATCAGTTTCCTTTGAAACCTTTTGATCTTATCTTCTGTAGTAAAGGGCATGTGACTTGATCAGGGCTTCTCCTCTCTGATACGTAGTCAGAGTCCTGATGTACTAAAATAGCTGTGACAGGTTTCTCTACTCAATTGATAGGATTTCTTTTTTTTTTTTTTCCTTCAATGCCTTTGCGGTGGGTATGGTTCACCCTTCCCTCTCCATCCAGAAAAATGAGGTTCCTAATCTGGCAATTTCCAGATAATCCTGTATATTATGGTTTAGTCAGTAGTAGTCTTATGTCTCTTTTCTCTCCATTTGCCAGGCTGATTTTTTTTTTTCTAGTAAGAACAGGAAAGTGGAATTACAATATTTTTGTAAAGACATATCGGATGCATGATTCTTTCAAAAAGTCATGGGTTATATATTCTGATAATTAATTAAGGATTGTTTTGTTACAGAGTACCTTTAAATGTATGACTTGTATATGCATGGTCAGTCACGTGAAGGGACAGCAGTAGAAGGAAGAAATTTTGCCAGACCTCTAATACTTAATCTTTAAAAAGCACAGTTTCTGTGAGGTGTTTATATTTCTAATATGAGCTATATTAGTTAATGTGCTTCAGTTGATTTATGTTTTGCTCCAGAACTAGTGAAGTCGAGGAGAGTTTTCTGAAAGGGCTGAACTCTGCTACTGTAGCAATCGATGGCAAAAATCTCTTTGACTTTGGTACTGTGAGGGAGAGTTGAAGTAGGAACTAAGCCTCGGGAGGTCTCGCTGAGCTCCTCTTCGCAGACTAAAGGCCAGAACAAAATATCCTTGGGTCCACGTGCTGTCACCGCTGGGCTTTGTTACCAGGCTTCTGGTGGAGGTTGTCCTTGCTGGTGGTGGTCACCCAGGGGTGGTTTCTGCCCCTGCTGGGACTCTGCGGCTGGAGGAAGTAGTTTGCAAAATTTGTGATGTTTGCAGCAGAGACAAAGAAAGTTTATGCTGATTTTCTTTTCTTCTGTTTTTCTGAGGAAGCTAAGCAGTGATTGAGGTGTCCAGGAATTGTCTCTATCCAAACTTGCTAATTAAAGTGCTGGAGTTACTGAGTGCAAAGTGGTGTGTAAATGGGTGAAAGTTAATGGCCAGTGTTTGCACAGGAGGTCGGACTGAGTGATCTCTTTTAGCCTGCAGCCAATTAACCCGTGAGTATGCAATGTTGCCTTTCCCTGCAGTTGCCTAAGAGAAACTCAAAGATTTCATGGTCCATAGAAATGACCAGCCTGGCGGTAGGCTGCCCACCCGACCAGGATCTGCTCCATTTGGTTCTCTGCTCGGCTTCTGTCACTGGTGCATCCCCGTTACAAGTAAAGAGCTGGTAGAGACTGGAGGAAAGCTTTAAGTGTGCCAGCTTGTCTGGGAGGTGCAGCTGGTTAAAGTGCAGCAGCAAGTCATTTGCAATGCTGGTACTGAAAGCTGCTTCATAGAACAATTTTGTTCTTCAGTGATTTTAATGCCGCAAGCAATTAGACGCGTTTACATGGTAAGTGTCCTGCTACATGCTGAGCTGGCTTGTGTGTGCGCTGTCCTTCAGAGCTGGAAAAAGGTGGCTGTTGGGCTGCTTGTACAAAAGGGTCTCTTCTGGAGTCTTTCATTTTGGGAGAATCTTTTGAGAACTGGAATATGGGGGACCGGTCCAGCAGCATGCTCTCTTGTCACTGAAGTTCCTTAGCTCTTCATTAAGCAGAGTTGGAGAGCATGTCAGGACATCCTGTTGGGGCCCAAATATGTGCTTAGGATATTTTGCTTCTTGGCTAGCAAGAAAAGTTAGCAAAGCTAGTTTGACTTTATTTCATCTGAAGAATTTGGCTTTTCCTTTGTCTGCTTTTTCCCTCATGCTGTCTGTATGAGGAGGAAGAGCTCGTATTGAATAACAGTGCCTGAAAAGCAGTGGGTTTGGATGCTGAGTGGAGCTGAGGGTACTACCTATTGGGATCTTAGAATGCAAATGGCATCCGAATCAAAATGGATTTGCCTTTTATCTGTTAACACAAACATAGGTCAGATGTTTAAACTTTCAGCACTGGAGAGAAATCAGTCTTCCTGGTGCTCCACAAGACCATCAGTTCAATATATTCTGGATGCTTCAACCCTGGAGTGTAAATGGCCAGGGACAGAAACACCAAGGGTGTGCTCCCTTCTGCACCATCTGGAGATGTTTGCAGTCTCCCCAGCACCATTTACCTGGGGTAGGCAGCACCTTGGCAGCCAGGTGCCAAGCAAGGAGGTCTGCTGGTGGTGCTGAGGGCTGGAAGAAAGACTCAGATAGGGCTGCCATTGTGACCCACTTCTCCCCTGGCTGGTGGGAGAAGGGCAATGGGGACCTGATGGACTCACCATTTTCCCTGCTGAGGAGCAAGGATGTGGAGGAATGTGATGCTTAATGCTCAGCAGCAGGGCTTATGAGATCCAGAAAACCACCCATTTGCTTTCAAGGCTTACTCTGCAATCGGCATAATTTCTCAGGAGGAGGGGGTTTTACTGTAGAACAGAAGGTTGGGGAATGGAGTGTTTACAAAGGGGAAAATAATTATATTTATGGACTGGGAGTCTAAGGCCTTTTTGGACCTGATCACCTGTATCTGCTTTGCATACAAGACGCATGTTATTGGATAGTTTAAAATGTTGCCTATTTTATAATAATAATAATCACAATTTAAAGATTTTTCCCAGCTGTTAAAGGATGCAATTTTTCTTCCATAGGCCATTATGTATGCAAGACCAATTGGTAAACTGCAATGTACTGTTCTGTAATTATTCTCCCCTGTAGCTTTAATGAGGAGATCTGCGTGCAGTTTGATGGGAGAATATACTCTGCCGACAGCTACACTGAAAATCAAGACAGGTGTAATCTGCTTACTGTAGTCTGTGAATCCTCACCATGTGGCTGTGTTATCTCTAGTGCATGTTTATGGAAAGATGCTTGTAAAAGGATTTAATTTAATGGAATAATGGTAACTGACACTATGAAAATGAAAGGGCTCAAATAATATGGTGAGCAGAATCATATAAATACTAAAGTAGATGATTAAAAATTACATTATTACGTCTTTCAGTTAACGTCATATGAAAGGAAAATACAAATTAAGCCATATTATGTACTAAGAAAATGCATTCTTTATTACTAACCTGGTATTAGAACAGACTTTGGAGAAAACATATCATTTTGGAGTATGCACATACAGATATGCAACCAGTCCTGCAGTTGCACTTGCATGGACAGATGTGCATGGCTATCACTGGAGCTCTGCATGGGTGCGTTTCCAGGACTGGAGTCCTAAGAGCAGAATATCTTTCAGAAGACAGATAATCTGCTGAGCCATAGCCAAAAGCTGCAGCTTTCTCTCGGGTGTCAGAATAGTTGTGCAATGAAAGGACCAGTTGAGACTTTGCTTAGAAGCCCACCCTGTTTCTGGTAGGGAGGCTTCATCGAGACATTCCCACATGGTGTGCCTCTGTTTCCTCGCCTGTACAGTGATGATAACAATAAACTGTTTATAGAAAAGCAGCCCAAATAACATTATTTTGAAGCTTACTGACAAAAAACCAGCATCTCCTTGCAAGCAGAAGTTACACAAGATTGTTCATTTGGAAAGATAAAATTATTTAGGCAGAATTGTGAATCTAGTGCTTCTCACAGGTTGAAAGAAATAATACCCAGTCATTCTCTGGATGTGATTTATTAATTATCAGTCATTCTTAACCACCTAATACTGACATATATCTAACACATTGAAGAGTTTAATATCTGAAAGAATACTTACCCTGATTTTTCTTAGCAGTCCATTTTTAAGTGCTGGCGGAGATAATGTGGTGCCAGCACTGTGGTATTGGGTTTCTGATCCTGTATGACTCTGTCCTTGAACATGGAGTGTGAGTGCACAGAGGATGGCAAAATGTTGTTAGCCAGAGCTGTGCAAGTGCTGCCACGCTCCTCACTGAATTAATTGAGAGCCTTTGGCTTATCGAATTTGGACATCTCATAACTTAGGTGTTTTTTTAAAATATTCAGTCTTTTTGGTGTTAGGTAAATGGATCTGATTTAGTATCCATACCAAGTCAGTGAAAGTGCATGATCTGACATACTGTGCTACTACATCAGGCAAAATGTATTTAAAAAGAAAAAAAAAATACTGAAAAGCACTTCTGTTGGGGAAAGATGGGGGCTGGATGGAAGTTGGGCATAACTGTTAATTATTCTAATTATGCTGATCTTGCTCAGATTTTGAATCTGGTGATTCCACTGACAAAGGAGCAGCCTTGATTTCTGCACATATGTTACAGTTGCTTATAAAACTGGGCTCACAGATTGCTCTGAAGCTTTTACTGTTCCTGCAGAACATTTCCGTAGTTCCAGCAGTTTGATCACAAATGCAGCATCTCTCTGCTAATGCTGTGCAGGTTGATAAAACAGTTGCCGAGCTGGAGTCCCTAAAGAAATTATTAATTATCTGGTTAATGTGCATCAGGCTGTGGGAGTGTGAGATTAATCACCAGTGTGGGGATGAGTTGCTGAAGTGGATTTTGGTTTTTCGTCTCCTGTCACTCGGTAATGGCTTTTCCTTCCTTCACCATCAGGTGAACAGGTGCGGAGATGCTGTATTTTCATTTTCCTGTAGTCAGTAACAGCCGGTGACCAGGAGATGCCTTTTTCTCAGTCCTGCTGCATGAGCAGTTTACAACATGGAGCGCTACCTGCTTTGGATGTTCCAGCTGCAGGAGATGCTCCTACAGCACATGACTGACCTGAGCCTTCCCATATAAACACATTGGAACACATGCACTCGGGGACGGCATGCCAGGGAGGAGTGCTGGGCTGAGCTGGGGCTGTCTCTTCTGTATTCTCCAGGTCTCAAAGGGGTTGACTTATATTTGGATGTGGAATTGCAACTTGACTCCTATTTTGAACGTATTTATGGTACTCGGAATTTCTCAATAAACGAACGTTCAGCATGTCTCCTTTTTTTAATGAAACAAAAGAAAAATGAGCTCCTGCAAAGTAGCTTTTGAACTTCTTTATTGAAAGATAAAGAAGGTTCTTCCAGCTCAGTCTTTCGTGGTACCATCATTAAAGCCAGTGTGCTGCATGAGTACTGAGCCATGGGAAAATGAGTCAGACCCCTTTCTGGTGGTGGTGGATCAGTCAGGGCATTCAGGTGCAATGCTGCAGCCCTTGTCCTGTCCCCTTAACTGCTGTTAACCGTCAGCAGCTGCATCGGAAATTGTTCAGTGAAGACCTGGTGTTCTTCCAGAGGTCCCTACTGGATTACGCACATTTGCAGCAGGCAGTGCACTGATGAAAAAAAAAGAATGAGTAATTTGTCTTTTAAATTTTACAGTTGTGTTTCTACGTGAATCTTTTTGAACATGAAGCCATAACAGCTCGGCATCAGGGTCAGGACCATTGGCTGGAAGAGTCTTTTGTTTTAGTGACTACTAGTGAGGAGAGGAATGAAGATGATGGAAGGAACTACGTTGTATGCCTCTAAAGCAGACAGTTTGCCTCTTCTAGTTAAGAAGGGAATAAGCTGTAGACAGCAGCACAACAATTGTTCCAGTAACATGTGCTGAGGGACAGAATTAGTTTGAACCTCTCTATATTTATAAAGTGTAGTCATCTGGATTTTTTTATCATCTTTAACACGAGTGGTGTTTCTCCCTGAGGAGGTTCTGTGAATGAACACAGCTATTGAGACTGAGATGCGTGGCACTTGAGACTGGAGACTTGTTTTTAACCTTCTACTTGAATGTGTTGTATCAAGGTTTTTTTATGATGTGAACGTGTAGGTATTGGCCTTCATCAGCTTACGGGTTTTGTTTCTTCTTGGCTGAATTAGTGGGTTTTTTGTCCCTGGTGAACTGAAAAATTTTATAATCTTGCCATTTCAAGCAGGCAGAGACATACTTGTATTTGAGATTACAGTGCACTACTCCATCGTTGAGCTTTTGCTGTCCATATTGTACTATCCCGAATCCCTTTTCAGCTGAAGTTGTTACCTTGGGAGGGGAGGAGAGGTGTGCGATTTTCAGAGAATTTGCTTTTTATAATAGCTATGTGCTCCAGTCTGGAATCCCTAAACAGCTCCATGATGGCATAAGCATCCATTTGTTTGGCAAGCTATTGTATAACTTCACATTAAATGCAGATGACCCATTTGTGTTTGAAATCCCCTAACCAGCGAGTCAGCATGGCAGTAGTGGGGTTTTAAACATTAAGCAGTCTTCAGGGCTTCAGGTTGAGTATTTGCATCAGAGCTGTTTGGGTTTCTGCTCCTTCTAGAGCTTCCTGAGCTTGTTGTGATAAGTAAAACCAAGTTTACTTTGTTAAGCTCAGCAGTTCCCAGTGCTGAAGAGATAACAGGGGGAAAATAAGACCTTTAGGAGACAAGAAGTAAATGTCTGTCTGTATGGGGAGGCAGGTCACTCTTTTTGTATGACTTTATTTGATGATGATGGTGTTTGTGTGACCATGCATGCAGGCATGCTTGCCCACAGTGCTGTAAAATGAGTGTAAAATGTGGTAAATGTATGAACCATAAAGATAGTAACTCACCAGACTCTTCTCTAGCTGTTGATCTCTGGTGCTTAAAAATAAGTAGAACAGCAGATCTTCAGATGAGTAAATTGTGCAAATCCATGCCTAATTTACATGTACGATCACCTTGACTGCTTGTACAAATCAGGTAATTGCACATGCAAACAGCTAATTAACACAATTAGCTGATCTGTTGATGCAGTCTCAGGATCTGTAAGTGTATACTAGCCACGTAGTTATATCTGCAAATCAATTGTATGAAGAAATCTAAGCCTTGATAACTATTAGCAGGTGTGGGAAGTTGATTTTTTTTTAATATCACAGTTTTTTGACTTTGAGGTGGAGAAGTGTCTGATGGGGATTAAAACTGTTATTGCAGTTGGGATCCAAAACCACTTAACTTGCGACTTCAGTGAAATTTTTCTAATAAACCTGGCATTGCTGCTCAAGCTCACTCCCAGCACTGTGATGCGTGGCAGGATAGCTGGTCTGGTGGCACAAAGGCTGCAGCCGTGCCCGTCTCATAAATTATTCTGTGTGAGCACAGGGCCATGCTAGTTTTGCCCTATGGCTTCATAAAAGTACCAGGGAACAATGCTTGTTAAATAACTACTTATTACTGGTTTTAGATAAGCAAATTGTTTCAGATTTTAAAGCTACCTGCCTCCTTCCACCTTGGTAGAAAAGAATTCACTCAAAAAAGATTTAAAGGATAAGTTTCCTGGTTTTATCTATTTGTCCAACTTAGAGATCTTTTCCTCAGCATTCAACTGCTAAGCAAAAATATGCAGGCGAGTTTAAACATGCAAATTGTCAGTTTTGTAAATGCATCAATGGACGCTAACTATGAGTCCAGGGATTTCAGAAATGTGTTTCTTCCCTCTTATGTTTCTATTCTTTTTATAGCTATTATGGAAGGGATGGACACCCTTCATCACAGTAATTATTTATCCTTTCAGAGCAAACATAATGTGAACTTGCAATAAGTTCCTACAGATAACTTAACATCAGCATTAGAAATGTTTCCTAGTTATAAAACAGAAAACTTAGACCTGTGTATTAGATTTGTGACCTACCTAATATCCCAGTTGCTCTCTGAATTTCTTTTCTTACAAGTGTAGTTTAGTAATAAAACAAAGATGAAATATGCCAATACCACAGAACCACCAGGATTCAAGTCCGAGCAAGAAGTTTGTGTCCAAGACCATGCCACTGTATTGTTTCATATTACATCGGTGTTTGCGATATGTAGCATTTTCCTTACTCACAGGACTTTGAAACATGTTGAAAAGCAATGAGTTAGATGCTGATTGTGCAGGGACTGTGTTGGCAAAAGGAGCACCTTGTTACATGCTCCACAGTAACACTCTCGCGTCCTTACAATCTGCTGTGTGAAGGGATTTAAATGTGGTCAGGAAAGCTGGTATGTGTCTTTTAAAAAAGGCTCTGAAATGCTTTGCTATCATCTAGGTGGCCAGCAGACAAAGACCCAAGAGACTTCAGTGTAAGACCTTGTGTGAAAAAGCCTGCTTCTGGTAGAGCAGTATCCATCTAGTGATAGTTGGGCGCAGGGGTGGGAGAGAACAGTGTCAGACCTGACATGGTCACGAAGTCTCTTACCTGAGGGTTGGGTGTTTCTAAGCAAGTACAGAGGAAGATCCTCAAACATGGACAGAAAAAATCTCTCTGGACAAAAAATGTTCAAGGTACATTTTTAAGAAAGCAGAAAGGAGTTGAGGCTTCCACACTCCTTGTCTGCAAAGCACACTGCAAAGAAGCATAAAAACCCACAGAGAGCCTCCTTTCTTTATCAAGTTGTGTAGTGGCACGATGTGAGGTGGGAATTAAAACAACAAAACAAAGACCCCAAAAACACTCCAGAAACACCACACACCCCGCAAACAAACAAAAAAAACCCCCAACCAGACAAAATGAAGTCAAGGTTTGGATGCTAGTTGGGATGCTGATATATAAGAGCATATCCAGCCCATGGCTTGCTCTTAGCAGCTTTGGTGTCTGAACCCTGGGAACAGAAGGGAAGAGCTGGGGCCTTGCTAGTGTGTGTGCACAGGCTCTTTCCCCTCTTCCAGCATGTCCTTTGCAATATAAAGGTGCAAAAGTCATTGAATGACAAATGATGGTTAAGCAAGGAGCTGAAGCCTGTCTGCTGCGAAAGGGAGCTGGGAAGGATGTGTGCTGACTTTAAGCACCAGAAAAAGTAAGCAGTCTGTTTTTAAAGTCCAAACTGAATGAGACGGGGGAGAAACAAAATTGAAATAAGCTGAAAAGAAGACAAGAAAAGCTTCTGTAGCTCTGTGTCGGGACAGGTTAAATCCCACTTTTACCAGGTGGCGGAACTGCTTGCGGACTTGGGGCTGAAGGCTGTAACATGCTGAAGTGTCTTATAGGCATGCTGTGTTTTTCCTTCTGAGCTGACACTAGCTGTGGGCTATACAGGGCCAGTCAGAATAAGAAAGAGCCATTTATTGAGCTGTTTAGAGATGGGAAGGGCAGAGATCATACTTCGCTATGGTGATGACATTTACACCTTTGGTTAGTTGAAATGCTGTTAATATTCGTGAATATAGGCTTAAAGCCTTCTATGAAACGTTTGGAGTTACCTGCCTGTTATTTTAAGAGACAGCTCTTTTTCTAGATGATCTATCTCCTGTTGAATTCAGTGGGAAAACTTCTACTTGTGGTGGGATACAATTCCCACTCCCTGCTATGTTTCATTAAGGACTAGAGGAAAAGGCAGGGTTTATGTGCCATAGAATGGCTTGTGGGCTCTTCAGGAAGGATACGCTTGCTAAGCAGTGAAACAGCACTGCTGTTCCTAGGCATCTCACCTGGAATCTCCCAAAAGTTGATGTGATTTTTTTTCTCCAGTTACTCATAGACCTTAAATAAACTGAAAAGGCAGTGCTGATGCAAGTGCCAAATTGCTGTGATATGCAGATGATTTGTCTCCTTGCCCTTTCCTGTTGAGGACTGTAGTGCCAGCCAGTGAGATGGCTGATTGCCTTTGCCTGATCAAGGGATGTTTGAGGAACAGCTGATGGCCAAAATCATCTAAAATGGAGTTGATGATTGTGAAGACGAGGAACCTGTGCTATGAGTTGATAACCACAGTTTATCTGAAAGTGTGCCTGCAGTCACCCCCTCTAGCCTGCAATTCAGGAGCCTGCTTGAAATCTCTTGCATTGTGATGTCCACAAAGCATGACCTCCTTTACCTCTAGGTGATTAGAAGACAATATTCTCTTCTGGCAAAAGATGGCCTCTTTGTAGATATTTATACCTCTGTCTTGCAGCCCACAGCCCTTTGGTGTCCCTGGAGCCAGTAGCACTTAGGCTAATCTGTTTTGTGCAGCATGTAGGAGCTTGTGGCCTCAGCAGCGCAAGTCTCCGTGAGCATCCTACCCCTGGCTTCCAGCCAGTTTGAAATCCCGTTTGAAATCCTGGATGTTTATCTCTGTTTCTTTGTGGCTGGGCCTTGCTTGGGTGTTTTTGTTAAGTCCTGTGACGAAAACTGTGACAAGTGGCTTTGTGCCTCTAGCGCAATGGAGTGCTCTGCAATAACCGGGTTAAGTGAACTTCCCCGCCACCTTCCAGTCACATGTCTGGTCTCGTGCACTGAGGGCATGTTTGACTTCATTCTTGCCTTCCCTATCGCAACCACAGGGTCTCTGTTTACAATGCAAACAAAATGCTGCTTGTGTTGTTTCCTTTGTGGAAGGGGTGAGGGAAGAAGCAACATGTGAGAGAAAGTAATGGTTCTTCAGTGGGATGGTACTGGGGAAAATATGGCAATGCTGCCTAGCACTTCTTGATCCCTGTTTCCATGAAATATAGGCTGTTACATCCTGCAGAAAGCAAAGGAAATGTGCCTTGGAACAGACAAAGAAAAAAGAATTGTATTTTGTCCCACAGCGCCTTTATTTGCAGAGTTTATCCTGGGAGCCTCAGAGCATCGCAAACTGTAACAGAAAACTTGGTACACAATGACTTACTTTTCCCAGTGAATCAACAAGCATATTGTATTGACATTTATGTTTTCAGGTCTTTGTATATCCCTGGTGCAGGAATGAAGCTCCCAGATCAGCTGCTGCTGGTGAGGAGACACAGATGCATTATTAGGGATATCTTGGTTTATCTCCTTTGATGCTTTTCTGATACCTCTTGATCATTAAGGTCTGGATTAAGTGGGGGGAAAAAAACATTACTTGCACGGATGTTATGTAGCTTATGCCTCAGATCTTTTATGAGAGAGTTTGGGTGCTTAATGTTTTCTAATTCAAAAAGAAAAATCAAAGTCTTGTGTACAACTTCCTTCTGTCAGGTGTTGAGATGAGGGTTAGGTGAGTGCGTAACAAACTCGGATATTTGAAAGTCACATTTCCAGCTGCATTTAATATGATTGTAGATAAAACACATTGAAGAGGAAGGGGTTGTTTGCGGGTGTGTTTGTGTTTACTTAGTGAGTTTAATGAAGTTTAAGGTGTATTAGTCTGTGTCATTCTTGGGAGAGCAGTCACCTGCTTTTTTGTTTCCTGTGAACTTGCACCGTGATGCTTTTGTGAAGCACGACTGTGTCAGGAGCTCGCTGTATGTGCATATACCCGGCACTGGGAAGAGATGGCTCTCTGGCAGTGGCATTACACAGATAAGAGAAGGTGCTCGGCAGCTGGCAGGTATTGGTAAAAAGTGGGAAAAGGAGGTCTGTGTGTCTGGCTGCCCAAAAGACCATACTGATCTTCAGACAAATGCACTGCTTTTCACTATTTAGTTCCAACTCCCTACTCCCCTGAAAAGTAGAGCTATTACTTACAATTAATAAATTAATGTCTTTCATCCTGAACCTGTAACAAAGTGTAGAAATCAAATGTTTCTGTCTTGCAGTGTGACCAGAAGTGCTGATTTGTGTTTCACAGGAACGCAATGGGCATTTCTGGTACTCCTGAGCTGATGAAAGACCAGGGAGGCTATAGCGTTGCTTCACTGTGAAAGCAGAAACACCACGGTATTACTGAAAGACCTGTCCTAGGGACTGATGTGTTTAGCAGCCCAGTGCCCCCTAACCAGGGCAGTCCTTTATTTATCCTAGTTTGTTCCTCTTCAGCAGTTTTCATCTGAGGATTACGAAAAGTGGACTTCACCCTGTGAAGCTGTTACCATAACCGTTTATGGATGGAGAACTGTGGCTCAGATAAATTGCGACTTTCCAAAGGTTACCTTGCATGCCAGTAGCACAAACAAGGGTCTGCCTGTTGTTTCCTGGTCTACTACTTTTCCACACTTTCTTTAACCATGTGGGAAGAAATTCATCCTTGCGCAGGGTCTAGAACAACCTAGGTAAGCAGGGATCCCTTAAATTGTCAAGTGAGACCTTATGCTAGTGCTGCACAGAGGGATAAATTGGTCAAGAACTTTGTGGACTGCTTTACAAAAGACAAATGACTGCACGAAATTTGATTTGTGGAGAAACCGCTTTGTAGGAGAAAACAGAGCCTCAGCATAAATAGGTCTGCAAACCGAATGACGTAAAAATGGTGTGGATAATAAAAAGCTGGTCAATAGAGGTACGGCAGCAACTTGGATGTATGCGAGAGACAAGCTAAACTGATATGAGTTTGGAGGAATGTATCATCTTGCAGAGTTTCTCTGGTTTAACTCAGTCAGTGCTAGGTCATTTTTAGTTGAAGCAGAAGAATATTTATTTCTAGAAGCCTCAAGTCATCTTCCCATAAAACAAAGCAAAAAAACTGCTCAACTACAAACTCGAGCTTGCTCAGAATAATCCAAACGTGTTTTGAAGGACTTTGGGGATATATTTCCCTCTGAAGATTCCCATTCTTCTGTATTCTCTTTGCCAAATGAGTAATTGGTTATTGCTTGATTATTGCTTATCAGCTCATACTTTTTCATGGAGAGAACAAGGGATTGTGAGACTGGTAATAGCTATGCTTGTATCACCTTTCTTCTCAAGCATGGTTTTATTAGCTTAAAACTAACAGTGGAAGTGAAATATTTTTAAGTTCCTGTATTGTTTTTTTGTTGTTTTTTTGTTTTTTTTTACTGGAATCCTGAGTGCTTTGCAGAGCATCCCTCAATGAATACCAGAAATATGTAGTCTCATTTTTTCTTGCCTTGAATTGCTACACCCCAATAGTGTTGATCAACAGCATTGGACATGAAAGCTTGACTTAAGCGGTCTTCATCTCTTTTTCATCCTATAGTTGAAAATTTTCTTTCGTCTTTTCAGATGATCCTAAACATGGCAACAAGCGTGGTTCGGCAACAGATGCAATTCTTTCTAGGTCTCTAGGTAACATTTTAACCTGTGTAATGTTCACAGCATAGCATCGTAAGTAATATTCCAGGAAATACGCTGCCGCTTGTTAAAAAGGATAGGACCCCAGAGATGCCTTTAAATATGCCTGTAAAGTGAGAGGTGCCAAGAGAAAGATAATATGGCTGATTATAGTTATTTACCTTACATTTTCATTCGCCCTTAACTGGGTGTAATTTAGGGGCATGAAATCTCTTATTGGAAGTGTATTTGCATTAAACAGCTCTAAGCAACCATGAAAGTGCAGAAGCTGAAAAATTGACAGACTGGGTTCCTAGAATCCCAAAGTAGCATTTTTGTAATAGGCATACAAACAAATCAAATAAACATGTTTTGCTTCAACGATTTAAAGAATATGGTCTTTGGAGTAATTTGTCTTTTTTTTTTTTTTTTGAACTATCATTTCTAACCTTTTCATTACCTATCTCTAGTTTGCAGCTCCTCCTAACAATCTGCAGCAATTTCCAACCCAGCTGTTGTGGTTGCAGAGCATTGTGCCTTTGTTTAGTTTTCCCTGAGCTATCAAATCGGCCTATAAAGGGAATTACCTGGCTGGTGATGTTGTTTTTCAGGTCTGCACTTTTTAACAAATAATTGTTTCACAGTGGCTCCCCCCTCCCCACCTCCCCGAAAAAAAAAAAAAAAAGGC